>Ga0326513_10002349_pt1 | contig 14008 bp, 13 predicted proteins | sample 2_2465_0518_D_FD_203654 | JGI IMG/M metagenome (GOLD analysis project Ga0326513, IMG submission 203654) | Bovine rumen microbial communities from UC Davis, California, United States - 2_2465_0518 | ecosystem: Host-associated > Mammals > Digestive system > Stomach > Rumen | place: USA...
TCAATTTATTCTGGAAGTTGGATATACACTCAAACTTTATGTGGTCAACATAGAAATGAAACAGCACTGTTCGGCAGTGTGACTCCTGCTCATTCTTGTTTGTAATGTATATTTACCTTCATATAAATATTATCACATGTTGTGCAAAATGTCAATAGAAAAACCCTCAACGGAGCTTCGTCTCGTCAAGGGTTCTTCCCGTCAATCGTACATTTGTAGGAGATTTCGCTATGTATGAAGACATGCCATGTACAATATTATATTAGCATGTGATTCAATGTTTGTCAACACTTTTCATAAAATTATTTATCATATGCAAAGAATGTTTCGACAGCATATTTTGCTTTTTGCGTTTCGTAATATATCTTTCCAGCTGTAATACCTTCTCTGAGTGCTTGCATGAAATAACTGCTTCTCCATTCCTTTGCTAATTGATAATTCGGACCATGATCTGGACCAGTCAAAGCCAAACTTACTCTCACATTGTAAGGCTTTGCAGATACATATATTTCACCAAACTCTGATTGTGCAACACCATATTCATAATCATTATATTTGAAGTTGAACATAGGATATAATTTGCCATCAGGTCTACCAATGAATTTATCTTCAAAGATACCGCCACCAAATGAATATGCTTTGTTATAATCAGAACTCAACATATAGGCGTTGCTTTCCTTACTGTGCTCAAGTGCCTTGACATCAAATGTCTGTTCAACAGCCCATCCTTCATTCTTTGGATTCAAGAACTTTGTTTCTCTAGTCAAATATTTATCAATACCAAGTCGCATGAATATAGGTGACATATATGTTTCATTGTTACCAATGCATATTACTCTTAATTCATTTCTGAAAGGTTTGTCAATACCTCTATCAACAGTGATGAATAATGACATAAGAGCTTCACATTCCTTGAATATGTTATCTTTACCACCTAAATATCTACCACCTGCTTTACTAACCAAAAACTCGTCATATAATATCCACCACACATTACTCAACGGAAGAGATTTTGCTTTCTGCTGTGTTGAAAGAGACATACCATATCCAGCAATTTCACCATTGATTGTGTATGTCTGCTTTCTATATTCAAATGATTCAATCTGAGGATAATCTTCCCTATCTTTATAATAATTGTTATATATTACAATAGCATTTGTGAATGCATTTTCAGCAGTTGCTTCTAATTCTTCTTTATCTCTTCTCAAATATATGAATTGTTTTCCACTCTTCATATATTCTTTTAAAATGTGAATAAGCCATCCAGTTGATTTACCAGATGAACGGACACCCAAAGAGAATAAATAAGGCTTACCAGTTGAAATTAATTTTGTAGGATTATAGAAATCACCATAAATATCTTTCACTGCCATGCTATTACCTCACTTCCGTTTGCTGTGTTCCAACCACTCAATATAACAGTATCGTTGCCATCTGATTTTAACAAATCTGTATCAAAATCTGATGCAGAAACATGAACTGGACTACCTGAACTACCACCAATGTTTCCTGATGTTGTGAAGTTCATAGTTGAATCGTATACAGCATCTTTATATGTTCCATAAGAGCTTTCACCAGTCGGATTTGCTAATGAATAAGGCAAATAGTTAATCATGACACCATATCCACCTGTTATGTCAGTTAAATATGTTTGAACAGCCTGACCAAGAGTAACAGTTCTATTTAATGAAACAGAACTTCCAATCTCAGAAGGTGGTGTATAAACAGCATCATTTGCAGAATCATATAAGAATGCTTGTGTTAAATCAACAGAGCCTAAACCATCATATAAATACTGAGAACCATCATAATACTGCAAATTCAAATTGTTTCTTGTCACATGAACAACAATAGGTGATGTTTTCGGCACTCTGAATGGTTGATTGAATTTAATGCTTTGATATAATGTAGGAATGGTGAATGTCTGACCATTTATTTCTTGTGTTGGAAGGTCAGCCATATCAACATAGATCAATAATGCATTCACATTCCTTGAATACTGAACACCACCGAAAGTATAATCTATTGTTATTGTTTCATATTTTGACTTTATGTTTCCAGAACCGCTTATTTGTGACAAAGTAGGAAAAGAAGCACCATTTATTTCAACACCATTCATATTGAACCACATAAGAGGGAATATATCACCACTATGATTTGAAAGATTCAACAGGGGAAGCTGATATGAACCTCTAAGTGATGAACCTGTAGGCCAAATTCCTTCTTTGTCCATTGTCAACATAGCACCAACACCAACAGCACCACCAAATGTTCCTAATGCAATTTCCCAAAGAGGAGCAGGGATAGCCCTGCTCCCACTCTGGTAATGTTTATTCAGCTTTCTTGTTTGAGACAGCCAATGTCCATTCATAATTACACCTCATACACACCCATGAAGCAAATCTCAAGCTCTTTACGCAAATCCAGAATAGAGATACTGTTCTTGATATAGTAACGAATCTTCTCTCTGATTTCAGTTTCAATTACACTCTGACCAGATTCAACTGTATCACCAGATGTTGTATTTCTACCTGAATTGGTTCTTTCTGTGGTCTGAGACATTTTTCCAGAAGTTGTTCCACTCTGAGTTGTAGTGGAAGAACTATCTGTTTTACTTGAATCAGTTCCACTTGAACTTCCTGTTGTTGCGTCTTGAGTGTTGTGTGTCGTTTCATCAGTGGTGTTGTGCGTTGTAGTAGAGGATGCTGTTGATTCACCATGTGATGTTCCGCTTGATGTTGTGTTATCCTCTGTGTTGTGTGTTGTCGTGTCTGTTGAGCTGTCTGACCTTGTGACAGTGCCTGAAGTAGTTCTTTCAGTAGTTCCAGAACCATCTTCAGACTGATTCTGTGTAGAACCATATGTCCAATCAAGACCAATGCTGTTTCCACTTACAGTTGCACCATTCACCGACTGAGGACCAACAAGTGAAATATCCTTATGATAGCTAGGAGCAGTCTGTTCTGTCTCTTCAGAACCAGATGTTGTTTCTGTGCCCTGTCCAGTATGTCCGACAGTATCAGTTCCAGTTCTTGTTGTCTTACTCGTTCCGCTTGTAGTTCCGTCAGATTCAGCTGTAGAATCAACCTTCTCTGTTCCAGTATGAGTCGTTGTGTCCTTACCAGTGCGATTTGTCGTACTAGAATTGGTGCCTGTCGTTTCACCAGATGCAGTTGAACTTGCTTCTGTGGTAGTAGTGCCACCAGTTGTTCCAGAATTGCTTCCTGACAATTCTGTGGTATCATTTCCACTAGAAGTTCCAACAACCTCATTGTGAATTGCTCTGCGATAATCAATCAAATCAGGAATCTCAGAAAGTTCAAGTTCAAGTAACTTCTGATATCGAGGGTAGTAGGTATTTAAAGCACGTCTGAAGAACCAAAGAAACTTATCATCCTCATCACATACATGACGGAAGTGAAAATATTCATCAATTCTCTCCCTGTCCGCTTCCGTTACCATCGTCGGATAAATCTGACTTGTCGAGTAAGTCTCCTGAATTTCCTTGAATGTCTTTGTCATTGTAGTTTACCTCCATTTTCATGCTCCATCCAGTGAAGTCATTTATAATATCCAACTGCTCATTCATGAACTCAATCTCTGGTTTTACATTGTTGTCAGTTTCTTCATCATTCGCATTGATTTCATCAACCAACAGTCTTTCCTGTTTATCTGAAGCAGGGTTGCTATTTACACCACAGAAATTGAGATATTGTGCCATATACCATTCAACCAATTCACGCATCACTTTTACATTCTCTGGATTGAATTCAAGAGCAGACACCTGAACCTTTGACGGGTCAAACACACCTGTTGAAATAATCAGATCATCATTATCTTTGATGTTCTTGAAGTATTCTTCAACAGTCCTTCTCATTTCCTCAATGCAGAACACAACAAATGGCGATTTAAGCAATACACGCATCACATCAATACTTCTCATAGCATCTGCGACACGCTCTGCTGTGATGAGTGCACTATTAGCTAAAGGATACATGAACTTCTTCTCCTGAACCCAGAAGCCCTTCTTGTCTAATACAGGTACATCAGAAATACCCTTTGTAACCTGTTTCTCTTCACCTGCATACTGAATCAACCCGATTGTCTTGTTATAGCCATTTCGACCAAACACATTGATCTTAGTAGGATAGCCATATACAGTCAAATCAGAAGCAGGAAGACCTGGAAGAGAAAGCCATACACCATTATCATTGAATAAGCAGAATGAACCATACCAGAACAAACTCTGAAGAATAGTTCTTTCATCAAGTGAATCAGGATAATCACCAGTGATTTTGTATCTGTTGATTCCTAATTCTGAAAAGTAGGCTAACCACTGCCAGAACTCTCTGTAGTTCTGAAGCAGGGTTTTCTTCTTTGCCTTTGTTGCTTGACAATATGTCAAATCAATTGTTGCAATATCATTGAACCACATGTTATATCTCCTTCCTTATCTATTAGCACTATTATATAAGCTGAAATCTGGTCTCTGCTTCCAAATACGGATTCCAGATGCAATCTGCTCTTCAGCCATCTCTTTAATAGTCTTATCAACACCAACAGATGTTTGAATCTGAACACCAGTTGCTTCAATATAGCTAAAATAGCGTCCTGCTGTTAAATCTGAGAGAGTTAATGTTGTTCCTGCATCCTTATAGCCAAACTGAGTGAGAATGCGGTCAAAGCGTGCAATATCAGTATTTGTGGGTGTAATGAAAGCAACCACAACACCGTTTCCGACAAAGTCTCTTACAGATTCAGAAACAGGGAATGAAATTTGAGGTGCAACAACTCTTGTGCTTATCATCAAATCCTTCTTCTCCATCATCCTTGCTCTTACCCACTCACGAGCCTGCAATTCCTGAGAAGCCTGCATTTGCAACATACTATTTGTTATTTTAGCAGGTGTCATAATACCACTTGCAAGAACACCATATCCTTCAGCACCATCTGCAACAGCCTGATCTATTCCACTATTCATTCCAACAAGAGCTTGCGAACCACCAAATGCGGCGTTTGAGATTCCAAATGCTCTCTGCATTCCTTGAGCTTCCAAAAGATTATTTGCGGACACTCTTGTATTTGCAAAGTATCTGTTCCTTTGAATGCCCTCTCCACTTGAATACTGGAACACAATAGGAACATTCTGCCATTCAAGACCAGCAATTGCACTGAACATAGCGTCAACTGCTTGCACCTTATCTTTGAAATAATGAGGGAAGAAAAATGGTTTTCCATGTGCTCTTCCATCACCAACCTCATCAATTACAACACCAGTATTTTGTGCTGTCGGAGAATACAAATCATCAATATCATATTCTGCAACTTCACCAGAAGCCATAGAAGCAACCTGAACAGTGTGATAATCACCATATAATGCTCTCTTATTATTTACAGATGCATAATTGAAATTGATTGATGTCGTATGCTGTAATGTTGCGTCTTGAGCAGGTTTAATTTCTGTAATGAGTGCCTTCAATGTTACTGAAATTGGTCCAATAGTGATTGTTGTTTGCGGAATCGTGCATGTGAATTTACTCTTAGGCAGAGCATAGATTGCAATGATACCACCTTCAACACCAAGTGACCTTGCCCTTGCAATTCCTTCTCTAATCGGATATGAAGTAGAAGAACCTGTTGCTGTTCCATCTAAATCAAAGCAGAACGCTCCAGGGATTTCATATTCATAGTTCCCATAGAACACTTTTGTTTTCCAAGTATCAGGAATCTGTGGAATCTGAGGAACAGTGACACCTTCACCAATAGACATATCACCATAAGTCAAGCCCATGTCCTCTGCATCTTTTGCACCAAGTTCAAGAAGATTGATTGTTGAAAGAACAATATTGTAATACTCTTCTGATTCACTGTTCTCACCGAACTTGTCAATACTTCTGAACACAAGGTTCTGAGAAGGAACAAGCATATCATCAGACTGATTGTATTTTCCATATGTATCATCTGTGACGGTGTGTCTATTTACATACCCACTGATCGACGTGATTCCTGTCGTGCCACCACAAGTCAAGAAGCCATCAAGAACCAGTGACAGAGAAAGAGTGTCACCACTCAAATATTCATAATTAGTCACTAACCAATAAGAAGCAATAGGATTATCAGAGAAGATTATCCTCAAATAATCACATGTTGCAATGTTTGCAAATGCCTTTACTCTGATAACCCCTGACTTCTTACCGATGAGTGACAAACAGTTGATAATACCCAAATCAACAACAGCTGTGGCAGAATTACTCAACACTGTTGCATTAGCAGGTGTATTTATCATTGAAAAGCCAGTGCCACAAAATGCTGTGACTGATGCTGTACTGTATGCCATGTTTGTCACTCCTTTCTTTTATTCTAATACAACTAAATAAGTATAACTATAACCAGCAACAAACGAATATCCAGAATCAACGCTCTTTCCTCTATATTTGATTTCTCCAGTTGTACTATCAACACCTAAAGGATGGAAAGTACTAAGATCAGGTGTAGTTGTTGTATCGTGTACTATATCGTTCTGGTTAATTGAAGTATCTGTAACATAATTTCTATAACCATATGCTCTGTAACAACCATCTCCACAAACAACAAAACAGTCAATTACCATAGCACGTCTAATAGTTATATTAGATAAATCACTATAATTAGTGAGGTACATAATTGCTTCTTTTATAGTCTTTCCAGACGGAATTGTTATAGGAAGCACACTCTCTCCATCTGTCATAGTGACCGTCCCTGTCAATACATCACCACCGCCACCACCTGTCGGTACTTCAATACCGATACCAACTCTCGCAATACCATCATAACCGCTATCAGGTGTTACTTCAAAGAAACCATTCTGATTATATGTCGCGCTTTTATAAGCCTGTACATTTCCACCAGTCGGAACATTGACAGTAATTTCTGCTTCTTCCATTGCATCATAACCAGAATCAGGAGATACTGTAACTGTTCCGTTCTGTGTTATTGTTTGTGATTTGCTTGCCTGAATCGACGGAGTAGGAGTAGCAGGTACATTTACTTCAACATCAACTCCACTTAAGCCATCATATCCGCTATCAGGTGTTACTGTATATGACCCGTTTGCTGTGTATGTTTCTGTTTTGCTCTGTAAATCAGGTGAAGGTGTCGGAACATTGACAGCAACAGAGACTGTTCCAAGTCCATCATATCCAGAATCAGCTTGAATGGTGTAGTTCCCGTTTGCTGTATAGCTTGCTGATTTATTTTGAAGATTGATGATCGACTGAACATCAACCTGAACAACATTATATGCTTTTCCATCTGGTGCGTTGTATGTTCCATTAGTATTTACAATAAGGGTTTCAAGCTCTTTAGAAGGTACATTGACAGTAACTCTGTTATAAGCTTTTCCTTCATCTGGAACATAATCACCATTAGAATCTACTACAAGTGGAATCAACTCAATTTCAGTTCCACTCCCTGTTGCGTAATAATACTGATGCTCATCATTGTCATCAATACGCATTCTAATTGTTAATGCCATTTTAAATCTCCCTTCTTAAATATTGTAGATAGTATAGAAAGAGGGGAAGGGCTTTCACCCTTCCCCATTTCAAGGGTTAAGCTTGCGGTTTCGTGATAACGATCATGTTATAGAAGTAATCGAAATGGACACCTGCACCTGCAATAGACAGCCAGTAGTTTGTGTACAAACCAGCCGCATTATAAGGAGTAGGAACCATCTGAACTCCATTCTGCATGGTTGTGAAGATAGCACCCTTCTGAATGATGACTGCAAGAACATCTGCATTGGTATCCTTGTAGAACTCTTCACCATTCTCAACAGTTACAGTAGTTGCATTCTGTGTTGTGTTCCAACCAATCTGAGTGCCATTGCTGTCATAAACAGGATACAGACGGTTCGTGAAGGAAGCTTCAGCATAAGGAACCAAACCACCGAAGTTAAGAACAGGCTTAACATCGAACGGAATAGCGATGTCTTCAGGGTTGTAAGCACCAACACGGAGCTTAGTCTGAATGTCTGTCAATACTTCAGGACGAACCAGCATGACATACTCACCAGCATCAACAGCTGTGTCAAACTCACCAGCGTTGTATGCAGAGCTGGACGGTGCAAGCGTCAATGCGAATGCAAGGTTCTTTGCAATCTGTACAAACTCAAGCAACTCACCTTCAGTGACAGCACCATCAGTCCAAGAGCTAAGATTTGCCTTCTGAGTATCCTGCAGAGGGAAGTCAGTGGAATTGATACCATGAGAAAGAGCTTCAAGCTCGTTAAGATAACGCTGTTTCTTCAAGCTATTCTCCAACTGAGCCATGATACCAGATGTGATCTGCTCCATACCGAACTCATTCTGCAGAATCAGCTTAATCTGATATTCCTGCAAGGTGATGAAGTTCTGGAAATCAAAGTTCTGAACGAAGAAACGCTGTTCCAGTTCAGGCTTGCGGACAGTGTACATATCAACCGAAGAACCATTCTGCAATCCACGGAAACGAGGATTAACAGGCTTGATTCCAGTGACAGCAAGACGCTCAATAGCATTGCCGAAAGGCGTATCATAAGATTCTGCTACACCATAATCTTCCAGAGGGTTCTTTACACGAGCCACATCAACCTTATTCAGAATCATCGTCATAACGACAGAGAACCATTCAGAAATCGGCTGAGGGTTGTTTGCAAACTGCTTGTTTGCTTCCCATCCGAGGTTCAAGCGGTCTGCAGTGATTTTGGCGCTGTGCTTAGCAAATTCAGGATTGAATTTCTGAGCAAGTGTGAATAATTCGGAGTTACGAACTCCAGCAAAAATATTAGGCATATTTATTCTCCTTCCTTATCTTTAAGAAATGCTTCAAGGGCTTCATCGCCCTCCATGTCTTCCCAACTTTCCTTTTCAGGTTCAGCTGGTTTTCCTGTATCAGTAAGAATCAATCTCTCATACAACTTTGTGGCTTGTGCTTGCAGTTCAGCAATCTTTGCATCCTTCTCTGAAATTGCATCATTCGCTGTCTGCAAATCTGCTTCCAACTTATCAGCATCACCCATGATTGCATAAAGGTCATCTAACTGATCTGTTTTGATTGTAGATAATTTGTCTCGTAATGCCATATCTTCATGCTCCTTTCTATAGATTTAGAAAAATTTGACCAGTTATATATGTTATATACTATCTACAATGTCATTATACAAAAAGAAAGAGTGTTTGTCAACACCCTTTCTTGAAAATATTTCAGTTCTTTACACTATTCTTTCGATATTCTCTCTTGTGCATATCCTCAATCAAATCAATGAATCTACCGACTATAACTAAATTTACAATCTGCCCGAATAGAGCTACCATTACAATACCAATAACCAAGGTCTCCATATTACACCTCACTTGAACAACAGACTGATTGTATATGCAAGAGCATATCCAGTTGTGAATGTAATCGCCCTTGCTACCATATATCCTACTAACATAGTTTTCACCTCACTTTCAGTGTAACACCGACATTCAACTCAGCGAGCTTTGCTGTTGTGATGCCATATTTCTTTGCGATACTTTCGAAGGTGTCTCCCTTCACAATCTTGTGATCCGTCACAGCTGGTTTCGAAACCTTCTTAACATTAATCTTCTGACCGACATAAATAAGATTTGGATTTTCGATTTGAGGGTTCATCACAATCAGCTCTTCAACTTTCAAGCCATAAGCTTTTGCGATAGCATACATTGTGTCACCCTTCTTGACTGTGTATGTTTCGTAGGTGACTTCTTCTTTCTCACCCTTCAGAATTGCGTTGACCATTGCCTGAATAACTGCATAGTTATATCCAGCCTGTGTGAGACGGTTCTTGCGGTCTTCACCATTTCCCCACTTACCATCAATGACTTCCTGTGCAATCTTCTTCACTTCAGCTTCCGTGAGTTCCTTCGGCTTAGTAGAAGAACCAGATGCGGAGAAGTTGCAATGAATGAATCCTGTAAGCGTTGACGCTCCCCAGTTTACACTACGTGTAACTACTTTACCTAAATAGTTATCACCAGAACCGCTACCACCTGAGTTACCTTCTACCGTCGTAAATCCTGAGCTACTAACGCTCGCTACAATACCTACGTGATCTGTATCACTATGTCCGCCACTCCAATCGTAAACAACCAAATCACCAATTGCAACCGTGTTGGCGTTGCCGTTATTGTATGGAATCCACTTTGAGCCGTTCAAACCACGCTTAGAAAACTGCTGTAAACTCCACACACTCATTTCGAATGGTACGACGTCTGTGCAACCTGCAAAATATGCGATACTACCGCAAAACATTGCACACCAATGCCAATTCTTTGCAAACTTCAAATTACGTGTTCCCCAACGTTTGATAACGTCCGTTTCTGTCAATGCTTTGTCATACGCATCACGTAACACTTCCCAAGATCCGTCCGCTTCGTTATATCCCAGATACTTCTTAGCAGTATCAACGAACTGCTGTCTTGTGCAAGCCATATTTTCCTCTCCTTTCACCATAGACTTGTCAAACAATGTATCAGTGTCTACATTTCCACTGATGCCATTAACCTTACCAGTGCTTCCTGTCTGCTGAATAGAACACTTATATCCAGGTTCTCCTTCATAATCAGCAAGCCACAAGTTCTCTCTATAGTCAGAAAGAACATTCCAATCTAAATAGTTTCTGTAATAGTCTTGATTGCAATAGATAGCTAGTTTATTACATCCTAGCTCTTTCAATGTGTCTAAGAACTCTTTTGTAAGTGATGTGCATCTTCTCTTTGATACTGTCTCGCCAGCTTTAGTCCATGAATCATATTCTAAATCAGCAAATAACCATGTATCAAATGGATCTAACCCTGCCAGTCTCATGTTGTTCACCATAGAGACAGCGTTCTCTTTTATCGTTGCTCCGTTCCAGTAGATAAAGTGATAGCATCCCAATACAGGGATGCCAGCACTCTTACAGCCTGACACATATTCTTTGAACCGTGAATCAATGGTCTTTCTAAATCCTTCACGAAGGATACAGAACTCTATGCCATCGGCTTTGACCTTATTAAAATCTACTGAACCTTGCCAACTCGAAATATCAATACCTCGCATTAGCTCAGCTCCTTACCATAAAACTCTTTGTAGTATTCCTCATAGAGAATCTCTTCCATTGTCTTTTTAGGTTTAACTTCCTTAAGCTTTCGAACCACATTATCTTTTGTCGCCTTACTCAATCTAGACTTCAGATTTTCATTCTCCGTGAGAAGGTTGTTGACTTCCTCAGAAAGTTCATCAAGAAGTGTATAAGCTCCTTCGATCATGTCTTGTACTTCATACATAGTTTTCATTTTTATTCCTCCTTAGAATCTAATTTGTTTTCAATTTCTGAGATTCGCTCATTCATAATGTTTAAAGAAACATTCAAGTCAGCGAGTGTCTTCTGTAAGTCGTTGAACAACTTGAACATATAGACACATGCAACAATCGGAAATCCGACTGTAGAGATCATTGTGATGATTGGTTCCATTACTTCCATAGTGCTCTGCTCCTTTCATAGTTTTCTTATACCATTATTATAAGCAGAGCACCATCATTTGTCAACCTCTAATATTAAAATCTACTCTATGCAAATTGCATCCACCTTGAACTGTGTGTTTCATCAACTTGCAACCCTTAACAGTAAGACCGAAAGTGAATTCCATGAACAAATCATCATGTGTGAGAAGTTCTTCCTTGCCCTCATCTGTCAAACCACAAGCTTTGATGTTGATATGTGGTTCTGCAAGTTGCTGACCATCTTCAATGATATTTCTCTCAACATAGGTCTTCTGACGAACCCAGCGACCTTGGTCAAATTCAGATTCGCAAGCCAACGCTCCTAGAGCTTTGTCGTCAATGTTGAAAATCTTCTTAACTTCATCAAGAGTGATGTCTACCAAGTGCAATGAATCTGTGTCTATATAGCGAAGGTGCTCAATAACCTTTACTGCAGAACGAATTGTCTTTTCTCTGCCATAAGCAGTTACGAAGCAAGCTACAGGAATGTATGTTGCGTTCGGAATATCTGTGGAAGGTGTCAGATGCAACGATACAGAATCACCATTGATATAAGGTTCTCCTGTATATCGTTCAATCCTTGTACCAAACTTTCCATATGAACTATTCAGAATAATCTTTGCAACCTGTCGTGTTGTCTTATCAGGTGCATTTGCTTTCATAGCGTAATGTGATGTGACAAAGTTGTTGAACAATGTGTCACAAGAAGAGAATTCATAACCCTCAATCAGTTCTTCATAAAGAACATTATACATATCATGGAACAACCTATAATCAACAGATGTAAGCCACAAATCAACCTCATCATCTACTTGTTCTCTTATATATTCATTCTCTACATAGAATGGAGAACCTTTGATCTGAATAAATGGAAGACACCCATCTTTCAACTTGAATCTGGTATTAATATGAACGATAAAACAATCACAAGTCGGAATACCATGCTTTGAATCAAAGTATCTTGGCACTCCGTATGGATAAGGTTTATCAACCATTACAGATGGATATAAACTGTTAAAATCAAGAACCAGTCCATGTCCGTTATATATCTCACCATCAGACCAATTTATGCAATAACCACCTCTATATGCTTTTCTTATGCGTGCATCAATTCCTTGTGGAATCTCTGGAAATAATGCTCTGTAATTGTCCTGCAAGTCTTTCTTATACCACTTTGTAAGTCTCTTTGCTTCCATGGCTTGATCTGAAAGACCATGCGTATCTTGATATAAAGAATGTTTCATTTCACTGAATGCAAATGAACCAGCTGTCAAGAAATTGCTTAATCCATTCATTGTTAGAATCTTTTCAAGAATCTCCTTCAGAAGCATCACATCATGTTTCAAATATTCAACCTCTGTGTCTGTCATAACATAACCAACGCCACGAGGTGCATCATAATCAATTGTTCCAACAAGCTTTGCTGTCGGGCATTTGAAGTTCTTTCCAATTCTATCAAGCTTTCCTGCAACAAGCTTACATGTATCTCTGAACTCAATAGCATGCTTGTTGTTCAATCTAACCTTAAGTTGATAAATCTGCCTGTCATCTGTTATGATACCTGTAAAACGCTTTCTAATCTTATTATCTGTTGTGTATGTATAACCATGATTCAATAACCAGTCAACAATAATCCATCCATCATAATTTGCAAAGTTGTGAAAATAAACACAACTATGCGAAGGAATCTGTGACAGATATTTCATAGCTTCATCAATATTATTGCAAATTGTGACATCTGTGTCTGTTAGTGACATGAACCCTGCACCATAAACATATGTGCTGTCACCGCCTGTTGTGTTCTCAAAGTCTCCTACATAGTAATTGTTAAACATGGCTTAATCTCCTTTACATCAAACGAAATACCGACTTAATCTCTGCATCATGTGCACTTATCAAATCCACCCAATCCTGCAAGAATCCGTAATGCTCTGCTAAATCTCTATAAGCTTTAAGCAAATCCTTTTCAGCGTAATAATATTTCAACTCATAATAGTCACCGTTTGTTACTGGAACATGCTCTCTTAATTTCTGGTCAAAGAAGGTGATTATAAAATCAAGCCCTACTGGACACCTTCTCCTGACAGCTTTCATTGTGTTTGTGATGTATGTTCCCCAAAGTCCTCTATAATAATCAGCTGATGTTCCAAAGTTTGTTCTTAAGTTGTCGATCCATGCCTGCATATCTTCTTCAGTATCATCTGGATTCTGACCAATGCTCCATGGCTTATGAATACGCCTTTCAAGTGTTCCTGCTTGAATCTCTGCTTTGTGTCTTTCGTTCCAAGCATCTACCCTTCTATTATGTAAGAGTTGATTTTGCTTTGCTTCATACACCTCACCATATTTGAGATATACATTATTTCCTACATTAATTCTGCCTTGCATTCTGACTTCTTGCCTAATGTCGTTTTGATGTTTTAATAACCAGTCATCATCTCTGATATGAATTTCAAGTGTCTTTTCATCAATGAGCTTGACA
>Ga0326513_10002351_pt1 | contig 14004 bp, 12 predicted proteins | sample 2_2465_0518_D_FD_203654 | JGI IMG/M metagenome (GOLD analysis project Ga0326513, IMG submission 203654) | Bovine rumen microbial communities from UC Davis, California, United States - 2_2465_0518 | ecosystem: Host-associated > Mammals > Digestive system > Stomach > Rumen | place: USA...
CATGGATATTGTATCTTGTTGGCATCAACGGAATTCAGGTGATGTAACTGATATACCGTCGTCCCAAGCGTATAGATAATCTGCTTCTCACCCGAACTGAGCGTGTCAAACATCAGAAATCCCCCATGATCTAGTTTCAATTTTAGTGAGGTAAAAAGTGATGGCGATGGCAATAGTTCCTCTTTAGTCCATGAACTTTTCGGAGTAAGGTTCAGTTCTTCAAAGTCTCCATCCGTATAGGGATCCTCGACTGGCATGTCCCTTTTTCTATTTGATAAGGCCTGTTCAAAATGAGCGACTTTCTCATTGACTCTGTTTTTAAATGTCACCAACTGTATCTCTGGCGTATTAGCCACAGAGTCCAAATACATTTCCGTCCCATAATGGCCAAAAATAAGTAGCGCCAGTGCCCTTCTCAATTTCAGTGTTATATGAGTGTCATCGCAATAGAGTTTCTTGATATACTCATCCAGTTTAGCACCACTGCCAATACTGGCTTTATACGTATGATACTGACTGTAATAATGTGCGCACTTTATCGTTTTATACACCACGTAGTTCAGGGCACTTATCTTGTCCTGATACCTTTTTACAGTCACATCGAGCTTATCTATATCATCTACCAACTTGAACCCCAAGCATCTCTGCCAGTAACCAATAATTCTCTCACTAATTTCTTTAAGCATTCTGGCCTTTTCGGTATCTCTGACAGCAGGACCACCTGTTTGATAACTTACGGAATTCCCATTCCCATCATATTTGGCATAATAATACTGGTACTCCTCCAATGCATCATTTATTTTCTTGCAACTAAACTTGCAATCATTATTCGTTGCAGGCAGATATTCTTCCTCCTTACCGAACACGAAACTATAGGGTTCCTTGTTGTCCAATATTCCTGAAATTACATCTGCATTGTCCATCAGCAACAGGAACAGTCGCTCATTCAGCAAGCCTCGTTCACGGTTGTAGTCTATGTTTCCTCTACTTCTGAACGGGTTAATGACGATAGGAGTCTGGTATGCATCGTTTTTATGAAACAGCGAACCTATCCAGCATCTCTCTTCATCACTTATTCTGCCCTTCAGATTCGGCTGTTGGGCTTCTTCTTCCTGTACTCGTTGGTCTGCTTCGTTTTTTTCATGATACTCTGCTCGTATATATTCCTCATTTTGGTTAATCCATTCTGCCCGATAGTCATCAATATTAAATCCATAAGCAGAATAATCCACCATAATGGTATAAAACAGGCTGGACAGTTGACTCTTGCATAAGTTCTCCCAATTTCGTGTTTCTTCCTCGTTTCTTTGTTCTTCAGCCCGATAGTCATAACGCCAAGCAATAGTGCCATCTGTTGCATCTCTCATGGTTATCTCTGCGTCTTTCTGTTCTATCCTAATCAATGTTCCGTCTGGCCTTTCTATATACAATCTCGCAAAGACACCATCTACAAAGCGTAGATCATACGATCCGTTATTATCTATACCCGCTCTCAGCGCATACGCCGTATTATTAAGCATTCTCAGCAACAGCTCGAGCAAAGAGCTCTTACCAGAGCCATTCTTACCTACAACGGCGCAAATATTTTTACCTGTATTTCTTTGTCATCATGCTTTTGATTATAAAAATTTTCGGGCAGTAGCGACGTTCCTCTAACTAATTGTCCATCTTTATCAAAATGATACTCCCTGCAAAATAGATACCTGCGGTTCATATCCTGCGCAGATAATAACCTCATGGTACTGTCATAGCGTTCCTTTTTTGCTTTTGCTATTTCAATTTCCAGTTCCGAAAGTCCTTCTGGTATGTCAGGATAGCACTGGGCATAATCCACTGGCGCAGGGATTGTTTCTATTGCAATTAGTTTAAACATACTACACAAAATCTATTATAATCTTTCTGAATTATATCCTATCGTTATACTCGTCGCCATTCCTATGCCAAACTCAAAACAGCAGCATAGAATTTATATATCTCGTCAAGGAAAACTTTAGTTTCTTGGGGAGTAGGATATTGATCCGCTTGATGCAGATATTTATTTCTTTTGTTCCTGATACTATCATCATTGCTGAAACCCTTTGCAAACATATGAGATGGTATTTTTGAAAAAGTATCTCTCCCACTCGGTGGGGTTTGTAATTTCTTCATATATGAACCCATTGTGTGATATTTCAATTGAGTCGGTACAAGCCCATACAAATCAAGGAAGGTTTCCAGACCAGTTTCCAGCGCTCTAGTCGCATGGAGCAATTTATTGATACGTTGTGCCTGCGGGTCCTTAACTTTTGTTTCAACAATTGAAATTTTATTGAACTCATTATACACACGCTGATACATCGCTTCACGTGCAGCATTCCCCACACATTTGCGATAAAGGTCCAGCATTATGGTTTGTATTTGTTTATTTTTCTTTGCCATATTCTATACCAAATAATTTCAAACCTTCTTCGTGTATAGTATTAAGCGTCTGCAGAGAATCTACCGATACCGGAGCCACACCTACATATGCCAAACTAGATGCCCATAACACATCTTCCTCTTTAACTAACAGATCTGTATTAAGCAAACTGATTTGAGGTTCATCTTTACGTAAATACAATTGCCCATTGTCCAAGCTATACTGACTGAAAAGCGAATAAGTCATTATTCCGTCAAGCGACTCTCGCACGCTCATTTTTTTGGGTTTTGGTTTCGAAAACACGAAAGAACCATCTGCATAGTATCCATTTTTGACGGTTTTCCCTTTTCTATCGTCCGCCCAACTCTGTACCCTCGGTAGTTTTTGCCATTGATCTGAATGAACTTCGGCAAACTTTCCTCTGTATTGCCTAGTAGTATATCCAAGATTCACATACTTGTAATAACTCTCTGTAGCATGAGTACGCACTCGTTTGCTCAACATCTTAACATCTTTACTTCTTCTATCAGAGTCAATTACAGATACTATCTCTTTAATCTGGCTTGTATCAAGAACTCTATGAAATGCTTCTCTTAGGTTCTTGTTTACATCACCCTCAGATTCGACATCAAACAGCAATATGGTTTTCATGTCTCTAGCATAGACAAGTCTCGAAGTATAAATCCTTCGGAGAAAGCTGTCAATGTTCTTTTTCTCATGAATGCTTGGTATAAACACGCCGAAAATGCTGTTATCTGCAACAGCAAGCACATCGGGGTTATCCATTACGAACGGACTCTGAGGTTCCGACACATAACGGATACCACCTGCATCATCGAGACATTGCAGAAGTGTACCAATTACACATTTCTTCGTGTTGTTCTTTTTATTATCTTCCATAATGTTTCATTAACAACTTGTTCGTATAATCCTTGTCCTGTATGTTGCGATACCATCGCGACCTCAAAGCCACCGTCCCTACGGTTTTCCATAGGATCATTTATCTCTCCTCTCCCCCTTCCTTCACCCACATCCCCCACATGGGGCACTTCTCCAACTCAGAATAATCCCCGTATTGGGCTTGGACATCACAGAGCATTTCTGTGAAGCGGGAGCTGCAGTGGAGGTCACCGAAGAAGTCGGTTTCGAGGTTGAACACTTCCAGGTTGATATCCATCTCATCGGCCATGCGCTTCTGCTTGTTTGCCGTTTCTTGCATCCTTATGCCAACTTTCTATAACTGACAAGCGGCCACGTCACTATCGGAGTACTTCGACTAGCGAAGCGAGCTGAGCTCGAAATTTTCTCTACCGACAGGTCTGTGACCGGCTTGCCAGAATTCCTTATCAATATTAAGGATTATCCATAGAACTCCTTATACCTTTAGAGTCCCTCCAGTGAAGGGACGGCTATAATGCAGGGATTCATTTACAATAAAAAGCCTTATACCATTGGGCAAAAGCTCTCAATCCCTCTCTCAACGTTATCTTGGGTGTGAACCCGAAATCACGTTCTAGGGCTGTGGCATCCGCATACGTCGTAGGCACATCACCTGGTTGCATGGGGACGAGCTTCTTGTGTGCCTCAAAATCGAAGTCTGCGGGAAGGACACCAGCACGAACCAGTTCTTCTTGTAGGATATTCACGAAGTCCAGTAAGTTCTCAGGCTGGCCACCACCGATGTTATACACTGCGTATGGTGGGATGGGTAAGCCATCTTCACCCTTCTTGCGCTCCGGTGCACCTTGCATCACACGATACACACCCTCTACGATGTCATCGACGTAGGTGAAGTCACGACGGCAGTTGCCGTAGTTGAATATCTGAATGGTCTCACCTTTCAGCAGTTTGTTAGTGAATCCAAAGTAGGCCATATCAGGACGACCGGCAGGACCATATACCGTGAAGAAGCGCAAGCCAGTTGTGGGGATGTCATACAGCTTCGAATAGCAGTGTGCAAACAGCTCATTGCTCTTCTTCGTAGCTGCATATAATGACACAGGATTATCCACCCTGTCATCAGTACTGAATGGTACTTTCTTGTTGCCGCCATAAACACTGCTACTCGAGGCGTACACTAGGTGTTCAATGCCTTGGTAGCTGTCTAAGGTCTGGGGTCTAAGGTCTAAGGCAGCCTTTGACTTTTGACCTTTGACCAATTCCACAGAATGCCTGCACGCCTCCAGTATGTTATAGAAGCCAATCATGTTGCTCTGAATATAGGCATCAGGATTGGTGATACTATAGCGTACGCCAGCCTGTGCTGCCAGATTTACCACCACATCAAAGTGGTACTTCTCAAACAGGCCATCAATCAGAGCTTTGTCAGCCAAATCACCCATTATAAACGACCACGAATTACACGAATTACTCGAATCTTTATTATTTGTGAGATTAGTAAGATTCGTGTTCGCCATCTCTTCGATTTCATGTAAGCGGTATTTCTTCAGTGCCACATCATAGTAGTCGTTCATATTATCAAGACCTATGATGGTAGCACCCTTCAAGTCCCTTAGCAAACGCTTCACCAAGTTCGCTCCAATGAAACCTGCAGCACCAGTCACGAGAATGACTTTGTTATTTAATTCTATCTTTTGCATAATAATTTTGTTTGTCTAAGGTCTAAAGTCAAAAGTCTAAGGTTGGATGTAGCTTTTGACCTTTGACCGATTACTTTTGACCGTATAACCGTACCGCCTCATAATATGTATCGAGGCTACCAATATCAAAACGCCCGGCACTCATGGGCCAAGCATGCATAGTTGTATGCTCAACCATATAGTGAGCAAGATTACCCGGTGCATCCTTACCACAACCATTCTCAACTGAATGACGTACCAAGTCGAGATCTTTCTTCAGATAGATATAGAATGGTGGTACTGCCCAGTGACTCTTTGGCACTTGAGGTTTTTCCTCCATACCAAGTACCTTATTGTTGGCATCCAGTTCCACGACTCCTGTCCTTTGTAGTTTCTCTATCGAAGGCTGCTCATGACACATGATGCAACTCGTCTGTTTCTCCTTGACGAAGTCCACAAACTCCTGGAATGAGAAGAACAGCAGGTTATCTGCTGCCACCACCAACAAATCATCATCGATGTGGAGCTTATCCATGGCATACAACAAATCGCACACAGCTCCCAGACGAGTCTCATTTGTCTCTGTTCCATCATCAACGATGGTTATTGGCTTCTTATATTTTGAACACGAATGACTCGAATTGCACGAATATTCGTTTGATTTGTGAGATTCGTGTTCGTATAACTTACCATCCGTGGGATTAGTGTTCGTCTTTGCCCAATCTTCGAAGATACCTGCAAATTTATGGTTTGTGATGATAATATGCTCATCTATCTCAGGAATCCTGTCAATATCATCCAACATTCTTCCCAAGATGGTATTATCACCTATCTTCAGTAACGGCTTCGGGAAGTTCTTTGTCAGTTCCCCAAGCCTCGTGGCGTACCCCGCCGCTATTACAACACATTTCATATTTTTCTTTTTTTTTTTGAACACGAATTACTCGAATTGCACGAATCTTTGTTATATTACTATCCGTTGATATTCCAGTTCTTCAGAACATCCGAAATTAAGCAAAAGCCCCAACTTATAGTTGGTGGCATGAAGATAATTGTAAACCTGAGACCGGTGAGCATCCTCTAACGCGCTTACCGCCTTCAGTTCTACAATAATCTTCCCAAAACAGACAAAGTCTGCTTTGTAGGTTTGCTTAAGTTCAATGCCATCATACTGAATCTTCAGTTCTTTCTCTCGTTCATAAGGAATACCTTGTTTCTGGAATTCGATTTCCAAAGCCTCTTGATAGACTGCTTCTAAGAATCCGTGTCCAAGGCCATTATATACCTTGAACGCTGCTCCCATAATCTTATACGCCTCTTCCTTATAAACAATCATGTTCGATTTGTTTTTGAACACGAATTACTCAAATTGTACGAATCTTTTAATGTAGATGACAGTTCTGAGTAGAACTGCTTTATTGACCAATAAAGGTTGATATTTCATGAAGCAGCTTGGAAAATTTGTTTTCAGAAGTGCTCCTTGTAAATAACAACATATCATCTACATAAAATCAATTTGTTATTCGGTTGATTCGTGTTATTCGTGTTCGTTTATAAATCTCGCACCATCATCACTCTTACAGAAATACACCTTGAAGGTGTTCTTATATTGTGGAAACTTCGCGAGGTATTTCTCTGTTATTTCCTTTTCTATCTGTTCTTTCTTCGTGGGATCAACGAGGGCGATGCAGGCACCCTTGAAGCCTGCGCCAGAGAAGCGACCGCCATAGATGCCGTCGGTGGTGAACATAGCTTCGTAGATGGCGATGAGTTCTGGACTACCACACTCGTAGTTGTGTATGCTGCTCTCGCAAGAAGCCTTGACAAGACTGCCAAACCACTCCAAGTTGCCTGACTCCCATGCAGTGATGCCCTCACGAACACGTTTGTGCTCACCATAGAAATGCTCTGCCCTGCGAGCGAAACGTGGCGGCATCTTGTCGCGGTTACGCTTGTACATACTCTCTGGCACATCACGAAGGAATGTCTTGTCATGCGTCTTCAGTGGCACATTCTCATATGCCTGTACTGTCCATGCTGCCGTCTTACATTCTGTTACACGGAGATTATAGTCTGAAGATATCAGACTACGTGTCAGTCCACTGAAGAAAATGCCCAGTTCGAAGTCTGGCATTTCAGCAGGCTTTGGAATAACACGATATTCGTCACTCTCGCAGTCCAGCATCAGCAGATGATTCTTCTTACCCAAAGCTATACATGCCTGGTCAAGCAGGCCATTGTTCAGTCCGATATACTCTCGTTCAGCCTCCGATGCAATCTTCATAACCTCAAACGGAGCCAACGTAATATTGTTCGCTTTCGCAAATGCCATCACATAAGCTATCAGCACAGCTGCAGAACTGCTGAGTCCACCTACAGGTAGCGAGCCTTGCACTACACCTGTGATGCCACGAGTCAATTTAAAGCGCTTTCGCAGAGCATACTTTGCACCACGAGCGTAGTCGCCCCACATATAGTCACGCACCTGTGAAGGTCTGTCAATCTCAAAGTCCACCACCCCTTCAAACGTCTTAGACTCCAAATGCACATGGCTATCAGGCCACTTATTCGTGCCATTCGTGCGATTCGTGTTCGTTACATTAAACCACAAATCAACGCCTTTGTCTATAGCAAAACCTGTCACCAATCCATGCTGGTGATCAACGTGTGCTCCCAATGGGCAGACCCTATATGGGCTGAATATATGATATTGATACTTATCCATTGTATTATTCCTTATTTTTGCCCCATTGAGGAACAAATAAATACGAACAGAACTGCCATATGGCTCTCAAAAAGCTCTTCATCCGATGATGTTTTCCTTTATCGTCTCAACAATATATTTCACATCATCATCGCTAACGTATGGACCTGCAGGCAGACACATTTGCATAGATTCAAGTTTCAAGGTTCAAGATTCAAGTTCTTCAAACCTGTGATAGAACTCCCTTTAATGGAAGTAATAAACTTTGAGATAGCTTTACTAAGGTTAAGACAGTCATTATAAAGTCGAGTAGCAGTTTCATTATTTATAAAACCTACGTCTGCGGCTCTGATGAGTTGGCTGCGAACTTCGCCACATGAGCCTTTGGCAATATACAGGAAATTAATAAACTCTTTATTGCCATCTCGCTCATAGCCTTCTGCAATGTTATCCATAATGGAACCGGCTGCAGCATGTATCTGTTGCACAAAACGAGTATCTTTTTTGAACTCGTTTTGTTTCGTAATGGCATAGACATCCCTGCAGAGACTTCGCGCCATCTGAAATATAGTCAAATCTTCAAACCGTCCTAATTTACTCATTGCATAATATCTTGAATCCCAGAATCCTGAATCACGATTCCAGAATCGCCCCCTTTATAGTTTCCACAATATACTTCACATCTTCATCTGAAACATACGGGCCTGCAGGCAAGCACATACCAACTTTAAATATTGACTCTGAGACTCCGTTAATATATGATACACTTGAATCACAAGTCTCACAAAGGCACTCCTGGTCATGAATCTTGAATCTTGAAACCTGAATCTCGTCGCGTCGATAGACCGGCTGTTTGTGCATTGGCTTCCATACCGGACGTGCCTCTATCTGGGCTTTGTCGAGAGCAACACGCATTGCCTCTACATTGGCATTCGGTTCACAGTCTGTATGAGCCGACTCTGCTGCATGGATAACTCCAGCAGCACCACCTACAGCTCCAGTCACGATTGTCTTATACGCATCTTCCTGCCCCTTCACCTTAACATTCTCATCAATGGTGATGGTGCAAAGCCAGTAATTTGAGTCATACACGGGTACACTCCCCTCGCCCGTTGGAGAGGGGACGGGGGTGAGGTTCGGCTGAGAATGCACATGTACTCCTGGCACATCCTTCAAGAGTTCTTCATAGAGTGCTTGCACATGCTTATGGTGAGCCAAGTGGTCATTCACCACCGTCATCTGACCACGGCCTATACCTGCACAGATATTACTCATACGGTAGTTATAACCTATCTTCTCATGCTGGTAGTACGGATAGCTCTCCCTGTACTGAGTAGCATACATCATAATCTCGCGCCAGTGGTCTTCATCCTCTGTTATCAGAGCACCACCACCGCTGGTAGTAATCATCTTGTTGCCATTGAACGACAGCACTCCATACTTACCGAATGTTCCCAGCATCTGTCCCTTGTAGCGAGAACCAAAGCCCTCAGCAGCATCCTCCACCACAGGGATGCCGTATTTGTTCGCTATCTCCATGATGCGGTCAGCCTTGTACGGCATACCATACAGCGCTACAGGGACTATAGCCTTAGGATACTTTCCTGTCTTCGCCTTACGGTCAATGATAGCCTCCTCCAACAACTCCGGATCAATGTTCCATGTATCAGGCTCAGAGTCCACCAGCACCGGCGTTGCTCCAAGATACGTCACAGGGTGCGTCGAAGCACAGAACGTAAAACTCTGCACAATCACCTCATCCCCTGGCTTCACACCGCAGTTCAGCAATCCCAGATGCACCGCCGCGGTACCAGCACTCAGTGCCACCACGCGCTTCGTAGGGGTTTTACGCTCCCCTTTAGGGGGCTCGGGGGCTATGAACTCTTCCAGGTCCTTCTCAAACCCATTCACATTCGGTCCAAGCGGCACCACCCAGTTCGTATCGAATGCCTCCTTCACATACTTCTGTTCCATTCCGTCCTCGCTCATGTGAGCAAGACAGAGGTAAATTCTTTTTCTTTCAGACATAATATATTATTTGATTTGATTTTCGATTTTATCTTAACTCAACATCTCTCTCGCCTTTTGCTCTATCTTCGTGAGTAAAGCACCAAACGGCTCTCCTACCTCAAATACCTTGGCAGGAATATTACTTCTATACTCAGATATCTTGATGAATGCCTCATCAGGCTGCTTGTCAGCATCCAGAATGCCAGACATCATTGGGAAAAGTGTTTTTCCTATGTCCATCTTCACATGTGTTGCATCAAGTATTACTGATTCTGGCAGGTTTGCCAAATCATGCTCTTTATAAGGGCGTAGGTCCACACAGCACAAGGCATACATATCAGGATTCAGACTGGCCATTCGCACTTGTCTCATACTCATGTGGGCAGCCTCATTGAAGTCCCATTTACTCTTCACCTCAACAAAGAAGATGTTTTTCCATTCTCCATTTTTCAACACCTTGACAACAATGTCCTGACCATTCTGCTCATCGTTCACATCCACATTGTTGTCATCCTTGCTTTCCAGCATCTTTATGGAAACCACATCTTGTCCTATGCGTTCACGCAATACATCTTCAATATGCTTTCCGATAGTGTGCAGATGGTTAAAGCGTGCAGCACTGTCGCGCTCTTGCTTTTCTATAGAATCAAGCTTATCCAACAGCCCTTCTATATTCTTTCCATACTTGGCAAGCTGTTCCAGATGGTCATCTGAGCAGTTGTCCATCAAACTAAACAAGCTCTTCTGTGCTCTGCCCGACTGCATACTGAATGTATAAGTCGCTTTCTTTTCATTGATTTGTCCAAACCAGTTTTCCCAATCTGCAGAATCACCTATTTTTAGAATGACCTTTCTGACGACCTTATCAAATTTGCGCTCACCATCTTGTTTCATATCTGTCACAAGAGCCTTTTCTATGTCGTCAGCCACATCACTTGCATGAACGGGTTGTAAATCTACAATGCTGTCAAAAGCTTCGTCTATCCATTCTTCTCTCAAGTCTTTACCAAATATAGCCTTATAGATGTCCACCATCTCATCAGGCACGTCTCGTCTTGCTTTCAGGTCGCTCTTCAGACATAGTGCGCCCACTTGGTTTGGCAGCACGCCATAGGTATCCAGCCTCTTCTTTCGCTCTTCGTTTTCCTTGGGATTATATTCCGTCAGAAACATCAACAGCCACTCTTTATGGCCTTCCACCCACGTCACATCCTTCCTGCAAACCTGAGCAAGCGTATAGTCCAACAAAAAGTTGAAGGCTGGTTTGTAAAACTCCTCTTCTTCATCTTCTCTATATTTAATAGTAGGTATGGGTGCGAATTCCTTCTCATACAGTTCTGCCAGTATGGGCATCATCCTGCCTCGCTGGTTTTTAAAGTCCGTCAACATTGTGGCAGAACAGAACTTAATCAGTGACTCCAACTGCTCATCTGTCAGTGAACCACCATCCTGTCGGTTCAACGTCTGGTTACGCCATTGCTGGACTGTATTTCCAATCGCTTTCTGAAGGTCACTCTTTGTATATGGGTTAACTGTACATACATCCAGATAATCCGTGTCAAACATCTTGGCCTCATCATCACCCACTATGTTTTTCACCAGTTCATACACTTCATCTGTCACGAAGTCGCCATAATACAAAGCATTCCTTAACCGAAGGTCGCCATTTCTGTTTGGTAGCAACGCATACTCATCCATCAATTTTTCGTTGCCACTGTCTTTCAGAAACAACAGGAACGTATGCAGGTTCTCACCATTATCCTTGATTGCCTCACAAACGTCAGCTACGGTCACAAAGAATTCCGCATTTCTATCACATTGCCAGCGGTCAACCGTTCTCGACCATGCTATCAGGTCTTTTGCAGGCATAAGGATCTGCTCACCGTTGCCCCTTGTCACCATGGCGGCATATTGCGCCATCACCGGTTCATACTTCTCACAAAGTTCCGGAGCCAACTTGTTATAGAAGTCTGGGCTCAAGAGTCTCACTCGTTCATCATCCACACTGAGCCATTCATCACCTATGGGCAACACTTTCCACTTGGGCAGTTCTTGCTTCCATAGCTCCTGCATCTCTTTATAGAACCGTTGCGTCTCTTCGTTGTCGCTTACCTCAGAAAATGCCGCTTGGCACATCTGTATGCCCAATTCCTTGGCGTGTTCTGCATCTCTGTAATATGCAAACACGGCCGCCATCATCTCCTTCAGTATCCGATCATTCTCGCCACCTTTAGTCCTGCTGATTTCCGACACACCAGGTAACATGATATTGTTTCGCTTCTCAACGGGATAGAAACGTTTGGAGTGGAAAATGAAATTCACACCAAAATCTTCGGTGCCTAATAGCGGGAACCATAAAAACAAGCTCGGAATTGTATCAACACTGCCGCAAATCTCTGGGAATGGTGGTATGATTACCACATCCCCTTGTACTGATTTCAGACATTTACAGCAGCATATTTCTACCTCATTGCTCTCAAGGTCAGTTATTTCTATTGTTTCTTCCGCACCTATCCAGCCTAAAATGTCAAGTTGGAATAGCTTATTCTCGCCACTCTTCTTGAAGGTGTAGTTTTTCTTCTGATAACCATCACTAACCTCTACCTCGCAAATGCTGTCATTCAGCACTAGCACAAATGGCATCAGTCTTATGGCACTTTCCAGATAGCCGGAAACCTCTGACACTTGCTCAGGCTTCAAGTCATATCTAAATGAAGTGGTGTCATTGATTGGAGTAGGATATTGAGGTTTCTTCCAAAAATTCTTCACAAACCCCAACTGCTCTTTCATCATACTGGGGCCATCTTTGGTGTCAACCTTCGTCCTGTCTAATGCAAAGTTTTGTATTTGTACATAGCCGCTTATTTCATCCTTACTTCGTTTAACTGCAAATGGGGCTGTCACATACACCAATCTATTAAACGTGTGAGTAGTCATGAAACCAGTGCCATACTGCCCCACTATATCTGCATCTGCACGGTCTTTCGAGCTGTCCTGTTTTACAAGAGCTCTAAAAGAAGTATAATCAAACGGTTGACCGTGGTGAGAAAATATAAAGCTCTGCTCAGTTAGCTCTATTCTGATTCTTGCATGCTTTGACAGATCACGAGCATTCTGCACCAACTCCCAGATGGCACGAATACCACTTTTCTCATCCTGGTTTTCCAGCCCTTGGATAATCTTCCTACAATAGCCTTCATATTCGAGGCGTTCATCCTCGGACTGCTGCCATTGTTCCTCAGGCGTCAAAACTCTATTATCTTGTTCCATTCCGCACATTTCAAATCATTAACTAGACATTCAATTCAGCCAAGGTCACGGTTAACGTTATCGTTGAAGGCGCAAAATGCCTTCCACTTCATGCGGCACAAACGGCCCTTCTTTACGCTCAAAGAAGATACTACCTGACTCCAGGCATTCCACATTATGCCAGATATTCTTGGGTATATCCACCCCATAGAGTCCTTCCTCAGGACAGAGCACAACAGTTTCTATCACACTCCCGTCATCATTATATGTATTCACCCTAACTCTACCACGAAGTAGCACAAACGACTCGTCTTTCGTAGGATGACGATGTATCTCTACCTTCGTACCAGGCTCCACGGCATTAAGGAATCGATGGCACTTATCATCAAGGCTCTGATGAAAGTTGTGATTCATCCTCAACCTATCAGACTGTTTTGCCTGCCTACTTACTTCATCTATCAATTGTTTGTCTATGAGTTTCATCTTACTCCTTAGCTTATATATCTTCCATCAGCCTTCAAACATCAGCCATCGTCAGTTCCTGATGCTTATCTCGCCTGCCTTGGCATTCTCAACTATTGATTATTGCTGACTCCTATTATTCGTGAAACAGGATTGCAACGCCACACTCTCAAAGAGAGAACCCGTCCCCCCGTTCTTTGATAGAGTAGTTTATTCTCTATCTTTTCCGCAATAGCATTCTGTTCCATTCGTATGGCTCTGTTCTGAATGTTTGCGATATCAGTTCTGCCACAGCCTTAACTGCATATGTCAATATGGTTCATCCGACAAATGCATAGTTAATCAACAAATAAATGAGCCATAAGAAAGATAGCTAAGATAAAATCACTACCTTTGGTTACCCCTAACTAAAGCATAGTAATATGAATCCCAGCTATCTGTATCACGCCTTTGGTGTCCGCCACCAAGAATGTACCAAAACTGAGTACAAAGGTAATCAAAATATTCATTATATTCAGACACGTAAGGATGAATTGTGCTGTCCGGAATGTAAAAGTCGTAAGATTATCCGTTCTGGCAGCATATACAGGGATATACGGAGT
>Ga0326513_10002352_pt1 | contig 14003 bp, 13 predicted proteins | sample 2_2465_0518_D_FD_203654 | JGI IMG/M metagenome (GOLD analysis project Ga0326513, IMG submission 203654) | Bovine rumen microbial communities from UC Davis, California, United States - 2_2465_0518 | ecosystem: Host-associated > Mammals > Digestive system > Stomach > Rumen | place: USA...
AATCTTGAATACTTCTACAATAGGATCAATAATGGCAGAGTTTTTCAAGATTTTCTTAGAGAATGCTTCGTAATCGCAATCACCGTTGTAATACTCAGTAAGTTCTGCTGTAGAGTTGGTTAACTTTTCCTTAGTCTGAGAGTTAAACATAGGGGATGGAAAATCACGTAAAAACGCAATAATCATCAGCTTATTCTTAATATCAGCAGGTTTTAAGGTCTTATACTTCTTGCATAATTTCTCACGCAATCTTGATACAATCTGATTAGAGATAACCTCGATATGGGTTCCACCCTCTGGAATTTTCAGACCGTTTACAAAGCTAAACTGCTGGAACTCATCTGAACTTGATGGTAAAATTGCGAACTGATACTTGTCAGTCTCAAACAGTTCAAAGTTCTCCGAGAATAGGCTAACGTACTTCTTGAAGGAGTTGATGTTGATAGTCTTGTTATTAAACTTGAACTTCAACTTAGGGAAGCACATATTAAGGTTTACCAGTCTCTGATAGATAATACTCTTAATTGTGTCTGAGATATTCTGTAACTTGAATCTCTCTAAATCTGGCCAGAATTTAACAGTTACACCGTGCTTAGAACTCTTATCAAGTTTTTCGGTAAATTTAGATGCGTTATCCTTAAAGGTGATGGTATATTTGTTTTTGCCATCGTCTGAAATTCCTACGAACTTCTTAGACCATACGTTTGTACAGTAACTACCTACACCGTTCATACCCATTTGAGTTCGGTTAGTGTCTGAGAAATTACTACCTGATAGAGCTGTACCCCAACATACCTTAGGTAGATACTCACCATCTTTATTCTTCTCGACAGGGATGCCTGTACCGTTATCCTGTACCTCTACACAATCTTCGGTAATCTTTACAGAAATTTCGTTACAACCCTTAAAATCGGTCTTGATAGCTACGTCAACGGAGTTATCAATAATTTCGTTGATAATCTTAGCCAAACCTGGAGTAAAAACAACTTCCTCTAGCTTACCATTGATGTACTCCTGAGACTTCTGCTCAGTAACAGCACCAATGTACATGTTTGGACGGATTAAAATGTGTTCTCTACTGTCTAGAGATTTGATTTCTTGTTTAGACATTATTATTTCCTATAAATTCATATTCAACATTAGCTTCATCAAACATTATTTTAGTCATTTTCCATGATTCTTGCCAACGTTCATTTATTTCAGTATCCATATATACTTTTTTAATTCCACTTTGAATGATTGCCTTAGCACACTCATTACAAACTGGAAGATTATGAACAAAGATATCACAACCTTTCACTGAACTTCCGTTGTAAAGAGCATTTAAAATAGCATTCATTTCAGCATGAACAACAAGTTTATACTTTAGAGGTCTATCATTATAACGTTCATCGGAATCTTTTACACCTCTTGGAAATCCATTATAGCCTTGAGAAACAATCTGACCGTTATCTCCGACTATAACTGCGCCAACTTTAGTACTTGGATCTTTACTCCAATCACTAACTTCCTGTGCCAGTTTAAAATAACGTTTAATCCATTTTAAATCCATTTCAATATTCTCCTCAAAAATAATTTTAATATATGTACTTATAAAAGGCAAATATAAATAGAAGAAAAGGAAACCGTATGAAAACCAAAAAGATTGTTACTAGAAAAATGTTGATAGACTATATCAAGTTAAAACTTGGTTGGCCCCAGATCACCATTGAAATAACTGATGAACAAATCAGTTTATGTATCGATGATGCTATTCAACGTTTTACAAATTTTGCTTATGATGGTTTATTAAAGGATACTGTAATTGTTGAGTTTAAAGGAAAACAGGAAATTCCGATGCCTCCTGAGATCACTGAAATTGTTAAAGTAAGTCGTGGAGGTTGGGCCAGTGGCACTAATTTCGGATCCATGTATGGAGATAATCTGGTTCCTGAAATTTGGAGTGATCTTTTCTTCAGCACGAATCTAACCGGTAGTATTGTTAGTGCGGTTTGTAGTATCAGTACTTATCAGAGTACTCTCGATAAATTTTATGGAGACGATATCAACTATCACTTCAACCGTGCCAAAGGGATTCTACAAGTGTTTGATGAATATAAAGGTCCGGGATTGATCGAGTATTATCACGAGTACATTCCTAATGATGATTTTGACAAGATCTTTGATCATGAGTGGGTTAAGGCCTATAGTATTGCTAAGTGTAAACAATTATGGGGTGGTGTTCTTGGTAAGTATAGCGGATCTTTGGTTGGTGGCGGTCAAATTAACTATGCTGATTTAAAGTCAGAAGGTCAGCAGGAAGAACAACAATTAAACGAAGAATTATTAACAAAATGGGGAACAGTAGCCCCTATCGATGTAGGTTAAAAAATATGAGCAACGAAAATTATAATTCACAAAATCCAGTCTATGAGGGTCATTTCAAAATTGAGTGTCTGGATAAAAACAATAATATCATTGATTCTTTTGAGGATCATAACATGATTGTCTTATCCGCCAGACGTTCCATGGCCGAACTTTTCTTTAACCTCGAAGGAGCAAAATTTGCCCATAAACTGGTACTAGGTACCTGTGGCAGTAAGAGCGAAATCTTCAAGGGTAAGGATGAAACCGATGGATTTGTCAAGGAAAGAACTCATCTTTTCTCCGAGGTTCAGGATACAATCTTTGCTCAAGGAACCTTGTTTGAGGAAATGATGAAAGGTGACATTATCAAAGTTCAGGATGACGACATCACCAAATTTAATTATTGGCAGTATAATGGTGAGAATGTAAAAAACTTTGTTATTGACAATACATCCTTGAATGATTACTTCACAAAATTAGAGTACGCACCATACACGTACACCATTAACTTTAAGCTACCACAACGTGATACCATCGGGTCTGAGAATTGCGTCGTAGCGGATAGAACCTCAGATGCCGCTAATGATACGGTTCAGGTACAACTAAAGGATACTTCAGTAATCTTTACTTTTTATGTGGATGTGAATAATGGTAATGAGCAGGAACATAATGATAGCGAGTTTGATAACCCTACTTCCTTATTCAATGAAGCTGGATTGTACGTAAATGACCGCCTGTTCAGTTTTAAGACTTTTGGGTCTAAGGTTAAAGATGAAAGCGTTAAGTTAAGAATTGTATGGACAATTACTTTCTAAGGAGAAAATATGTTTTTAGAGATGTTAAATGAATCAAAAAGTAACATCGTTGCAGATGGTTTTAAGAAAATCACTAATATTTTTATGCGTGATTCAAGTGTTGTTCTTGATTGCAACGTTAAAGGATTGGATAAAATGAAGGAAACTGAAGTTCGTGAGTTTGAAGCTTCTATTTACTCAACTTCAGTACCTGAACTTGTAGTCCCTTGCAAGGGAAGTGTTTGCAAACACACTGATACCAAATACGTGGTCAACATACATTGTGAGAGTAAAATTATCTTGAAGAAACCAAAAGCTGGTTATACTGCTCGTGTAATATACAATGTTTGTAACCAGTTACAGAATTTTACTGGTACTAATAATGGCGAGGATTATCATTTCATTATTCTCACTGACAACCGTGGCAAAGTTATTGATGTAAGGAATTAAAATGATTTTTAGGGAACATATAAGTCATACAAACCGAATGGATGAATCGGGTGGTATCTGTGATAAAATAGAGAAGGCAATTGATGAACATGCGAAGAAGGTATACTTACTCAAAATGCCTCTTTGGCTTTTTAAATGCAAAGAATTCCATGAGTACGGGGCAAATGATGCAGTTATGGCCATACCTTTAAATAAGAAGAAGGTATATAACGGTGAATTGATTGACTATAGACCTGCGGATATTAAATTGGCATTTAACATTCCATGTGAACTGACAATCAAACGTAAGGAAAAGTCTCTCGAGTGTAGTTTAAAGCCAAAACGTGAATTTTATTTTGGACCGATTCTGAGTAATCGGGAGATGTATACAGTTACTGAAGTTAAGACTGTTCTTAAGGCTATCAAGTACTTAATGGTTGATATGAAATTTGACTTCGAAGTTGAAGTGTAAATATAAAGTAATTTAACAAAGGGATGTATAATGTTGGTTTATACAAGTTTAAATTTTAGTTTCCATGATAACATGGTAGGGGGATTATAAAATTGCTACTCTAGATGGCTACAATCCATATCCCACCGGTTTAACAGCGGCACAGTGTGTAGCAGCTTTAAAACGTGCATATCTTTTGGATGTAACTCTTCAGGATTATGCATTCGTGGCAAAGACCGAAACACCGCCACCTTATGAAGATGTTGATACTACTGGTGAATTTTGGTTCTGCACAAAGACACAAAAGTTGTACAGAGCATATAAGGACGAAGACGAAAAAATCGTTCTTTGGTTCGAGGTATAAGGGGCCAATGACCCCTTTTGTCATGATTTATCGAATTCTCATAAAATCACGAAAATCATTAAAATCATTTCATTTTCTTACCTAATATTTTCAAAACATCTCAAAATCATTGAGATCCTGAGTTCAATTCCGGTTCTAATTCAATTTATTTGCAAAAATAAAGGAGGAACTTTGTCCTCCTTTGATATTTTAAATATATTATGCGTTAACAACTTCAGCGAAGCTTCTGGTACCAACGTTTGTAAATCTTAGTAACAAAAATTCTGCGCTATAGGTAGGACGAATAAATATATCCACTATAAACTGGTTATGAGAAATAACCTCAGCAGTATTATTACTCTCATCACAAACCACCAGATAATCGTCAATACCACGTTCAGTCTTAACGTTAGTTAAATATGGCTTTAACTGTGATAAAACATTATTGCGTGTATAGGTATCGTTGAATTCAAATACACTATGACGAGCTGCTTTAGTTAGAGCTCTGATCAAGGTGTTGAATAAACAAACGATATTGATTCTATCAAATGAACTTGCCTCAGCTTGTAAAGTCTTCTGACCCCAAACTACAGTGCCTTCTGAAGGGAAGGTAACAATAGGGTTGATGTTATTCTTGTATAACATATCCCTCTGAGATTTATTAGGGTTAAATGCAAGCTTGGTAACAGTACTATCCAGTAGACCTCTCTCAAGACCAGCTGCAGCATACCATGGGGCCCATTGTTGACTAGTTCTTGCACGGATACCCGCAATAGTTCCTGCGCAGTTAATCCAGCGGTACTTGTCATTGTAACGATCATAAACATATAGATAGTTGCCAAATAATGCACAGTATCTATCATTAACATTTAAGGTTACCTTATCGCCAGCACCATATCCCTTACGGAACATCACAAGGTTCTTAGTAGCATCAGCAGATTTCTTGCCAACCATTAGCTCACGAGGTGCACCAATGATTACAATACAATCAGGATCACCATCATCAGCGCGTACTGACAATAGGTTTCTAGCAGATAAACCATTGTCTAATTCGTTAGCAATAATGATATCGATCTCAAGTTCTTCCTTGTTACCGAATACTTCATAAGCATCTAGAAGATCATTTGCCTGAATATCACTATCGGCAGAATTCTTCAGTGCTAAAGAAGCACCAACATAAGATTCTGATTCTTCATCGTAGACGTAAGTGTATGAATTGATCTCTTCGTCATTATCCTGAACTTTTACGTAGAGATAAGCTGATTGCTGATTGATTACTGATTCAATAAAGGTTGATTTATTATTACCATCAACAGCTTTACGATCAAAATCAACTACATAGCTTTCAACAATATCTTCCTTATCTTCATCATAAACAATGATTGCAATCTGTGAACCTTTAGGTGCATACTCGAAAAGATTATCCACTGAAATTCCAGGGAATGCATAATGAGTTACATGGTCATCACTGTAATCATTAACTAAAAAATCTTCTGGTTTAGCAATACAGATCTTAAGATTCTTACACCATGTGCCCGGATTTCTAGCTATAAACTTAAGCTTAGCATGAGGAGTTGAAAATTCGATACCGTCGAACTTCTCCTCGAAACTATCACTGTTATAAACCTGTGGATTGGTCTCATAAAGATCTAGGTTATCGAGTAACTTAGGGATGGTATAAGTATTTGATCCTTTAGTAATATCCTGAACCTTGGTAATATCCAAAGCTTCGGTACTACCACTGAAAAGAACATTAACGCTATTAACACTATCACCATTTACTGGACGGAAATCCTCAGGAATTTCGCGACTCAAGGTTACAATGCGTTTTTCTTCATCAATTTCAGTGATCATGTAACGTTTCTTGATATCACCAAAAGAAATAATATCTTCAACTTTAAGATTGGTTACATCAGTTACCTGAACTTTCTGATAATTGGTGAATCTTTCCTTACCTTCATCAACTGATAAAGTAGTAGGATCATCCTCGAGACCAGTATCACGATACTCAACAACGCCAACAGTGATTAGGTTACATCCATCAATAGGAGTGTAACTACCGTCAACATTGCCGGCACGGCTAACCAGAAGACGATTACCATATCCTAAGAAAGTATAACATTGTAAAAAGTCGTTAAAATTCTTATTGTCTGGTTCACCGTAATAATCCAAAAGCTCAAGACGATTAGTGATTAAGGTATACTCACCAACTGGACCTTTATTAAATTGACCAGCGAAAACAGTGGTACTGTTACTGGTTGCTGGTACTACCTGACTTCTGTCAATTAACTGACTGTATACGCCAGGGCTTAGCATTTCCATATTTTAAACTCCAAAAATTGTGTCTGCAAAATTGCAGTTTCTAACATTAGAAACCACCCGTGTTACCACTTGGGTGGGTCAATTCAATTCAAGGGTTAGTTTTTCTGTCCGTTACCTTTCAGTTCAAACCCTTGAATTCAAGATTAAGCCTGAGGATCTTTAGGATCACGCTGAGCGACAATCTTAGCAATTCTCTTCAGAACAGCAATAGGACAACCACCTAAATTTGCATTGATCTTGGTAAGAATGTCATACTTCATCTGTACAGACTCCTCAAGATTCTCGTCAATAGCCTCGCCACCGACTAACTTAAGCACGCGCTTAAGAACTGGTAACTCTGCCTTACCGATTTCCTTCTGAATCTGGGAAATGATGTCTAGCTTCTGCTGAGCGGATTCGTTTACTTTCTTGTCGTCATCCTTCTCATCATCTTCATCCTTCTCATCATCTTCATCCTTCTCATCATCCTCATCCTTCTCATCATCTTCATCATCTTCGTCGTCGGAATCTTTCTCATCATTCTCAGATCCCTTATCCTCCTTATCGTCAGTCTCATCCTCATCAGGATCATCTAACTCAGGGTCGACGTCTTCCTCTTCCTCTTCAAGCTTCTTAGCCTTTTCTGCTTCCTCAGCCTCTGCTCTTTCCTTCTTAGCCTTCTCTGACTCTAAAAGCATGTAAATACGTTTTGCAAAATCCATAATTTGTTACTCCTTTAAAAATAGATTTTCTTTATTTATATTCCGTTATTCATCTGGGGTTCTCGGTTTATCATCTTCGGACTTTTCTTCCTCATGATCTTCTGGTTCATCAGAACCGAAATTGGTTTCCGAACCTGAATCACCGAAACCATCGTCATCGTTCTGGTAGAACTTCTTAAACTTCTTCTGTTTTGATTCCTTTTCGATGGTCTTTAGAGTTTCCTCAATTTCATCATCAGACATCTTAAAGACATCTCTGAATACCTTAGTAACTGGTAAAATTCTTCCAGTATCCTCTTGAATATTGTGCCAGATATCAATCTTAGCGGTGAAGTTATCAAGTTTCATCTTCTCAAAGAATGCGTTTTCATTTGCAAACTTCAGAATAATATTCTCTTCAATAGTTTCGTACTCCTTACGACTTACGACCTTTGTTGCTATCAATTCACGTTTCAGAATTTCCTTGAAAGCTTTGATATAGACATGACGAATCCTTACACAAAACATAAAGAATCTTAAATCCTCAACAGTGATCTGATCAGCATTGTAGCCAAACTCCGCATTTCCTTCCGGGTTGATATCAATTCTTGAAGCAGGAACTCTCATAGAACGGTATAACTTCTTACAGAAATATAGAATATCAGCAAGTTCGCCTAAGTTACCGGATTCATCTAGAACATCAACCTGAGTACCTTTACCACCTGCACGGTTAGCAAACCAATAATCTTCGACCATAGAAGTAATATGTTGCTGATTAGAGATTTCGCCAGTATCAGTATTATAGAATTTCTTGTACTTAAACTTTCTCTGGGCGCTCTTTAATACTTCTTCAGCTTTTGAAGGTGGTAAATCACCGACATCAATGTTAAAAACACGTCTACTAATACTTCTACTAAATCTCATAGGGATTAGAAGATCTTCAAGGTTCTGTAGAATATTAGCGTTTTTAATAGCAGGTTCGAGATAGGATTCAACAAGGAAATTATCATAAAGACCAAAATCTACACGAACGATTTCCTCAGGACTGTATTCCATCTTTTCAAGAAATTCCTGGGTACAATACAGCTGTCTTGGTGCATCCAACTGGTCATAGTATTTGTAGACGTTCTTACCCTTATCATAATAAAGATAGCAAGGATCGATCATGCTAATCTTTTTTATACCCTTTTTGACATTCGATTTGTCATATACACAATGAAAGAACATCTGGCCGTCAATATAACCCCTACGCACAATATCATCAATGTTGTAACGCATATCGATTAGATGAACTATCTTAGACCAAGCTTTTTGAATAGCATCAGATAAACCTTTATTATCTGATTCAAAATTCATAATGATAGGATCTTTGTCTTCGTGATTAAATGCAACTTCATTGACGATTTCATCAATTGCATTTGAAACTTCAGTGGTCTTCGCAATATTACGGTATTGCTTGATCTTATTAGCTTGTTTCAACAGAAGTTCATTTGTGTTTCCAGGACTGTAATAACCGGTACGGTTAACGCTATCGATATCCATATCAAAGAACGCTAATGCACGATTGAAATCATTATCAGACAGATCCTTCATTACAAGGTCTGGAGCAATCGTACTTGAATCCTTTCTAAAGTTATCGATATTAGGCCTTATAAAATTCCTAACTTTTTCATTTAATTCTTCTAGCATAGTTTATATCCTTTTGATATTTTGTATTATTTATTCATCAAAAATGGTTGATAAATATCTCAAAAATAACGGAGTTAATATGTTTTATACTTATTTTGTAAACAAAAGTACTCAAAAAGCTTTACAATCAAATCAGGATTTCGTAAAGGCTGAACTAGGTACAAGCTTCAGAAAATCAGATGGTACTGAGTATATCAAGACTGATACTATTGTTTTTGACAAGGCAAATCGTACCGTTCGTTCTGACGAAGAAAATGACCGTGTTTATGGACGTCTGAATAACGTTAATGTTTGGTCACAAGGAAATACCTTTAATAACATTACTAAAATTCTTCAGGCCACCTTTAATAACAAGACATGTACCGTCGATGGTGCACCCATTCAGCATACCTCATTGATTATACCGGATATTAGTTGCACCCATGATTTTACTGGAAATGATGTTGAGTTTCATAACGGTAAGGTAACCGGTTCTTTAGTTGCAACCTGTCGTCCTGTATTTGACAATTTAACTGTTATTGGTGAGACTAAATCAGGAACTTTGGTTGTTTCTAGTGATAGTACGCTGAATCGTGTAAGTTTAAGTTCTCTAACTTCAGCATCAATCAATAATAGTGGCCATTGTAATACCCAGAGTTTAACTGTTGCAAATACTGGCACTATTAAAGCCTTAACCACAACCAGTCTTAATGTTAATGATAAGATCATTACTAAGGATCTAACTGCCAGCGGAGCTACCAGTCTCAATAACGTAACTGCAACTAAAATCACTTCAAGCAATATTATCCCTGATAATGCATCTGCAAATATCGGTACCGCATCGAATGTTTACGCAAACATGTATGCTACCAATTTCAACGGAACCGCTCTGAGAGCAAAATATGCAGACTTGGCTGAGAAATATACCACCGATATTGAGTACCAGCCGGGAACCGTACTGCAGGTCAATACTATTGGTGATAGTGAGTTAAGTATCTTTAATGGCGGCACTTATGCAGGTGTTGTATCTACTCATCCAGCAGTTAAGATGAATAGTACTTTGAACGGCCAGTACATTGCCCTTAAGGGACGTGTTCCAGTTCGTTGTAAAGGTGTTGTTCAAAAAGGTATGTATTGTGTAGCCCAGAATGGTGGTGTGGTACGAGGCTTTTCCAAGTCTGATATTACACCTGAACTTATGTTAAATATTGTTGGTGTTGCTTTATCCGATAGTAAACCGGATGAAACTGTAGAAGTAATGTTATAGGGAAATAAAATGTTTATTGAAAAACTAGAGGCACTAAACGAAAAAGTTCAAAAACCAAAAGCTAAAGATCTTAATGCTTTAATTGACGTGATTAAAGGATTAAGTCTTAATCAGTTTAACAAAGTAAATGATTTTGTTCAGAAGCTTGGTCCTGACAGATATTATTCAGGCGAATTTAATTGCACAACTTATGATGATGTTAACTTCGATATTAAATCTAATGTCAAGGAACCTGAAAAACTTGAGCAGGAGATAATTCAATGCGAAGGTCCAAGACAAGCACTTGATATATTAAATAAGTATCTAACTTCAAAGGTAAGAGGTACTAGAGTTTCATTGTTCGATTCAAAGCCAGATGTAGATGTGTTTGTCTTTACTGCGGGTTTTGGAAGCAAACGAAAGATTTGGCTTTACAAATAACTAATTATAAAGGAGTAAAAATGTTAGGTTTAGCAACTAAAGCTCAGGTTGAAAAGCTTGAGAAAATTATTGAAGAACTCCAGAAGAAGATCGCTTTCTTGGAGTCGGAGTATGAAGCACTTAAGGGTGAGTATATCAATATTTCATCCGAAATCGCTGAGTTGAATAAGCGTGTCGAGGAGCTAAAAGCACTCAAGGAAGGTGCTAAAGGGACTGCAGACAAAAGCAAGAGAGGCCGCAAGCCAAAAGCAAAAGCTTAAATCAATAATACTGGATATCGAAAGGATTTTATTCAAGCTCAACACTAGAGTGAGGATTAACCTTGATAGGATAACCACAATTGAAAAATTATTTTAAAAGGGGGCTTAGCCTCCTTTAATATTCTCTAAATTCCAGTTTTTGATACTTCTGTAATAATGAAGTGCACTCTTTTAAGAATTCAATTGTATTTTCGATACAGAACTTAGCTAGTTCCAGGTTATCATTTTGTAAAGGAACTGTAAACATACTTGATACTATTTCAATAAAGAAACTTTGTAAGCCATTTAGGACTTTTCTGTCAAAGTAATTTTCATAAACTTTTTCGGATATAATTATAAGCCTTCTGATTATATCCTTCCTTTCCGGATTTTTCAGCATTTCAAGATCTTTCTGTAATGAATAATGAGTAGTTCTACAGTGCCGGAGTTTTGAAACTATTTCCTTTTTGATGGATTCGATGGCCTCTATATTCTTACTGAAGATCTTGGGTTTACTTCCGTTTACCTTTGTAACCTTGAGAGGGATTGTTCCTTTAATTAAGCTACCATCACTACAGTTATAAACTTTAACTTCAGGATCAAGAGCATTTTCCATTTGTGTAATGCTTAGTTTATAAAGCCAGTTTGTGTTTATATAACCACCAAAATTTGCAGGTACTCTTAAATTAAAACTTGACTTATCGTTAGCATAAAACTTGGAACTTTCGCAATGGCCTTGAAATGTTTTTGAACCATTATCCATACCAAATAGATAAACATTTTTTGCGATCTTCTGGCCAAATCTTAGACCAAAATTACCTACCAGTGGATTGATCATTGAAATGGATTCAACGTTAATAAATGACCTCATAAGTTCATCAGCTTTTGTAAACAACAACACTTCCTTGAAAGCTTGCACTTTAGGCATTGGAGCCAGTAGTTCAGTGCTTATTAAAGTGATCTTATTTAAATATTCATCAGGGAGATTCTTAAGAACCTGCTCCATATTCGGGGTTCTTTCCAGGAGAACCTCGTAATCAGGAACTATATTGTTTTGATAAAGACTATCAATACTACTCCCACATGAAATAATTGGAGCGGTGCTGTTCTTAAGAACTTCAATGTCGTTAATTAAACTAGGCCCATGGCCAACTACAATACAATTATCACACTTTTCAATACCGTTTATAAACTTTCTAGAAAGATTCTTGATACCGTGGTTTAATCCGAACATAATATCATCGAAGAAACCTAAGGTATTGTAATTTAAATGTAAACGACTTCTGATGTATTCACTAACATCACGGTATTCGTCATCACCGCAAAGGACTAAAGAACATGCACTTAAAAACTTGCCATGCATAATAAAGAAAAGACTTAGAGCTCTTTCATTTTTAACTTTAAAGACCCTGAATATGCCCATGGATTGTAGAATTCTTTGTTTTTCTGGATCCGTTTCACCAACTAAGATCAGAACTTCTGGTTTATTCTTTGAGATGAAATCAATAATTCCATCAGAATGTTCAGTCAAACCACAAACTATAACGCATGGATAAACACCGTCCACAAAACCTATGGATTTTTGAACACAGTTAATAACGGATGAGATTTTGTTGAGATAACGATAATGAACCTGATTGAAATAATCAGGTTCAGGGACATATCTAGCTGTCTTGACTTTCATTTAGTTCTTCTAATTCACAATATTTGCAATAGCCGCAATACTTGCAAAGGAATTGCTTTTTCTTTGGATAGTTACTGGTTTCAATTTCTTCAACTAACTTTAGGAAGATTTCCTTATAGTGTTCCAAGTATTTACGATCTAGAATTAAACTATTCTCATGATCATGTTCAACATAAACAAATGAGATCTTTAATTGCTGGAGTTCCGGAATTTTTTGAAAGAAGTAAATTCCGTAAAGTATTAACTGGGAATAATCCTGTTCAGTTTGTTCCTTAGGTTTACCGGTCTTGTAATCAACAAGATTCAACATACCGTTTACGGTACAAATAAGGTCTATCTTGCCGTGAAATAACGCATCTGGACTATCGTAGGTAGTTGGTTCGAAGTCCTTTGTTAAACCAAAGGCAAACTCCCTTTTATTTGGACTTTCGTTAAGGATAGCATCCAGATAAGGTTCAGCAACTTTTGAGCGAACGAATTTCTCCACGATATCAAAAGATTTAGTCTCTGTTTCTATCTTAGGATAATTTTCTAATAAATTGTGTACCTTACTCCCTTTCGACAAAGCCATTTGTGAGATTGGATTCATCTCCTCAGCTTTACCCTCAATATAATGTAACTTAAATTTGTAAGGACACTGTTTAAAACTTTGCATTCGAGAGTGCGAATAAGGTCGATATAAAGCTTTATTAAAATCAAACATTTCGAAATAACTCCAATTATTCTGTATTTTACTATATTTATGTGCATTTTTCAACATGTTATAAAGTTAGAGATCCTGGCTTAAATGATTGTATCAAATTTAATTTGATCAAATTAAATTGTATCAAATCATTGATCTCAAGATCTATGCACAGCATAAATATTTTATATAACCTGAGAGGTATTCATCATGAACAATAAAGAAATTTTCTCGAAATTATTTCCAAAGGCAAAAGAGGGTGTTTTCGAAGCATTGCAAAAATTACCTTTATATGATATAGACACTAAGGAACGTATCGCTATGTTCCTTGCACAGTGCGGGCACGAGTCGGCTGGTTTTTCAGCACTCTCCGAAAATCTGAACTATAGCTCAAGGGCATTGCGAGCAGTCTTCGGTAAGTATTTCAAGACACAGGAAGAAGCAGACAAATTTGCTCGTCAACCCGAGAAGATTGCCAATCGAGTATATGCCAACCGTATGGGAAATGGACCAGAGAGTTCAGGTGACGGTTGGAAATATCGTGGAAGAGGTTGTATTCAGCTAACAGGCAAGGACAACTATATCAAGTTTGCCAAGGATTTTGATAAACCTGAGGTGATTGATAATCCTGAGTTAGTAGCTACTCCTGAATACGCTGTTCTTTCTGCTATTTGGTTC
>Ga0326513_10002353_pt1 | contig 14001 bp, 10 predicted proteins | sample 2_2465_0518_D_FD_203654 | JGI IMG/M metagenome (GOLD analysis project Ga0326513, IMG submission 203654) | Bovine rumen microbial communities from UC Davis, California, United States - 2_2465_0518 | ecosystem: Host-associated > Mammals > Digestive system > Stomach > Rumen | place: USA...
TGCTCATGTCACACTTCGATTCTTATTTGATGTCGATCAGTTTATGGATCTGAACGGAGAGCCGCCACTGTGGGTGCGCCTCAACATACTTGATGCAGTCGTGCAGGATTTGCTTGTTGCGCTCAGGATCGCCAGTGTCGCAGGGTTGGAGATAGAAGAAGGGGCTCCACTTGTCTCCCTCCCGCTCGGCCGAAGGACGCTTGCTACCAACAGGACGCGAGAAAGAGAGGGGGTAGTCTGCAATGAGTTGGTTTAGGGATGCCTCATTCTCAAACACTATTTTTATTTCGTCAGGGGCTTTTCCTTCGGGGGGCATGGGGAGGCTTTTCTTTGGCGACACAGTGAGCCAGTCAAGGTTGTGGGGAGCTGGCAGGATGCCGTTGCTCTCCATCGCCACTTCATAGCCGCGGGTGTGGAGCAGATTGACGAACCCCTCGTCAACCTGAAGCGTAGGCTCGCCTCCTGTCAGCACCACAAAGCGTGAAGGATAGTCGGCAATAGCCGCAAGAATGCCGCTGGCCTCCATTTCTTGGTAGTCGCGGAAGTCGGTATCACAAAACGGACAACGCAGATTACAGCCAGCAAAGCGGATGAAGATGGCTGCACGTCCCGTGTTGTGACCCTCGCCTTGCAGCGAGTAGAAGATTTCATTTACCCGATAGACTGTTCGTTTCATAGCTTAGCAAATTACTGCATCCCTTCAGTAGCCGCTCGGCGCTTGCGACGCTTTGCTTGCAAAGAATGCGACCAAGGTCGAGCGCATCACTCTTCCTTTTCATAAGCTGCCACGTTACCCTCGCTCTCCTGCACGACAGCCTTGTAGCACTGGGGTATCTGCTGGGTACACCAGTAGGCAATGTTCTCGGCAGTGGGGTTGAACGGCAACACATCGTTAAGGCACTGATGGTCGAGCGGACCCTTGATTTTCCGCTTGATCTCGCTGAAGTCCACCACCATACCGTTCTGATCAAGCTCTCGTGCACGGCAGTAGAGCGTGATAATCCAGTTGTGCCCGTGAAGACGGGTACACTTGCTCTCGTAGTCGAGTGTCAGGTGGTGACTGGCGGATATTTCTATTTTCTTTTCTATGTAGTACATGGGGTTGGGGTTATTATTATTTTATGGGAAAATGGGGCTTAAGAGGCTCATGGGACAAATGAATTATGAGACGATGAGGTCGCTGCCGAGCTGTTTGGCCAGTGCATTGCGAAGTTCCTGAGTATCTTTGTAGTCTTGCATGAGTTGCATGATGCGGTTCATGTCACCAGAGGCTTGTCGCAACTGCAGCTGAATCTGCTTCAGTCGAGCCTCGACAATATCTAAACGATAGTCCATGATGAGGTGTAGCACGCGCTGCCGCAGACTGCCCTCGCGAGGCTCTACCAGGAAACGTCCACCCAGCTGGTGGCGGTCGATGGCGAGCTTGGCAGCCAGCTGACTCACCTCTTGATCGGGATGACTGGTGAAGTAGGCCTCCGCCTTCCATCCCTTGTCATCGCTTCTGGCAACAGCCTCTGCCAGAATCTGGTTGTAGAGCGGCTGAGAGAACTGGATATCGTCTTGCGAGAAGTCGAAGTCAATGTATTGAGCCACGTTCAGCGAAACAATGCCACCGTCGTCGGTCTCAATGTTGTCAAAGATGATTTCCTCGCCGTGCCTGATGACCTCACGAATGATCATCGTCTCCAGTTCTTTGGCTTGCTCTTGAGGCGAATGAAGCCCGATGGGAATGATCACATCCTGACGCTTCGGCTCCTGTTCCTGCTGTGGGACATCTGCCTGACTTTCAGCACTGCCGCTCTCCCTGGCTTTCGCCCGTTCCTGCTCCTTGAGCTTCTCCTCCTTGTCGCGGGCGATGTACTTGTTCATAGTCGAGATGAGCGTTTTCTCATCAATGTTCAGCTTGTGGGCACACTCGGAGATATAGGCATCCCGAACCAACTGCTGCGGGATGACCGAGATAGACCTGACGATGCTGCTGATGGCCTCGCTACGCTTGATGGGGTCTGTCTCGTTGGCGAGTAGCTGCTTCGACTTAAACGCGATGAAATCGGTCTGATTCTTCTGAATGTAGTCGCTCAGCTCCTGTGAGGAGTGCTTGCGTGCAAACGAGTCGGGGTCGTCGCCGTCAGGCAGGAGTAGCACCTTCACGTTCATATCCTCTGCAAGCAGCATGTCGGTGCCACGCATGGCAGCATGGATGCCGGCCTCGTCGCCATCGTAGAGCAGCGTGATGTTCTGTGTGAAGCGGTGCAGCATGTGTATCTGGTGGGTGGAGAGTGCTGTGCCACTATTGGCAACCACATTCTCAATGCCCGCCTGATGCATGGCGATGACATCGGTATAGCCTTCCACCATGAATACGCGGTCTTCCTTGACAATGGCTCGCTTGGCCTGATAGATGCCGTAGAGCTCGCGGTCCTTGTGATAGATCTCACTCTCGGGCGAGTTGACATACTTCTGTGCCACGCCCTTGGTACGCGAGTCAAGCAGGCGACCGCCAAATGCCACCACCTTTCCGCTGATGTTCAACCAAGGGAAAATAACGCGACCACGGTAGCGGTCGGTCAACTGAAAAGTGAGAGCGGAGGGCTGAGAGGTTTGGTTAGATTCGTTCTCAGTTCTTTCATAGCACAGTCCTGTCTTCACCAAAAACTCTGGCTGGTAGCCGGCTTTCAGGGCGGCTGACGACATAGCATCGCGTCGTGACAACGAGAACCCAAGTTGGAACTTCTCTATGATGTCGTCACGAATACCACGACTGCGGAAGTACTGCCGTCCAATGGCAACGCCATCGGGATCGTTTTTCAGCACGTCGTGAAAGTAGTTCATAGCCCATTCGTTGACGATGAACATCGACTCGCGTTCGCTTTGAGCTTGCCGTTCCTCGTTGGTCAGCTCCTTCTCCACCACCTCGATGTTGTACTTCTTGGCCAGCCAGCGCAAGGCCTCGGGGTAGGTGATTTGCTCGTGTTCCATGAGGAAACCAGCGGGTGTACCACCCTTTCCGCACACGAAACAATGACAGATATTCTTGGCAGGTGACACCATGAACGAAGGGTTCCGATCGTCGTGGAACGGGCATAGACCTTTGTAGTTGACACCGCTCTTCCGCAGCGTCACAAACTCGCTCACGACATCGACTATGCGTGCCGCGTCGAGAATCTTGTCTACTGTCGCTCTGTCTATCATATTTTTCTATTAATGTTCGCGTGCGCGAATTTGGCGACAAAGGTAATCAAAAATATTGAGATGCAGAAAAATGATGCAAGATATTTCTGTTTCCAAGCTCCTTACGGGCTTTTATGAGCGTTCGGCTTCGTCAACCGAAAGTCCCATTTCCCTGGCTTTCTGAATGAGCAGCTGCATGAGCGGTTCACGTTCGTTTTCCACTCGGTTGTCGAGTACGGCATCCTTGAGTGTCTGTTTCAGCGTACCCACCTCGCGTGAAGGCTTCAGGTGGAACATCTCCATGATTTCGTTACCGTCGATGACGGGCTGCAACAGTCGTTTGTAATCCTTTTCCTTCAGGTCAGCAAGCTTTTCGCGCACCATACGGAAGTTCTCAAGGAAAAACTTCTTGCGCACCTCATTCTTCGAAGTGATGTCAGCCTCGCAGAGTGTCATCAGTGCATCAATATCGTCACCGGCATCACTGAGCAGTCGTCGGACGGCAGAATCGGTCACCTCGTTGTCGGCTATCACCTGTGGGCGCATATGCAGGTCGACCAGCTTCTCCACAAAGCGCATCTCAGCTCCCATCGGAAGTTTCAAGCGACGGAAAATCTGCGGCACCATCTTCGATCCCACGATATTATGGTTGTGGAACGTCCATCCGATGGCTGGATCCCAACGCTTTGTCTTCGTCTTTCCAATGTCATGGAGAAGAGCAGCCCAGCGGAGAAACAAAGCCCCCTCCACCCTCTCCCGACTGGGGGAGGCTATATTTTCCAGCACTTCCAGGGTGTGATAGAAGTTGTTCTTATGGGCGCGACCATTCCTCTGCTCCACAATGTCGAGGGCTGCCAGTTCAGGCAGGATGAGCTGCAGGAGACCAGCGCGCTGCAGGTATTCGAAGCCGATGCTGGGGTGTGGGGACATGATGATTTTGTTCAGTTCCACCACGATGCGCTCCCCACTCACAATCTTAATGCGGTCAGCCATGCGCTCAAGTGCGTCAAACGTCTCTTCCTCAATCTGGAAGTTCAGTTGTGTGGCAAAACGGATGCAACGCATCATGCGCAGAGGGTCGTCACTAAAAGTCACTTCAGGGTCGAGCGGTGTAGCAATAATTCCGTCTTCAAGGTCAGCCAACCCATTGAAGGGGTCAACCAGCTCTCCGAAGCGGTCCTTGTTCAGACAGATAGCCATCGCGTTGATGGTGAAGTCGCGACGGTTCTGGTCGTCTTCCAGCGTCCCGTCCTCCACGAGAGGCTTACGAGAGTCGTGGCTATAGCTCTCACGGCGGGCTCCGACGAATTCCACTTCGCATCCATCATGCATTTTCACCTGTGCTGTCCCAAAATTCTTGAACACGCTGAGATGGGCTCGTCGTCCCAGCATATCCTTCAGTTCTTTTGCCACCTCAATGCCACTACCAACCACCACTACATCAATGTCGTTGCTGGGGCGTTCCAGGAAAATGTCGCGCACATATCCTCCCACCACGTAGCACTCGACACCCAGATGGTCGGCTGCTTCGCTGATGAGGTGGAATATCTTTTGGTCCAGTATGCTGGCCAATTCTTCGTCGGAATAAAGCTTCATGTAAAAATTAACGAAATCGTTTTGCGACTGCAAAGGTACGATTAAGCGAGCGCAAAACAAAGAAAAACTTTTCTTTTTTTGCTGAGCATGGGTACTTTCGGCCTTTTCATCCTTTTTTATGTTTTTATCCCGTCGCGTCTGTTATGTCGAAAAATTTCATTAATTTTGCACCCGAGTATAATAAAAAAGGTAAGCGTGAGGAAAAGGGATTGGCTTTTACTACTCATTCTCGCCGTCTGCGAGGCTACGTGGGGAAAGGGAACTGACGAGGAAAACAGTTACCTGAAGTCAACTTATGACCACACCACATACCCATCGCTAAAGTTAGATCCGAGGCTATGGGAATATAAGACCTCACCCTGCCTGAAGCCCGATCTGAAGTTCTGGAAGAACCGCACGAATCCAAAGGTGAAGCCTTACCGCTTCTGGGACGATATGACCTTCGTGGGCGTGCCCTTGTTCGTGGCAGGCCTTGCCATCAAAGGCGAGAAAGACGCCTATCGGCAGAACTACGAAGACCCGCTGCACACGAACACGCGCCTGGTGCCGCATTTCAAAACATCAATCGACAACTATCTGCAATACTTCGGACCGGCCATGACCGTTGCCCTGAAACTGGGCGGCGTAGAAGGACGTTCCAGTTGGCCGCGACTACTCACTACGACAGCCATCGGCTATGGTACCATGGCCGTGCTGGTGAACAGTATCAAGTATACTGTTAAGGAACGGCGCCCCGACAACAGCTCCTACAACTCATGGCCCTCGGGCCATACGGCCACCTCGTTTGTGGGAGCTACAATTCTTCACAAGGAGTACGGTCTGACACGCTCGCCTTGGTACTCGGTACTTGGCTACTCAGTAGCCACGGCTACCGGCATAATGCGCGTACTGAACAACCGCCATTGGGTGAGCGATGTACTCTCAGGAGCTGGCATTGGCATCCTCTCTACCGAGCTGGCATACGCCCTCACTGATATCATATTCAAGGAAAAAGGCCTGTTGCGAAACGACCTGGAACGCGCCGACCGTTCACCCTCGTTCTTCTCCCTTTCAGTGGGACTGGGACTGGGACGGCAGTCACTCAACTTCACTCCCGACGACGTGGTAGGCAAGAACGTTGGAGCAACTGACTTCAATGTCTACAATATGGGGGTGGACTTCCAGACAGCTACCACCATTGACGTGGAAGGCGCCTACTTCCTGAACAAATATATAGGTGTGGGCGGACGACTCCGTGTCAGGGGCCTGAGAGCCCGACAGTGGAGCGATCTGGCGGCTCACATGGAGACCGATTTCCAGAAGTTTGAACAGAAGGTAGCCAGTCATTATCTGAAGGAACATCCTTTCTTGACCGACGCAGAACTCGCCGCCAAAGTACAGGGCATGCGGGGCGAAATGAGCAATATCGCCACGACCAAAGATATAGAGGTGGTGAGTAATCACCTGAGTGAGTTCTCGGCTTCGCTGGGCGGCTTCTTCAACCTACCGCTGGGGCGCAACTTCGCCCTCGGTGCCAAACTGCTCGGCGGAAGAAGCGTGATGCAGGAACTGGCCATCAGCGCACACTTTGCTGGAGACGTGAGAAAGGTGGACTACAATATGCAGCTGGATAACGGCAAGGTGAGCAAGTTCGAAATCACGAATGTGGCACCCAACGGGCAGACCTATGACGTGCAGTGGGACTTCCTCACCCTTGGCGGCAGCAGTCAGTTTACGTGGGGCTCAGGAGTCTCTTGTTCCTATCACTACAAGTCCAACTTTGTCTGGAAAGTATTCCTTGACTATGACTTCACCCGACGCACCTTCGACCTGCACTACGATCCCTACCGCTTCGTCAGCCAGGCTGTACCAGGAATAGAGTTGCTGAACGAAGCTCTGGGAGTGGACCTGACTCCCACTGACTATCGCATCAAGCGTAATATGCACCTATTCACGTTGGGTGGCACATTTGCAGTAAGTTTTTAGACCTATCATAAAAAAAAGAATCCCTCATGAACAGACCATCATCACTACTCATCCTCCTGTCAGCAGTACTCCTGCTGTCAGCCTGCGGCAACTCGCGCCGTGCTGAGATTGAGTCACGCAAGGCTGCACTGACAGCTAAGCAGGACTCCTCACTCGCTGCCGCACAAAAGGAACTCGCAATTGTCGACAGTATGCTCGAAGCCATCAAGGTGGAACACGACCAGCAGCACCAGTGGGTCATGAGCCACAGTACCCAACTGAACGAGCAATCTCCCGAAGTGCTGCGATTGAACCAGTTGCGCGCCAGTCGCGACTCTCTGCAAGTGCAGTGGGAGACGCTGGGAGCCAAAATCAAGTACATCAGAAAGAAAAAAGAAGAGTCAGCAGTCAAAATGCAGCCTCAGGAATAAGCCTGGACGACTTGTTGTGTAATAAAAAACTGAAAAAGAGGGCATGGAAAAGCAAATTCTTTGCCCTATACGCTCCACTCTTCACTTTTTTTGTTACCTTTGCACGCAAATTTCTGAATTTACACATTATTATATAATATTTATGGCACAAGAAGACGTTTTCAAGAAAATCGTGTCGCACTGCAAGGAATATGGATTCGTGTTTCCTTCAAGCGATATCTACGACGGACTGGGCGCAGTTTATGACTACGGACAGATGGGCGTAGAGCTCAAAAACAACATCAAGGAATACTGGTGGAAATCGATGGTACTGCTCCATGAGAACATTGTGGGCATAGACTCTGCCATCTTCATGCACCCCACCATCTGGAAGGCATCAGGTCATGTGGATGCCTTCAACGATCCACTCATTGACAACCGCGACTCGAAGAAACGCTATCGTGCCGATGTGCTGATTGAGGACCAGATTGCCAAATACGACGAGAAGATCCAGAAGGAGGTCGAGAAAGCCCGCAAACGTTTCGGCGACTCTTTCGACGAGGCCAAATACATGGAGACCAGCGAGCGCGTGAAGGAAACTAAAGAGAAGCGCGATGCGCTCCACGCCCGCTATGCAGCTGCCATGCAGGGACCCGATTTGGAAGCGCTCAAGCAGATTATCCTCGACGAGGAAATCGTTGACCCCATCAGCGGAACGAAGAACTGGACAGACGTGCGTCAGTTCAATCTGATGTTCTCTACCGAGATGGGTGCCTCTGCCGACGGTTCTATGAAGGTCTACCTGCGTCCAGAGACGGCACAGGGCATCTTCGTCAACTACTTGAACGTGCAGAAGACAGGCCGCATGAAGATACCTTTCGGCATTGCCCAGATTGGTAAGGCTTTCCGCAATGAGATTGTGGCCCGCCAGTTCATTTTCCGTATGCGCGAGTTCGAGCAGATGGAGATGCAGTTCTTCGTTCAGCCCGGCACTGAGCTGGAATGGTTCCCCAAGTGGAAGCAGACCCGTATGGCCTGGCACCAGGCACTGGGCTTCGGTGCTGAGAACTACCGATTCCACGACCACGACAAACTGGCCCACTATGCCAATGCCGCTACCGACATCGAGTTCAAGATGCCGTTTGGCTTCAAGGAGGTGGAGGGCATCCATAGCCGCACTAACTTCGACCTGTCGCAGCATGAAAAATACTCTGGCAAGAGCATCAAATACTTCGATCCCGCAACTAACGAGAGCTACACACCATTTGTCATCGAGACCTCAATCGGTGTAGACCGTATGTTCCTCTCTATCATGTGTCACAGCTATCAAGAAGAGAAGCTGGAGAATGGCGAGACTCGCGTGGTGCTTCGTCTGCCAGCTGCCCTGGCTCCTGTGAAGCTGGCTGTGATGCCGCTGGTGAAGAAGGATGGACTGCCAGAAAAGGCACGTGAGATTATCAACGAATTGAAATTCCGTTTCAATTGCCAATACGACGAGAAGGACTCCATCGGCAAGCGCTATCGCCGTCAGGATGCCATCGGCACGCCCTACTGTGTCACCGTCGATCACGACACGCTCAACGACGGTTGCGTCACACTGCGCTTCCGCGACACCATGGAGCAGGAACGTGTGAAGATTGAGCAGCTGGCCTCGATCATCGAGGAGAAGGTGAGCATTGCCAGCCTGCTAAAGAAACTCTAAAAAACCCATCCCCAGCCCCTCTCTTTTTGGAGGGGTATAGATAGAAAAAGCAACTGAAACGATGAAGAGAAAGACTCTAAAGCAACTGAAAGCGATTATCTATGTACTCCTGCTCACGTTAGGGGGAGGCTGGGTAGGGGTCTCCTGTAGTGAGGACAAAGGCACGACCAATGTCTATGAGAACTGGCAAGCTCGCAATGATGCCTTCGTAGCATCGCTGGAAGACTCGCTCAATCATGGTGTTGGCACGTGGAAGAAGTTCAAGGGCTACTCGAAGAACCCACAGACTGGGGGCGACTATATCTATGTGCAAGTGGTGCCTACGGGCAATGAGTCTGGGCAGACCACCAGTCCCACTTATAACGACTCGGTACGCGTGAGCTACGAAGGCAGACTGATGCCTACTGCTATTCCCCTGAATGGCAAGGGCTACTACGACGGTAGCATCTTCGACACCACTGTCTATGGCAATTATGACCCCAAGACCAACGCCACCGCACGCTTCAAGGTGTCGGGACTTGTCAACGGATTCGCCACAGCACTCATGCACATGCATCGAGGCGACACATGGATTGTCTATATTCCTTATTCTCTGGGCTATGGTGGAGCAGAGGACAAGACTCTGATACCTCCCTACAGCACGCTCATCTACAAGATGACACTTTACGATTTTGCTGTCGAGGGGGCAACTCTGCCTAAGATGTAAGACCAGAAGAAGCAGGGGGCACGTTCCACCTAATGATTGAACGACCATGGAAGAAAGCCTGAAACAACAATCACTTCTTTCTAACATACAGTATCCTGACGACCTCCGCCAGTTGGAGGTCGACCAGTTGCCGCAGCTCTGTAACGAACTGCGCGAGAACATTGTGCAGGAGCTGTCGGTCAATCCAGGGCATCTGGCTTCCAGCCTGGGCGTGGTGGAACTGACCGTTGCCCTTCACTATGTGTTCAACACCCCGGAGGACCGCATCGTATGGGATGTGGGACACCAAGCTTACGGACATAAGATTCTCACTGGACGGCGCGAGCAGTTCAAGACCAACCGAAAGCTGCATGGCATCAAGCCTTTCCCGTCGCCTGAAGAGAGTGAGTACGATTCGTTCATCTGCGGTCATGCCTCCAACAGCATCTCAGCAGCCCTTGGCATGGCAGTGGCCAGCTCTTACCTCTCACCTCGGAAAGTGGTAGCCGTCATTGGTGACGGTGCCATGAGTGGCGGACTGGCATTCGAAGGGCTAAACAACGCCTCCAGCTCGCCCAACGACATGCTCATCATCCTCAACGACAACAACATGTCCATCGACCTTTCGGTGGGTGGCATGAAGCAATATCTGTTGGGACTGAGCACCAATGAGACTTATAATGCCTTGCGTTTCAAGGCTTCTCAGTGGTTGCGTGCCAAAGGCATGCTGAAGGAAGACCGACGCAATGGACTCATCAGATTAACCAATGCGCTCAAGAGTGCTATTTCTCAGCAGCAGAACATCTTCGAGGGCATGAACATCCGCTATTTCGGACCATTCGACGGACACGACGTGAAAGAGCTGGTACGCATCCTGCGCCAACTGAAGGACATGAAAGGTCCGAAACTGCTCCATCTGCACACGAAGAAAGGACACGGCTATGCTCCTGCTGAGGACTATTCCCCCATTTGGCATGCACCAGGGAAGTTCGACCCTGAGACGGGCGAGCTTATCAAGGGCGAGACGAAGAACAAACCACCTAAGTTCCAGGATGTGTTCGGCGAGACGCTGTTAGAGCTGGCACGACAGAACGACAGAATTGTAGGTGTCACGCCAGCCATGCCCACAGGCTGTTCCATGAACATCATGATGAAGGAACTGCCCGAACGGACGTTCGATGTGGGCATTGCCGAAGGACATGCCGTCACCTTCTCAGCAGGAATGGCGAAGGACGGGCTGTTGCCTTTCTGCAACATCTATAGTGCCTTCGCCCAGCGCGCATACGATAATATCATTCACGATGTGGCCATTCTGCGATTGCCCGTAGTACTTTGTCTGGACCGTGCAGGTCTTGTGGGCGAAGACGGTCCCACTCACCACGGTGCTTTCGACTTGGCTTATCTGCGTCCCATCCCTAATCTCACCATCTGCTCACCAATGGACGAGCACGAACTGCGACGACTCATGTTTACTGCGCAGCTGCCCGACAAAGGACCGTTTGTCATCCGCTATCCACGCGGTTGCGGCGTACAAGTGGACTGGCGCTGTCCGTTGGAGGAAGTCAAAGTAGGAACAGGACGAAAGCTGAAAGATGGCGAGGATGTGGCTGTACTTTCCATTGGTCCTGTGGGCAACAACGCGGCTTTGGCTGTGGAGGGGACAAAGGCAGCCCATTATGACATGCGGTTCCTAAAGCCTCTCGACGAGAACATCCTACACGAGGTTGGACGCAAGTTCCGAAAGGTGGTTACCGTGGAGAATGGCGTGCGCAACGGAGGCCTTGGATCTGCTGTGCTGGAATGGTTGAGCGACCACGGCTATCAGCCACAAGTGGTGCGTCTGGGCATTCCTGATGAGTTCATAGAGCACGGAACAGTGCAGCAACTGCTGGAGATTGTCGGTCTTGACGTAGAATCCATTAAAAGAGAACTACACATCGCTTAGCCCTACGGCATTGATAAACACAGAAAACAGAGTTTCTGCTTGGTCAACTCGTTTTTTGTTTGTATTTTTGCAGCATTCAAAAAGAGAACTGAGAGTAAACAGCTACAATTACGATGAAGATAGTTATTGCCGGTGCAGGTGCCGTAGGAACCCATTTGTCGAGGCTACTCTCGACTGAGAAGCACGATTGCGTACTCATTGATGCCGATGAAGAACGGTTGGGCAACATCGATTCCAACTATGACATCATGGCTGTCGACGGATCGCCTACCAGCATCAAGATCCTTAAGGATGCAGGTACGGGCGACGCTGACTTATTCGTGGGTGTCACCCCAGAGGAGAGCACCAATATCACAGCTTGCATCCTGGCACATGCCATGGGAGCGAAGAAGACGGTGGCTCGCATCGACAACTATGAATATCTCTCGCCGACAAACGAAGCGTTCTTCAATAACCTGGGCATCGACTCGCTCATCTACCCTGAAGTGCTGGCTGCACAAGATATTATCAGCGGACTGAAGCTGTCGTGGGTGCGACAGCGGTGGGACGTACACGATGGTGCTCTTGTACTGTTGGGGGTGAAGCTACGCGAGACGGCAGAGATACTGAACCAGCCCCTGAAAGACCTCTGCGGGCCCAACGACCCTTATCATGTTGTGGCGATTAAACGTGGCGATGACACGATTATTCCTGGAGGACTGGACGAACTGCACGTGCTTGACCTCGCCTATTTCATGACCACAGTGGAGTACATCCCCTATATCCGAAAAATTGTGGGCAAAGAGCATTATGCCGATGTGCAGAATGTCATCATCATGGGTGGTGGGAAGACTGCCGTCAGGGCTGCACTCACCCTACCCGACTATATGCACCTGAAAATCATTGACAGCGATGCTGACCGTTGCGAACGGCTTAACCAGCTGCTGGCTGACACTGATGTCATGGTGATTCACGGCGATGGACGCGACCTGTCTTTGCTACAGGAGGAAAACATCCATAACACGCAGGCTTTCGTGGCACTCACTGGCAATGCCGAAACCAACATCCTGGCTTGTTTGACAGCAAAGAAACTGGGAGTTCGCAAGACCATCGCGATGGTGGAGAACCTGGACTATGTCAGCATGGCTGAGAGTCTGGACATCGGTACGGTGATCAACAAGAAGACCATCGCTGCCAGCCACATCTTCCAGATGATGCTCAAGGCCGATGTGCGCAACATGCGCTCGCTGATGATGGTCGACAGCGATGTGGCTGAGTTCGTGGCAGCTGAAGGCTCACGTGTGACGAAGAAAGTGGTGAAGGACCTGGGTCTGCCCTTCGGTGTCACCATCGGTGGACTGGTGCGTAATGGTGAAGGACAACTCGTAAGTGGTATGACACAGATTCAGCCCGGCGACTCCGTCATGGTGTTCTGCCACAAGCATCAGTTAGGGAAAATGGAGAAATACTTCAAGAAGCAGGGACTGTTCTGAGTTTGGCAATCGCATGGTTAATTTCCGCATCATATCGAAGATTCTGGGTTCGCTGCTCTGCATCGAAGCTTTCTTCATGTCGTGGTGCCTGATCATGGCTTTCATTCATGAGGAAGACGACGTTATGGCATTCATGATGTCCACCGCACTCACTTTCGGTTGCGCCTTTCTGTTTTTGTTCTTCGGACGTGAGGCTGAGAACTCCCTTTCTCGCCGCGATGCCTATGTGGTGGTGACAGCCACGTGGCTCGTGTTCAGTCTGTTCGGCATGCTTCCCTTCTTGATCCACGGTTCGCTGAGCAACCTCGCTGAGGCATTCTTCGAGACGATGTCAGGCTTTACCACAACTGGTGTGACCACGATAGCCAATGTGGAACAGCTACCGCACGGCATCCTGTTCTGGCGCTCATTGATGCAGTGGATAGGCGGATTGGGAATCGTGTTCTTCACCATCGCCCTGCTACCCTCGCTCGTTGGCGGAAGCGTGAAGGTGTTTGCAGCTGAGGCTACAGGTCCCATGCGCTCGAAGATGCACCCACGACTGAGCACCACAGCTAAGTGGATATGGTCTGTCTACCTGCTGCTCACCATTGCCTGTGGCTTGTCTTTCTGGGCCGCTGGAATGGACTGGTTCGATGCGCTGAACTATTCCATGACAACCACAGCTACAGGCGGCTTCTCAACCCACAACGGCTCGACGGTATTTTTCAATTCCGTGACCATCGAGTATCTGGCCATCTTGTTTCAGTTTCTGGCTGGCATCAACTTCACCTTATTATATATGTCGGTCTTCCGACTGAGGATTGGAACGATTGTGCGCAACTCTGAGTTCCGGCTCTACGTGGCCTTGATTGTCATCGCAACACTGACCATCATGTATATGCTTGTGACGCAGTTGCACTACAACTACGAGCCTGCCTTCCGATCCGCGTTGTTCCAGGTGGTGTCGTTCATCACCACAACAGGCTTGTCGAACGACAATGCCGGCATGTGGCCTCACCTCACGTGGATCATCCTGGGCTTCCTGACCTTCATGGGAGCATGTGCAGGCTCTACTACGGGTGGTTTCAAGTGCA
>Ga0326513_10002357_pt1 | contig 13991 bp, 24 predicted proteins | sample 2_2465_0518_D_FD_203654 | JGI IMG/M metagenome (GOLD analysis project Ga0326513, IMG submission 203654) | Bovine rumen microbial communities from UC Davis, California, United States - 2_2465_0518 | ecosystem: Host-associated > Mammals > Digestive system > Stomach > Rumen | place: USA...
GCTTCTTGGCATTGTTATCAACACCGGGATAACTGTACGCATCGCCCTGCGTGTCCTGGGGGCTTGCCTGCCCTCCTGTGACCACGTTGAGCGGTGTGATGATATCCTCGCCCTGTCCGTCAGGAAGAGGCGGAAGGTTAAGCTCTGCACGAACTTCGTCACGCGTGAGATAAGGACCTCCGACAGCGCTCTGATAGATAGATGCACGCTCTTCAAACGAACCTTTGAGCTTTTCAGTCAGGTCAAACTCGACATAGGTCTTTTCGTAATCTTCGCCGATCATAGGAAGCAGGAACGCGTTGATCCTCTGCTGTACCATCTGGATATCAGGACCGAGACATTCCGCATATAATGCGCGAGCGTTGTCTTTGCTTGATGCGTATGTCTGTGTGTTTGAGTGCCAGATCAGTGAGGGGTTAACTCTGTATGCAGCTGCAACCTCTTCTCGGGAGAAAACTACGGACTGGCTCCATTCCTGTTCTTTGAATGAAGTATTAAACGGCTTGATCTCCATGCCGTCCTCCATGATCGGGATCGCTCCGGCCTTTGAGCCGTTTCCACTCCATGCTTCACGGAAGGCAGCCGCCCATCTTTGTTTAGTCGGTTCATCCCATGCTGCTACGTCCTTCGGCCTGATGATCTGCGCGTTCAGTCTTCCGGATGACTTCCAGAGCTGTCTGCGGAAGCGTCCAGCCTCGATCTGTTCCTGGAGTGTCTGCCTCAAGGCACTGATCGGGCTCAAATAGTCGCCAGGATGTCCCGGGCTGTATGTTTTGAACTGCAAAAACTCAGTATCAGGAATTTCGACCGCTTCAGTTCCTGTTTTAGCGCAGACTTTGATCGTTCCGGGTTTATAGGGTGTGCTTTTTGTTGAACCTATTACCCAGTTGCTTGGGATGATGTGAAGATCCCAGTTGCTTGCGCTTTTATTGCTCGGAACTAACCAAACATAAACGGCACCAAAAACATAAAACTCCGTCATTAAGCCACGGATAAATTCATACTGTGTTTGATAATCGTTTGGTCTCCAGAGTAATTTAGCAGCGACACTATCGCGGTCGCGGACTCGTTCGTTTTCACCTTTGCGAGTGTAGACCTTGATCGGGAGCTGTGACATGCTCGCAGCCAAGAAGTCAACGACTGCGCGAAGGTTTCCCTGTGTGCGGTATAGTTCTACAGCTGTGAGGTTTAGGACTTGGGTGTCTGTGTTGCCTGTCAGTGTGATGTTATACACTGCCGGCTTACTGACCAGCCTCCACCTTTCGAAAATGCTTGGCATCTTTTTGATACCTCCTAAAAGTTAAGTATTGCTAAACAAATAAGCAGGTTGTTCCAGAAGCGTAGACTGATTCGTAGATCTTCCGCTCTTTCTTCGTTATCATCGTCGCCCCGGCGAAAGCCATCGCCACAGCCATCAATGGACTGATATCGTCCGGGCTCTTTGTTCTATCCGGGAGCATGACACCGCCGCCCAGGTTCCTGAGCTGGCAAGTCCTTCCCGGTGTATCAAGTACAGGCTGAGGTAAGTGGAAGCACTTAACTCCTCCCCTGTTTTCAGGTGCGCATGCGCTGATTGCATCAAAAAAACGATTCCATCCTGCTGACAGATCAGGACCTTCCTGCGCCAACCTTGTAACCCCGTCAATAGTGCAGATCTGTTCAGCCAGTCCGGAGACCGGTGCGCCTCTGCCCTGAAACGCGAGTTTCATTTCTTTATATTTCGGAGCTCGCGCCCTGAACCAGTCGACAGCCCACTCTGTTCCGATCCGTCTCTCAACGATCTCGGCGTGATAGTTGCCATCTTCACGCAGTCCGCAGACTGCTATGACGGTCCACTTTCTATCTTGTGACATGTCGATGCCCCAGAAGAGTTCACTGTCTTCCCGGATGTAGCTCGTTTCGTCTACACCTCCGAGCCAAGCCCCTTCCGGGAACGGTTCGGGGAGTATAGTCTCAACCTGCTGACACATGCACTCACTCCTAAACTTTGCCTCTGGGAACGTCTCGCGGTTTGCGAGCAGTGCCCTCAATGTCAAACGGCCATAACCGAGCGCAGGGTTTGCCTGAGCCAGAGCTTTGAGGTCGTCTGTTTTTGCCTTATCTTCTGCCGACCACTCGAAGAGTCCGAGAGTGTCGCTGTCGATATCTCCACCGAAGTCATGAGCAGCTGCGCCTGTCATCTTCTCGATCGCCTGCGATCTCAACTGACGGAGCACGATGCTGTCGGGATCGCCTGCGTTTGTGAAGCCCATGATGATCCCGTTCGGCTTTGCGTTTATGGAAGCACCGGCGGCGCTCCATGTTTCCCAGTCTCGAAGCTCACGGACCTCGTCGACCATAACTAAATCATTAGAGTCGCCACGTCCTGCTCGTCTCGTAGGTGCGCCGACTTTATAGGTACGGCGATCAGTGAGCACGAGCTTCTTGCCGCCGTTCCTTCTTGCCACGTTCTCGATGTCAATGTTCAGGGCTTCATGAGTTTCCTGGTCAAGAATGACCGCCTCCCAGACTTCTTCAGCCTTTTCCATTGATAGCGAAGTCCCGAAGACGTTTTTGACTCGTAGCACATTAAGAAAAAACGAAGCTATCACTTTGGACAGCTCCGTCTTGCCGTTTTGTCTTGATACCAGCACGAGGATCGTGCGGAACCTGAAGCGCCAAGTCTTTCGGAGATCGCCGACGATCTCCAGCATGTGGATCAGTGCCCACTCTTGCCACGGGTATAGAACCATGCCGAGGATGGTCTTCGCGTACTCGATGGCAGCGAACCCGAGGGATGTGTTAGGTGTTAACCTTCTGAGTGGTTTAGTCCAGAGCCTTGGCTCAGTCTTGCCGAGTATCTCAGCCAATCTTGAAAGAGTTGCGGAGTGACTCCACAGGTGAAATACTTGCCTCGGTCTTGTTTTCTTCAAGTATTTCCTTGAGGTTGTTCAAGGCGCTCGCATAGTCGCGGACTGTCGCCCTGAACTCCTGAACGAATGGGTTAACTCGTTGAACTTCTTCACCGGTTCCCAGTGTCACCTTCTGGCTGAGCGATTCGGTTTTGTAGATCGGGATCTGCTGCTCGATCTTTTCCTGCATCGTCAGGACCGCGTTCGCCAGGCTGATCGTCTGCGCCCGGAGTTCCGGGCTGACTCTCTCACAGAGCTCCTCGGCTTTTGACTTCTGTATCGGCTGCACCGCTTTCGGTTTAGTCGATCGCTTCGTTGTCTTGGCCTTGGGCTTTGCTTTTGGCTTTGCCACTTTCTTCGTTGTTGTCTTTGTTGTCTTGGTCGCCTTCGTCGGCTTCCTGGTCGTTTTCTCTTTTGTCATAACATCACCGCCTTAGTGTGTGCCGCCTTGTTTTTAAGGCTTGGCAACTGCAAGGCTCACAGCTTTCGCCCCGTCGGGCTATCCAAGCCAAAAAAATAATTTGAGTTTCTCGGGGAGGGAAATGCCTGCAGGCGGTCGGAGGGATTTCGCTGCAGGTTTCCCAAGATTTGAAGGCCCTACCCTTCTGGTCACCAGATTCGCGACCGCTGACCGATCGCCATGTCTTGCGAGCCCGTTCCCCTTTGTCTGTTGCAACGCATATGGCTCGGCGCAATGTTGTTCAGGTCGAGCTCTAGCTCGGGGGCCACCACATAGGGAACGATGTGATCCGGTTCCCAGGACAGCGGCGCAGTTGAAGGTTGCAGCGAGTAGTCAATTCTCTCGCCACAAATATGACACGGTGCGCGGCTACGTCTGTCACGATCCCATGCCAACCTTCTGACCTTCTGCCACCTTGATGTATTCTTACTGCGTTGCATATATCTCACCCCTTTGGGTGTGGGTGTCTCGCGCTTGTGCTTGAGAGCACCCCATCGCTCTATTTCATTCCAAACTAAAAGCCCCCAGGGACCGGCCAAGGGGCTTCTACTTAAAAGGAAGATTTGAATGAGGATGCGCAGCATGTGGGTGATAAATAATTGAAGCGCATCGCCATCTAATCAATTCATTATTACCATAAAACTAACTATCATTTACTATCAATTTTTGATATTGTTTCATTCATCGCCTGAGCGAGCTGACTGGCGAAGTCTCGGGCTGTAGTTGCGGCGAGGTTAATGGCTTCGCCCATAACCGTCATTGTGTTGCTTAAAATCTCGGGGAGTTGGGCAAGAACGTCACCGATTGGGAGCGCTTTGACGAGGTCCCAGTGGTTTGCCTTCATGTGTGCCCTACATTTCTTAAACGACCAGCCTGTCAGGCTGTGCAGTATCTTGATGTCTTTGTTTCTGCTCATTTCGTTGTTGCCTCCTCCAGTGCTGCCAGTCCTCTTAAAACGTTTTCAGCTATCTCCAGAGCTTCCTGATCGCCTTTGACATAGCAACCTCCACAGTGTGCGTGATATCTTCTGATCGTGTTGATGATCTCCGCCGCTTCTTTATTTGTTTTTTTTACCACCTCATTGAACGCATAAAATCACTTGTTATGTGAATCGTTGTAATCTGGTTACACTTCTGACACTTAAACATAAGTATTCCGGTCATATCTTTCGGTAATTCTTCATACATAACAGAATTGTAAATGTGATTACATTCAAGCTCTTTCTTTTCTTCATCGGTTCGATAATCAGTTCCGCAACAATCACAAACCTTGCCGTTTATTGCTCGGCCACAATTTACGCAAATCATTCTGCACCTTCTTCCTTGTACGGCTCCGGGAGTGGCATCCAAGCGAGGACGTTGTCAAAGTCGCCACGCTCTTCGAGACCGATGCCCTCATAATCATCAAATTCAACGACATCCTTCGAAACTCCCCACGGTGTCGATATAAGGATCTCCTGACCATCTTCAGGCATGGGGCTGTCGAAGACTTTCATATCTTCATATACGGCATCTTGGCCGTATTTAATAAAGAGCTTAGTCTTCTCTTCTTCTGTCATCGGTCGCATCCTGATAGGGATCCACTGCGGCACGTCCTTGCTGCGTGCTCTCCAGCCATCTTCGTAGCCCCTCCGATATTGATCGCGGTCATATGCCAGGGCGCGCTTCAGTTCATCCTTGTCAATATTGACGCCCATCTGCTCGAAGATTGTTGCAGTGATCTGGTTCTCACGCTGCTCTTCAATCTGCTCGGCGATCTTTCGGATCTGCAACGTGACCGGACTCTCGTAGTCCTTCGCCCAATCATCCGGAAGTTTTAACTTGTTATTATCCATCTGTCTCACCCTCCTATTATCTTGTGCAAGTGCTGACCACGATAGCGTCGTCTTTTGCTTCCATTAAGTGAACGGCCATATCAAGAACACTGTCGCCAAGGATCTCGTCAGGGTCAGCTGCGACCGGAATGATAACGTCAATCTGTCCGTCAGCAGGATCCTCGTCGAACGTGATGCGGAGCTCGCTGGTTATGATGGGACACAGGTCTCTGATTGTTATTGTGTTAGCTTTCATTTTGTGCCTCCCTTCTTGTTGTTACCGATCCACGCCAGAGCTACCACTGTGACGCATATGATCGCTGTTATGATGATTGCCTTCATGTTGCACCTCCTAAATTTTCGAGCACGGTCGCCATCTGCTCCAGCATTGTCCTGTGAATTCTATAGACCTGTGCGATGGCTACATGTTCCAGCTCTGCGATGTTTTCCCACTTGAGTCCGTTGATGTATCTATCAACTGCGACCGCTCTCTGTGCAGGATCCTGCAGCTCACTGATCGCCTTCCTGGTCTTTGCAGTCTCTTCGACCAGCTGGCGCTTTTCTCTCTCATATCTCTCACGCAGCTGAGACATTTCGAGAAGAGTGTCCTCATGTCTCTGCCTTGCTGCATCCGAGTCATGGCACTCGCTTCCGTCACTCTCATACTTTGCGACACCGTTCCCGAGTCTGTCCTGGAGGATCTCAAGCATGCGCTGATCGGCTTCGACTTGTTTGTTCAGGTTGTAGTTTCTATTGAGCCATAACTTTGCTCTGTATGCTCTGTTAGTCATTAAGTCCTCCCTTCAGCTCTTCAATGGTTATGTGGATCTCTGCCTTCTCTGCATAGCGCTTTGTGACGTGAAGCTCTACCACTTGAGCATCATCGTGCCAAAACTTTTCCTGTGTCATTACATCGGTCAGTTCCTTGACGTAGTTATCACAGTCCACTCTCGTAGGCTTGTACTGACCCCAGAGCTTTTTATTCTTGACATCAAAAAATAAGTTGATGGTCAGCTTGATCGGTCCCGTGCTCGGCTCTTTGGGTTTGTATGGTCTCACGCCGAGGATGAACTGCACGCGTGCGTCATTCATCTTTGCAGTCCTGAAGTGATGCACATACGGGACTCTTCTGCCGTTGACGATCTTGTACTTGATCGTTTCACCCTTCTGCTGCGCTGTACCGGTAGGCATGCCTCTGTCAAAAGTCATTGTTATGTTAGTCTTCATTCTTCCAGAACCTCCTGACAGGCTCCAACGTCTCGGGATGCCTTTGATAGAATTCATCGAGTGCGCTGCCTTCTCCGTCATCCGTTAACCATTCACAGAGTGCATCGATATATTCGTCTGCGAGTTCCTTATTGAGTGGGAAGACTCTGCACGGTGTGATCCGGATCTCGTTCGGAGGTGCCTCGATCTGTGTGAGCCTGACCCATTTAACTGCTTCAAGAAGCTCCTGGGGGCTCGGGTGCCACTTGCTCGTTGCGACACAGCGCTCAGCTGCCTGCATGACGTCTTTGAGGTCATAGTCCGCGAGCATTACGCTATAGGTATTAACACGCTGCGCAAGCTCTGCCTGTGTCGCCTTGCGGTCCTGCGGATATGCCGAATGTAAGAACTGGACCAGCTTGAGGGTTTCCTTTATATTCATTTGTCACCTCCTGCCATCCTTAGCACTTCATTCCAGTCGACTTCGTTGTTGATCGTAGAGGGCGGACAGTGTCCCGGAGCCTTCTGGTTCTCTTTTGCCTTCTTTTCCCAGGTGATGACCGCCGCCTTCCAGTCCTTCATGGGTGTCCCCTTGCCGAGCTTGAAGCCTCTGGCCTTGTAATAGGCATACCAGGCTTCGGGATCGATTCCGTTATTACGCTCTTCACAATAGGCTTGAACTTCTTCCAAGGTCGGAGGGACAAATTTCTTTTGTATGTTTTCTTTTACATTAGTCCTTTGTATATTTATTCCTTGGTATTTATTAGTATTTAGTAATGGTTCGTTTTTCCGCACTCTGGATATCCCTGACTCTGGTTTTCCAGACTCTGGTTTTTCCACGATATGGATATCTCCACTCGTGGCGGTCTCCACTCGTGGCTTTTTCGGACTGTGGACTGTTTGGGGTGTGTTTGTGGGGTGTTTGGTATCTGTTTCGCCCTTTGCGGTCTGTATAGGTGCGTGCTCAAATATGTCCCAGGTGCAACGTGTAAACCTTCCGAGGCTGTCCTTGTGTCGATTGATGACCACATACCCAGCAGCCTGAAGCTCCTGCAGCATGCGAAGGATGACACTCTTCGAGGATCCTGTACTCTTTATGAGTCCACCGAGTGAAAAACTCCAATCATCCGGGAAGCTCAAAAGGTACGCAAGGAAGCCACGAGCCTCCCATGACAGATTTACATTATGAAGCACTGCATTGTCGATCATTGTATAGTGCTCATTATGTTCCTGTCTGTTTACCATCTTTGCAACCTCCGACAATGATCTCGGCCTTCTTCAGGACGTTCTCGAGCGTTATGATCGACTCTTTAACCGGGAGCGGTCCGTCTGACAGCCTCAGGACTGTCTTGGCGCCTTTGTCCTTGTATATCTGATACTTCGATCCATCCTTGAGTTCCTGAAGTGCCTGGATGTCTTCAACGTTCAAAATGATGCGCTCGTTGAAATTGATGCCGTGTACTTTTATAAACATGTGTCTTTTTCCTCCGGTTCTTCGTAGATAACGACTTCGTTGATGATGCCCTCGCATCCTGCCCAGTCATCGGCGTAGGTGATGCGCAGCTGCTTCTCGATCACTGCCCCGGTTCCCTGTGGGTAATAGCGCACGACGAAGCCATAGCTGTCTGTGTTACCCTCCGAGTTCTCTCTTGCCAGAACTGACAGATCGCAAATAATGGGATCGTTTCCGAACGCTCTGAGAGCCTTCGCAATATGGTGAGCTGCTTCCCTGATCTCTGTCTCGAGGATCTTGTTCTTCATGAGCCTGCCCTCCTGCTGCTGATTTCCGGGCCTGATATCGCAGGCATATCTGACTTCGGTTTGATGCTGATGTAAATGTATTCCTGACCAAAGTAGTGGCAGATCTTCGCCACGGTCTCGATGCGTGGACTTCTGTAACCCTGCAGCCAATAGATGACTGATTTCCTTTCGAAGCCGATCGCCTTGGCAAGCTGCTGCTCTGTGACCTTGTTGCTCTTCATCATGTACTCGAGCCACTTCGCAAAATTTGCGTCAGCACATACTGACTCGATGGTCTGGTTGTCTAGATAGCTTTTTCTCATGTCTCCGGTCCTCCCTGAATTGCCAGCCTGATCTTGCCCACGACGTCCTCATATGATTCGACTGTGCAGATAACTCCCTCCGATGAGAAGATGAGCGTCTTCGCGTTCTTTTCTTCTTCAATTAAGTGACTGGGTGCAAATCTTGCGCCGGGAACGACCTCGCAGACCTTCCTGATGTTGGCGGTTCTGAGCAGAAGGCGCTCATTGTGTACGCCCAGGACTTCAATGAAGCCCTCGATCGGCTGCACGATCCTCTCGATCTTGACCACAGGCGTGCCTGTCTTCATTTCCTCGAGCTTCGGGCGGAAGTCTGCAGCGAGCTCTTCAGAAGTTACGCGTTCGCGTACTTTAGTGATGCGTTCGCTGACATTTGTCTGCGTTTGCGGAGTTTCTTCCTGCTTTGGCTTGTCGACCTTGACGGGGAAGTTAAAGCTCTTGCCGTTCATGTTCTCGGCTATTGCCAGGACGTCAGGCATGAGTTTGCCGTTGATCTTCAAATATCTGGCTGTCTCGCACTCGGTGCGCTTGATGTTCTTGACGAGCTTCAGGATCCTGCCGCCTTTATCGTGATACTCGCAAGCGAGGCCGTCCTTCATCTTGATCTGTCCGCCTTCTACCCAGATGCGTACATAGTCCGAATTCGTGAAGAGCTTCCAGCTGTAATGTCTAAATGTGATATAGATCTGGTCATTCATTCCGACCGTCACAGTGATGTCCTTATCACTGTAGTTTTTTCTTTTTTCGAATAAAGATATCTGTGCCATTCAAATCTTCCTCCCAAATTAAACGTAATAAGCGACGCCCACGGTCTTGGCTCCTGCCTTCTCGGGATCATCGAGATAGAGCTCACCCTTGTAGAGATATCCGCAAGTAAAATCGATATGAGCCTCCGAGCATCTGAAAAACCTTTTGCAATACTTCATGACTTCGTCATAGTCCGCGTCGATCTTGGTTACGATGTACTTCTTAACTCTGTTCTGGCTGGTTAAACCTTCATAAATCTCAAACTTTGCCATTTTCTGATTCCTTCCTTTTAGTGTGATATCTGCAGCTGTGTGACTTCCGGACAGGTCTGGGATGATTTATAACGACGTTACAGATTCCGTCATTCAAAAAGACCTTTTTGCTATGCTCGTGGAAGTGTATGCAGCTCTCGCAGTAATTGATCTGTTCCATAACTCAAAACGGTGTGAAGAGGTTGCCTGTCTCGATGCTCCTGCGGTCGAGGATCTCAACGGTCTGGGGCTGTCTCTTCTCTTTCTGGAGCAGTTCGAGCTCCATCTTCACCCTTCTGTTATCTTCCTGAAGTTCTCTGATCGTCTGCGCGTCAATAACCAGTTCCAGGATCATCCCGATCAGGAACCCGACCGCCAGCGCTCCGATGATGTAGATAATTGTCAATGCTGTCATAAATTGCCTGCCTTTCTTCTTCTGTCATGCTTAAATCTATGTAAGTAACCAGGTAAACCGATTCGTATCTGGTCGGGAAGTTATTGACCTCTTCCATGGTCTCGACAAAACAGTCGACATGATGCCCTTTTACTGCGCTCCCGGTGTCCTCTGCGATGTATAGCTTTCTGTTATCCGGATCATCAGGATCCCCGACCAGAAGGATGTCGCCAAAACTGTGATAGTTTCTATCTATTGCGCATGTGGTCGGCTCGTCCCATTCCTCCGAGTAGTGAACCTCTTCGCCTGATGCCGTGATCCTGCAATATGTCTCTTCATCTGAATAACCAGTGATGAAATACGTCCCAAGATATTCAAATTCGAGAACGATCGAAGTCTGTCCGCAGGGCATTTCTGACTTTGTCCTTATCAGGTGGAGCTTGGGCGGAGGGAGTTCTCTGTCATGGATCCACCAAGGTATTGAGGGGAAGATCTTCAAAACGAGCTTCTTGTGTTTGGGACCGTCTCCGAATATCAGACCGGAGCAGAAGACCGTCAGAGCTGCCAGGCCGAGGATGATCTTCTCGGCGCGTGAGAGCTTCATTTTTTAACTCCCTGAAGTGTGTAAAGCTCACTATTGCCTTCGATGACTGCCCTCAAGTTTTCCGGAAGTCTGAACCCAAACGAGAAAAGTGTCGAATAAAAGGACTGATGTGCTCTTAACGTTGCGCCGCTCTTCACGAGGTCATAACTGACGAGCTTGTTCCTATAGGACAGCGCCAGCTCATACCAGACTTCGAGGAAGATCTTTTTGAGCGGATCGCTCTGCTTGTAAACTGCTCCGATGTTGAGATCTTCGTGGATCAGTGTCCTGACGTTATAAATGTGTTCGAAGTTCATTATCGTTGACTGGTTCTTTTCCAGTATTTCGATGCAGTTCTTGAGCTTGTTCTTATATGCGGTCAGCTCCAGGGCGTGGATCTCTGCCTGAGTGAGTTCCAGGATAAAACGAAGATATTCGTCACAGATCTCTGCACGGGCGTGCTCGAGTGCCTTGGCCTGTTTGTCGATTGCTTCCTGTCTCAGTTCTTCCTTTGTCTTGCCCTTTTCCTTCTTCTGCGCTTTGGTGATCTTCATCGCGAAGTCAATGCCGCGATAATTATGCTTATAAACAACGTTATCCTTTTCATGAGCTTCAGCTGCGTCTCTGATACGCTGGACGTTTTCCTCTGTATAGTCCTTGAGCGCGATGCTGCCATAACCAAACTCTGGAAGTCTTTCATAGTCAGAGCCTACGAACCAGCCACGATCGTCTTCCTTCCAGCCGACTTCGTCGAGAACTGCCTTGTATTTATTGAAATTAGTTTCAAGTGTCAGCTCTTCAAGATATTCGTCGACCTCATAAGCAAGGTCTTTGGAACTGTCTACGCTTTCAAGGATCTCGTTGCGCTTCTCTACGTCCTTGATCTTGCTGAGCTTCATGAAGTCAGCGATAGAGAGCTGGAAGCGTTCAGATGCTTCTCCGAGTGTCTCCTCGTCGAGCTTGTTGATCTCGAGCCTTGACTTGATCGTCTTCTCTGAAAAGCCTGTTTTTTCTGCTATGGTCTCGACTGTGTCGCCGAGGTCGAGCATCATCTGGAAACCACGAGCCTGCTCGATATAGGTCAGATCTGAGCGCTGGATGTTCTCGCAGAGCATAATGCCGACCTGTTCCCTGTCGCTGAGTCCTTCGGCTATGACACAAGGCAACTCTGTGAGGATCCCCTCCGATGCTGCGAAACGTCTGTGGCCGATCAGGATGCGGAAATGTTCAAGTGTGTCGTCTGTGGGTATAACGGTCAAGTTCTGCATGATACCGTGTTCACGGATGGACTCCCTCAGTTCCTCCAGATCTCCGAGATCCTTGCGAGGGTTATCCGGATGAGGTTCGAGCTGTGACCTGTTCAAATAAATGATTGATGATTTTGTTTTTTCTTTCATGTCAAACCTTCCTCAAATAAATCTGTTCTTTGCTTTGCCTGTCCGATCAGGAGCTTCTCGCGTTCTGTGAAACCTTTGCGCAGTGCTTTCTTGACATAGGACTGGCTTCTGTTGATGACGTCGGCGATCTCCTGGGTGTTCTTGTAAACCTGATACAACCGGGGAAACCTGACCGAGTCCGGTCTCGTGGTCTTCATGTTTTCACGCTTTCCGTTGCATTATTTGCAACTGTGTGCGGAAAAAAATAGAGTGGTATCTCATCAGCTGGAATTGATAAAACCGTCACGGCCTTCTCTATCCTGTCAGCCTTCCAGTTTCCACTTGTTAACATCCTCGACAAAACGGAAGGATCCACGCCGATGGCCTTGGCGAAGGCTGCGCGAGTCTCAAACTTTTCGTCGATTTTCTTCTTTAAGTCTTCCATGATTGCCTCCTCTCTTGTTTTTGTGTTGCATTATTTGCAACTGATTAGAATGTATCACTCTGTTGCTTTTTATGCAACGGCAAAATTGCATTATTTGCAATTTGTAATATTCCTGCAATATAATGATGGGGAAGGTGGTAATTAAATTATGAAAGACTTGTATATTATCAAAGACAGATTAAACACGGCTATGAAGCTCCGGGGTATGACAGCGACGGAACTGTCGCAGAAGACCGGACTAAATAAGTCATCTGTGTCGAGATATCTCTCCGGCTCCGTAATTCCCAGATCGATCGCGATTGGTAAGATGGCGCAAGCTCTTCATGTTAGTCCTGCGTGGGTGCTTGGCTACGATGTACCAATGGAAGACGGCACTCCGTTCGTCCATGTCGACATGGATAAACTGACACCCTCAAATCAGGACAGACTGATGTCTTATTATCAGGCGCTTCTCGATTCCCAGGAGGAAGGACATGGCAACACCTAAGTGGAATAAACAGAGGAAGCTCTGGATCATCCAGGGCCAAAAGAATGGAATAAAAAAGTCCTTTTATTCGTCCACTCCCGGAATGAAGGGCAAGCGTGAAGTCATCGACCTTTATGATGACTGGGTCGAGTTCGGAGGTGTGCAGAAGATCACAGTCGAGAAATGTGTCGAGCTGTACCTCCGAGACATTGAGGCGCGCCTCGGTCGACGTGATACATACAGAGAGACAGAAATATACACCCGTCTGTATGTCCTTCCTACGCTCGGCCGCTGTAAAATGAATAATTTATCATTGAGAGACTGGCAGGCTGTCCTGAACGAAGCCAGACCGCAAAAACACCCATCTGGGAGCCTGAGCGTAAAGACACTCACGCATCTGCGTGCAGTTTTGACTGGTCTGCATCGTTTCGCATATGTTAATTACTATTGTGATGACTGGCGCGGCTCTCTTTATATTCCCCAAGGACATCAAAAAGGTGTCAGGCAGATCCTGCAGCCCTCCGATATTGCGAAGCTCTTCGATCCGGTGCGCTGTAGTGCATTGTGGTACGTTAATGCGTTCCGCATCATGCTGCTCTGTGGACTCCGTCCGGGTGAAGCTCTGGGACTGCAGGAAGGTGATATCGTTGACGGTGTCCTTTATGTGCAGCGAGCTATCAATGACCAGGGCGAGATCACGGAAGGCAAGAACCGGAACGCAAAGCGCGCCATCCCCCTGCCTACACTTGCGAAGACGATCATCAACGAGACGATCGCCCGGAACCATAAAAAGAACTTCGGGAATCCGTGGATCTTCCCAAACACTGTCGGAGCTCCTGCATGTCAGGACAGCGTCAGGAAGCAGTGGAACCGATTGAAGGCAGAGCTGGGGATCCCCGGAACGTTGTACTCGCTCCGTCATACTTTTGTGAGTATCGTATCGAGCCAGACGCACCTCGCAGAGGGAACTATCAAGGAACTCGTGGGTCACTCCCAAAGCATGGACACGTTCGGAACATACAAGCATGCAGTCAAGGGTGAGCTGGAGACAGCTGCGGAAGTTATCAACCTCACATTTGAGCGCCTGAAAACTGCGGAAAATTAAAAGTCAAGTAAAAAGTCAAGTACAGAAAAAATAAAAGCCCCCGAAAGCCTTACAGCTCGGGGGTTTGTTTTGGTGGGGCTGGTGGGACTTGAACCCACTGCTGTTAGTTCACCCGTGGACTGAAATAGTCCAAAAACATTGTAAAATAGGGCTTTCTTGATTTCAAGCCTTGAAACTGTCCGCCCAGAAAAACA
>Ga0326513_10002358_pt1 | contig 13990 bp, 18 predicted proteins | sample 2_2465_0518_D_FD_203654 | JGI IMG/M metagenome (GOLD analysis project Ga0326513, IMG submission 203654) | Bovine rumen microbial communities from UC Davis, California, United States - 2_2465_0518 | ecosystem: Host-associated > Mammals > Digestive system > Stomach > Rumen | place: USA...
CACAAAAAAAGAGGGCATGTTCAGCCCTCTTGTGCAATATGCACAAAACATTTATCAATCTTTGTGCATTTTGCGAATTGACAGTTGTATTATTTGTAAATCTTTGCTATACTGACCTTGTAAAACTATGTAAATTATACAAAGGAGGTATAATAGTTATGACTGTTAATCAGGTTTATGCTCTGCTCAACGATACGCTGAAGCAGGTTACTGGACAGGACGCGATTGCAGCTCTTGATCTGCAAAATATGATCAGTCTGAGAGAAGCAGTGTACGCTGCAGGATCTGAAACATTCCTTAATGTGCTTGTTGATCGTATCGGGAAAACAGTGATTAGAACACTAAAGTTTACGACTTCTTTCCCCCGGATCATTATGGAGGAGTTCGAGTTTGGAGCAATCATTCAGAAAATCAATGTAGATCCCATGCCGGCCCAGTCCCAGGAAGCATGGAATGTAGGTGCAGAAGGTTTTGTGCCTACTAACTTTAAGATCGACAAGCCTACGATTCACGTGGGTTACTTCAAGAACGCGGACGCTTTCGAGATTGATGTAACTGTTCCGGATAAGAGATATGACGAGGCTTTCCAGAGTGCTGAACAGATGGGTGCTTTCATCACCGCGATTTTCGATAGCATGAGTACATCCATGACCATGCACCTGGAAGATATGACCCGGCTGGCCATTTGCGGTTTTATTGCGGAGAAGTGTCATGGTGCTAACGGTGTAATCGACCTGCTTGCATGGTACAATGAAACTGCAACAACTCCGATTTACTCCGCTGACAAGGCACTTCAGACAAAGGAATTCCTGCTTTTCGCTGGAAAGACAATGCGCGATTTTGTGAAGTATATTGCAAAACCGTCCGTGCTTTATAACATGGAAGGTTTTGTTAGATCAACTCCGCGTGAAGATCTCAATATCATGGTTTTGTCTGAGTTCGCAAGCGCTTGTGCAACGTACCTTGAAAGCAGCACATACCATGATGAAATGGTGAAACTCCCCGGGTACATGGAGGCGGAATACTGGCAGGGAACCGGAAATACCCTTCCTACCTTTAACAATGCTTCCAGCGTTGCAGTTGATCTTCCTTCGGATGGTACTGCAGTCACCCAGCATGGAGTAGTTGCTGTTTTCGCAGACCGTGAAGCAATCTTCACCGGCCTTTATGATCGGTTTAGTGCTGTAGATCGTAACAACCGGAACCGCTACACCAACTATACTGAGGGTGCAACGGTGCAGACCTGCATTGATCTCAGTGAAAACGGACTTGTGTTCGTGCTGGTAGATCAGACACCGCCGACACCGTAGAACTAAATAAGTTTATGTCATTTTGCATCCTTTCTCTTTGGGGCATAGTACGCCAATGCTATGCCCCTTTTCTTAAAAATTGGAGGTATTGCAATGTCTTTTGACAATATTCTAACTGCAATAGGATCGTATGCTTTTCCCATCATTGTAACATTGTACCTATTATATGAGCGTGCTACTTATATTAAGGAACAGACTAAAATATTAGCAGAATTGAAGGAAAGTGTTTCCATCTTAAACGAAAACTTGCACGAAATAAAGGATGAATTGGATCATGGCAAACAAGGCAAGTGACCTGGTTAATTATGCCCTCTCTCAGGTAGGGTATTGTGAGGATCCAAAAGGATCCAACAAAAATAAATATGCTGCTTATCTGGACACAACAAATTGGTATCTATATAAGGAAGGTTCGAGAACATGGATCCATAAAATAAATGAATATGACTGGTGCAGTGGTTTCGCAGACTGTTGCGCGGTTAAAACTTTTGGACTTGAACAGGCCCGGAAGATCCTGAACAGACCGGAATATAATAATTATGGGGCTGTTGTAAAATATAGCTATAATTATTTGAATAAGATAGGGAAAACAGGGAAAACCCCTCAGTATGGAGCATATATCTATTTTCAAAACTCTGCGGGCCTTTGTCATGTTGGTATAGTGGTGTCCTATAATTCGGACACCGTTACAACAGTGGAAGGAAATGCCGGAGCAGGAAGTAATTATGTTGTGAAGAAAACATATAAGCGTTTGGATAATTATATCTATGGATATGGTTATCCCCTCTATGATGACATTAAGCCGGAGCCCACAGATGATTATAAACCGGGCAATATTTATAATGTCACTTGCAAGGGGCCGCTTAGGATCCGGAAGGGAGCAGGTACAACCTATGATATTATTGACGATCTTTACAAGGGGGACAAGGTACTTTGCAAGGAAGTAATTAAGGATAAGGATGGAAATACCTGGCTTAAGATAGAAGGCTATACATGCGCGAAATACGGGAAGGAGGTATATATAGAATGACGATCACAGTTTACAAGATTTCAGATGATCGCAGGGTAGTTAACAAAACGCTGGGAACCGCAGTAGCTACTCTTACTGCAGTTTTTAAGAATGACGCTGATATTTTATATCCGGTCCTGGAAGTCGCGTATAATTCCAGCGTTCTTACTGCAAATTATCTTTACATTGATACGCTGCAACGGTATTACTACATTAAGAATATCAAGCTGGATAGACAGCGGCTTTTCTTGGAGTGTGAGGTTGACGTATTGAAAACATATTATGAAGGGATCCGAAACCTTACATGTGTAGTTTCCAGACAGTCCAATATCAACAAAGCGCAGAATTATCTGAATGACGATTTTTTCCGGTTGCTGCAGTACAATGAATATTTGCAGCTTTACTTCACAAAGGGTGGAGCTATTCAGGAGTTTTCTGACTATTCTTATGTGCTTGCTGCAGCTGGTGAAACATACCCGGTAACACCGGGAGGAGGTGGAAATAATGGCTAGAAATGCAAGTACCGTTACCCTTGCAGGGCAGAGTATTACAACCGGGAAGAACTGGGGAATTTTTACCCAGTATGCTGGTGACGCGCTTAGTGCAATACCTGGAAACGGTTTTGATATTTGGAAATATTTCAAGGCAGATGATGGTTTTGGTTCCTCTTCTAAAATTCATCTGTTCAAGGATGATTCAGACAATGTGCTTTTTGCTATAGGTTATAGCAAACCGCATTTGAATAATGTATATTTGTTCTATCAGTTTGCCACTCAGGACGACCAAGGAAATATCACTTATCTAAGCAACTCCATCACCCTGGATGATATGCTAATGGCTGGAAATTGGGATAATAACGAATATGTGTTTGACGCGGAAACAGAATCCACTGAGGACGCTTATAGGGCAACCCTCTTTTTCTTCACTTGGGATATTGAAAAGAGTGCACTGGAATGTACTACAAGATCACAGCCGATTGATACAAGCTTTGACGGTACTATCAGTATTTTCAATGGTTTTCGGTCTACTTCTCTTGATACTGTAGTGGAAAATAAATGGTATGTGGAAGCAAATGAGGGGCAGATTGAAAATAATATTTTTGTTCCCATTCCACCCCCGTTTTCAGATGAATATACGGACCCCCGTCATGTAAGTAATTTTAAACTTCCAATGGCTATTCTCACCGGGACAACGGAAGCGGAAGTGCTTACCAGCTTTGAGGATGATACAGACGATTCCGGCGGAGGTATTGCAGGGGAATACGGATATGGAGGAGCAGACCTGGACTTTCCGGATCTTCCCACAAAGTCCGCTGCAGATTGTGGTATGCTTACCCTTTATGACATCGAAAAGGCGCAAATGCTCAATCTTTCTGCTTTCCTTTGGAGTGCTGATTTCTTTGATAATATTATAAAATTGTTTTCGGATCCAATGGACGCAATTATCATGTGTGGCATTGTTCCCCTGAACCTTAATTCGTTGCATGGTTCTTACATGCCTGTATATGTTGGAAACACAAACTCCGGATCCTTTGGCTATAAGCTTACCAGCCAATATATGCAAAAAGATTTTGGTTCCTTGTACGTTCCACTAAATTGGGACACCGCTTTGGATTATGAACCGTTCACAAAGGCAGCCGGCCTGTACCTTCCTTTTATTGGAGTGGTTCCCATTTCCCTGAATGAGATTATGGGAAGTTATGTCCATCTGAAGTATAATATTGACCTGCTTACAGGTGATTGTGTGGCAACGGTGAAGATACAGAAAAATGTTAATCATAAGAATTATTTTAACGCTTGTGTTTACCATCACCGTGGCAATTTGCTTAGCACAATTCAGCTTAGCGGAAAGAATTATTCCAATTTCTACAGTAATATGCTAAACACGGTGCTTTCTATGGGATCCTCTGTCGCGTCACCTATGGCAGGAATTAAGAACGGAATACAGGGCGCAATGAATACGGTACTAAGTGCACCGGAAGTGCAGAAAACAGGATCATTCTCAGGAAGCTCGGCCCTGCTAATGACGAAACGTCCATATATTATGATCGGGCGGCCTAACCAGCAATTCCCATCTAACTATGGCAATTTCGTAGGTTTTCCGACTTATCGAACTATGAAGCTTTCCACCCTGGAAGATCCGCAAAAGGGCCCTCAGTTTGTACAGTGTGAGGACATCATTGACAGTGCGGTATCTGCAACCGATACTGAAAAAGAGATGATAGAAAAAGCTCTAAAGGAAGGAGTGTATATTTAATATGAAGATTTCCAACAAGCATGACATGAAGTATCTTTATGACGTGTCAAAAGTCGCGCAAGGGGTAGATTATTGGTTTTATAAGCTTTTAGCCTATTGCCTGAATATTTACGAAGTGGACGGACTACCGGAAAGCCTTCCAGCGCGTGAGGTGCTGATGAATTTAATTCTCACCGGTCACTCTGTTATTTTTAAGGACAAGGGCAAGTTGGTCACAACGAAAACAACCCTTTATGATTTTGATTTGTACTACCGGCCTACCAAGGCAACTTATGGAAATGTAAAATTGTTTTCCAGGACTCTTAACCTCGGATCTGATTCTGAAGTAGTATATCTGAATAAGATCCAGGGCAACGTGCTCACTAATCAGGCGGTAGATTCCGGCCTTGCAACCTTTATATCACGCTATGCAAAACTACTTGCAGACGTGGAAAGCACACTTTCAATATACCTTGTTAATATGCGCCTTTCTGCTTTTCCTGTTGCAAAAACGCAGGCAATCAAGGATAATATTATTGAGTTTTTCAGGAAGCTGGAAGCGGGAGAACGGGCTGTCATAACGGACGATCTTGTAATAGAAGCTTTTAAAGCTGTTGAGATAGCCGGCACAAGGGTGAATGATCGACTGAATGATATCATTATTGCAAGAGATAAGATCCTTGCAATGTTTTTCAGGGATATCGGTATCAAGATGGAACAGCCGGTCAAGATGGCGCAGTTGACAGATGATGAGGTTAATGCAGATGATAGACTTCTTGTTATCAACGTAGAAGATATGTTGGAGGAAATGAAAGAAGGTTTTGAACGTGTAAATAACATGTTCGGTACAAATATCACTGTAAAGATTGCTGATAGGTATAAAAAGGAAGTAAAGGAGGATAATACAGATGGTAACACAAACGATCAGGGTAAATCTGAATCAGAAGGATCTGGAAACGATACTAGCCGTACAGAGTGACACACTCCGTGAGATTGCGTTTGAATTTTATGCGACTGACGCGGAGGACGCGGTGCAGCTGGATCCGGATGAATACACGGTAAAATTCAATGTTTTGAAACCGGATAATAACTTTGTAATGACTACCTTTACAGATGGAGTTATAAAGCTTTCCGACCAGATAACCGCTGTTACGGGAACCGGATATTACTGTATTCTGCTTATGCAGGATGATGATCTTATTTATTCCGGAAACGGTAAAATCATAATCAACGATCATGTTATTGGATCCGAAAATATTGAATCAGTATCGGAAGCAGATGGATATACGTTCCCGGATGACTTCTATACAAAAGACACTCCTTTGGCGGTGCTGGATGATTCTGCCACAAGTACTGCCAGCACATGGAGCTCAACGAAGATTGCGGAAGAGATTGCTTCCATACCTGGTGCGGATATTATTGATGATAATGTTACCAGTACAGAAAAAACGTGGAGCAGTTCGAAGATTTCTTCTGAGGTGGAATCTGCAGCTGCTTCCGAGATTGACGATAATACAACCGGCACTGATAGCACATGGAGCAGTGAGAAGATTGCAAATGAAATATCTGAGGTTACACCCGTTATTACAAAGGAAGTCACAGGCAACCCTGTAGAGTTTACCGACGGAGCAGACGCACCGCTCGTTAAGTGCGTAACGCAAATCACAGGCTATCAGAGTGGCACGGGTACACCCTCACCCGATAATATCCGTCCCATAACCGCATATACGGAGGGGGAGATTGAGGTGAGGGGGAAGAACCTGTTTGATAATACAAATATTACAGAAGGTTCTAATATTGCTGTTGTTAGTGGTGATACAGTTACAAACACATCCTCTACTGCTTGGACTGCAATTAGGTTTAGATTTAACCTTAAAGCAGGAGATTATACATTTTCATTTGATTCTATAACAGGCACGGGTATTTTACAGTTATCCCGATGGAATGGTTCTTCTTATGTATCTATTGTTGAGTTTAATCAGTCAAGCACAACAAAGTATAGACATATTACACTTACAAACGATTCCACAATGAGAGTTAGTATATATCCAAGTGTGGCAAATACTACTGTTTCTGTTAAACAGATTATGTTGAACACCGGATCGTCAGCGGAAAATTACGAACCCTACACCTCCACCACCCACACCACCACCTACCCCTCTGCTATATACCGAGGGAGTGAGGATGTAGTGAATGGAACGGCTACAACTGAATGGGGCATGATTGCGAGTTATGCCGGGGAGACCTTACCGGGTGAGTGGATAAGTGACCGTGACGAGTATACTCCCGGAACTACTCCGACAACAGGAGCACAAGTTGCCTATGAACTTGCCACCCCAACCACCTCCTCCGTCACCCCCACCAACCTACCAATCAAATCCCTTTCCGGCTACAACCACATTGAGAGCAGTACGGGAGAGATGGAGGTGGAGTACATTGTGGATGACTACCAGCCTATTATAGATTGTATTCCTGCAGGGCCCATCTACTCCACGGATGAGCAGATAACCGGCACCTGGACGGACGGAAAGCCGGTCTATACAAGGATCATTCCGGTTAATGCTACTTGGCAGAATATAGGGACAACAAGCCGGCAGAGTTTTGTATATTTGCAGGATTGGGTGAAAGAGATAGACATTATCACAGACCTAGTTATAATAGGAAAAGATCAGTATTATGGATATACATTTAATGCTGCAGCTAACCTTGACCGGGGCAATGGAACGATTGAAGCGTGCTGGAACGATCCCTTCGGAGGGACTTATACAAGCGTTACTGTAGAGTGCGTGAGAATGTCATACGTTAAAACTGCAAGTGTTAGCAGGACACTGCAAAGAATATCTGATGTAAATGAAGTGAAGGAGCTGCAGGATCCTGTGCTGGAAGAAAGAAGAGAGGAGGAGTATGAAGATGAAGTACACGATAAAGAAATGTTTGAACCTGGGACTTACGATACCTACCGGGAATAATCTTTATAATTCAGAGCCCTGGTATCTTTTCGCCAAGTCGCAGCTGCTTCCGGTCCTGAAGATGGAGCAGGGTGGAAGGGAGATTTTCAACAGGATCATCCGGGATAGTGATGATGAAAATGACCTTCTCCATAATCTGAAGGATCATATTGATATGGTATTTTCCGTAAACACATGGAAGTATCGAAAACTGTATGATGTATATGTTGCAGAGTATAACCCATTGTGGAATGTAGAAGGAACCGAAAAGCTGACAATTCACCGGGAGGAGGAAGGAAGCAGGGAAGGTACGAACAAAAAGACAGGCACGGATGAATTGAAACGTACCGGGACCGAAACAACGGAATACACGGGATCTGAAAGCATGGCAAAGTCCGGGCATGATTCACTTACCAAAACAGGCAAGGAAACGAATGAGAAAACAGGATCATTTTCTGAAGCTAACTCCGGATCCATTCAGGAAGCGCGGACTACGTTTGACAGTGACACTGATTATGACACCAACAAGACAACCGATACCACAACGAAAACCACTACTTACAGTAGTACCAACCCGGTAACAGATGAACTTTCCTTCACTCAGCGGAAAGATCAGACGGACTACAATAGCACAGACACCCACAGTTTTTCAAACCGTCAGGACCAGCTGACCAACAACACAACCGATAAGACTACATATAATAGTAGCAACGCAATCGACGAAGGAACCACCGGAAAGCTGGACGAAGTGCAGATTCGGGAGCGTGGAGGAAATATCGGTGTCACCAGCAGCATGGAACTTATCAACCAGCAGATTGATATGGCAGACCGGTTGCCCCTGCTTAGAATTATCGCGCTTGACATAGCAAAAGAAATAAGCTATAGTTATTGATGTAATGGACGACATCATTACATGATAACCTTCTTTATAGGGACCGTCACGGATCAGTCACCCCTGCAGACATCCGTGGCGGTTTCTTTTTGTGCAATTTGCACAATGAAAATTGTAATATATTGACATTGTAAAAGGGATCAATATTTGATACTATATACATGGATCGAGGGATCCGGAAAGAAAATAAAGGAGGTTATCTAAATGGAAGAAATGAGCTTTCAGGAGTTTGTAGGTGTGCTGCTTTCCACTGGTGTACTGGATGAAAACCAGCCAGGAAAATGGGAGGATATTCTAAACAAGCTATCTTGTTACTATTACTATCTTGCAGAGGAACTTGATGAAAAACTCCCTCAGACCGCTGATTATTATAGGGAAATGGGTGACAAACTTTTTATCTATCTTTATGATAAAAAATATTATGACTAAGGAGGTATATCATGGAACATTGTTACGATATCTATTTTTTCAAGGATGGCGCACGTTATCACTCGTATGTATTTGCACCGAACCGGAAAGCGGCGAAAGATAAGTTCCACAAGAAAAGGCCCCTCGGGACTGAAGTGATCGTTGAAATGCGATTGATGAAGGGAGTGAGGGTAGATGATTGACCGGATCGTGCAGCTTGCAAAGCAGCAAGCGGAGAAGGAAAACACGGTGATAGAGAAGCTGGAAATATACGCTTCATATCTTGACTGCAGTTACACTGCATATATCACGCTGGGAAATAATAAATTATATTTTGTCACTCCATACGGAATGATGGAGTATATTCCGGAGTGTATGAAGATATATGACAAACACGAAAGAAAGGAGGTTAGCAATGTTATCGGATGAGTTCTTTAAACAGTACGCGATGACCGGTCCACCGAAGAAGGAAGCTGCAGCGGATCCTGCGGTGAAAGACACCTACACAAGAGCTGAGGTGGACGAGATCGTAAACAGTAAAATCGAGGAAGCTTTAAAAAGTATGAAGCAGCCGGAGCAGGACGCACCGGAGAACAACCCGGAAGATCCGGGAGAAAGTGAGGAAGAATAACATGAAGAAGGAAACAAAGAAGCAGGAGTTCAAGGATGTGATTGTTGAGGGGAAGGTAGTTTCGGCATACTACGGAACAACAAAGTATGATGATGATAAGAAGTATCGTCTTTCGATCTATTCCGAAGTGATCGACTATACGGAGTTTACAGCGTTTGATAATTCAGGCGCGAAGCTCACACCGGCATGGTTTAAGGAGCAGAAGGGATATATCAATCTTTCCAGCCGGTTTGACATTCCGGTTATGTCCTCAGATGGTGAGGAAATGACTACTCAGGAATGGCTTGATACTAAAAAGGCGGTTCACTCTTTTATCAAGCTTAAGGTTAGACAGAAGGAAGGCGCGGTATATCCGGCAGCCATCATTGTGGTAGAGGATGGAGAGGAAGCGGATCCGTTCGCTGGTATGTAAATGGTAAAGGATGGAGGGCCGGGAGAGATCCCGGTCCTTTTTGATAAGGAGGTATTGTAATGGATAAGATTGATTTTTTATTGCAGAAGTGCAAGGATAACCCGGAATTATATAACCAGGTTGCTAGAGATTTGTATAAAGATTTTGACGTAAAGGGAGCAAATATTACCTTGTTGGTAACATACTATATTATGAAATATGGAGGAAGTGCTAAATGAAATGGGGAGCAGTCAAAAAGGCCCGGCAGCAAATAGCCCGGATGGAAAAGAAGGGAATTAGATCCCAGGCAGCAGACCTTTTCAAAAGTCAACAAGCAAGGATCCTGGAAAGCGGAAGTCCGAGAGAGGCAAAAATAACCGCAATGGAGTATGCTGCAAGGCATTTCCTTGAATCCGGAATGGGTACAGTAAAGGGAATAAAAGCAAAGTTTGAACGCACAAAAAGCGCACAATCAAAGTATGTTAAAGGCATGATAGGTGACGATCCTGCAAAAATGGCCGCCTATTTGGACGCCGAAAAGAACCAGCGTACCGCAATGGCAGCAAGGTATTATCTTGACTCTGATACTATCCGATATATTGCAGAAATCACTACAGACAAAAAGGGAAATACGGATCCATACAAATTCTATGATATTTTAGGAAAAGTGACATTGAGAGTTGCAACCAACCCACAAGTAGAATACAGCCCGGACGCGCTTACGGAAATGATACTTGATTATTATGAGAGGTTATCAAATGATTAAATATGATCCTAAAAACTTTGATCCGGGAACTGAGAAGGAAAATATCTACACGCTGGATATAGAAACAACAAGCCTTTTTCAATTTCCGGATGGAGAGTGGAGAACTTTTGACTATAGCAAACCACCGGCCTTCTATCAGGGCATGAACAAAGCAGGAGTACCATATATATGGATGTTCGGAGTGAATGACACTGTATATTATGGAAGGGACTTCCTGCAGCTTGCACAAGTTTTTAATCAGATTGCAGATGGATCCAAAAAATATATCTATGTTCACAACCTATCATTTGAATTTCAATGGTTACTGGATATATTTGAAAACTTTACTATTTCAAATATGATTGCGCGGAGCGTGAGGAAACCGATTGCATTTGTCGTGGATGAACTGAACATACAATTTCGTTGCAGTTATATGCTAACTAATCTATCACTGGAAAAAGCAGCGGAAAGCTATACGGATCTGAGAAAGAAAACCGGGGATCTGGACTACAACCTTGCAAGGCATAGCAGAACGGAGTTGACAGACCAGGAGCTTTCATACTGTGAATATGATATTTTGACTTTGTATAATATCATTAAGTATTTCAAGGAAAAGTACGGTAATTTGTCCCGGATCCCATATACGGCAACAGGAGAGATCCGGAAAGCTTTCCGGAAAACTGTTTCTTATGGTTATGTTCTTAGAACAGCAAAAAGCACACCGTCACCTATTCATTACCTTGAATATATGAAAACATTTACAGGAGGAATGACGCACGGCAATGCTCTTTATGTTGGTGACATCCTTAAGGGAATTGTTAGTTATGATATTGCTTCATCCTATCCTTATGTTATGATGTTACCAATATTACCCCAGGGAGAGTTCAGGGAAGTATCACCGGAGAGAGCGAACAAACTGAACCGGAATAAATGGGCGGTTTTATATCATGTCAAGTTTCATAATATCGAAGCAGCTAAATTGAATCATTATATATTGGAAAGCAAGAAGATAAGCGGTAAAGGAATATCATGCGACAATGGCAGAGTGATAAAAGCCGAAATGATTGAATTATATCTTACGGAAATAGATTTTGATATAATCACCCAGGACGCTTATAAAGTAAAACCGGAAGATATTGAGTACATTTCTACGAAGTGCGCTGTAAAAGGATATTTGCCCGAAGAACTTGTAAAGTTTACAATTACGGTATATGCAGATAAAACAAAACTGAAGGGAGTTAAAGGGCAGGAAGATTTTTATATGGCACAGAAAGCAAAGTTAAACGGCCTTTTCGGTTGCAATGTGACGAACATATTAAAAAGTGGTGCTGACTTTGTAGATGGAGCATGGAAGGCCCCCGAACTAACAAACGAATATGTTAAACAGAAAGTGGATGAACTAAGGGAAAGTAAAACGAACTGCTTTCAATATATTCATGGAGTATATATAGCTGCAGCAGCTAGGGCCCGACTTTGGAAAGTCATTTCCTGCTATGATATGCAAACAGTTTACTACGATACGGACTCTGTAAAAGCTTTTCCTTCCAAGGTACTGGATCTTATTATAAAGAATGAGAATGATCTGGTACGGATGAACCTGCAGCAGACAGCACATGATTTTAATATACCATTTGAAATGTTTGAACCGGAAGATATTAAGGGTAAAAAGCACATGATCGGTCTATGGGAATATGAAGGAAAGTATAAAGAGTTTATCACGCTGGGAGCTAAACGGTATGCCTACCGGGATGAAGCAGGAGATTTACACTGTACTATTTCCGGGGTAAATAATAAAACCGGTTACAAAGCATTAAATAATGACCTTCATAATTTTACAAACGGACTTGTGTTTGATTATAAGACTGCAAACAAGCTTACCAGCGTTTACATTGACGATCAGGAGCCTTTTATATTCAGGGACTATCAAGGCAAGGTATTCAAGGCCACGCAAAAACATAGTATTGTTTTACAACCGGCAGAATATTCCATGGAAGTATCAAGGGAATATGACGCTTTTGTAAATGAACAGCACGCACAATACAAGGAGGGTATTGAAGCATGGATAAAGTAATAATACAGGTTATTTTTATAATGTTCGGAGCATTATACATTGATATGAGTTTATATGTTTTAGGAGGTTTAGAAGATGAAGAAGAATGATTATATCAGTTACAAGATGGTAGATCAGATAATCAAAAAGAATAAATTACAGTATCTTATCATGCTGGGACAGAGATCCAACGGAAAATCTTACGCAAGTAAAGAATTGGCAATCAGGAGCGCATGGAAACATAATTCTGAATTTTGCTATCTTAGGAGAAGGAAGCAGGACATTCAGGACTATATGGTGCTGGAATACTTTGCAGACATGATGGAGCCTAACAAGGCCGGACAAACCAAGATTGCAGAGATAACAGACGGTATATATAACGAGATTACACTGTATAGAAAAGGAATATACTTTTGCAATACAGACGAGGAAGGGAAGATTACAAGGGGTCCAAGAATTGGATATACACACGCACTTTCAGGTCTGGAAGGATTGAAGTCAAGACAATTCCCTAAAGTTGAATACATACTCTATGAGGAGTTTATTGCAACTGGTCTATATTTATATGATGAGCCTAACAAGTTGCAAAACTATGTTTCTACTATCTTCCGTGACAAGGTAGGAACAGTAATTATGATAGGAAATACCATTTCCAGAGTTGTACCGTACTTCCAGGAATGGGAACTGGATATGATACCAAGACAGCAACAAGGAACTGTAGATCTGTATAATTTCAAGACTGATAATACAACTACTACGATAGGTGTATTCCTTTGCAATTCTCTGCAGCACAACTCCGGAATGTTCTTTGGTAACTCCGCTAAGATGATAACTGGTGGACTTTGGGATAGAGAAGAAAAGGCACACCTTGAAAAGACTAAAGAAGATTATTATATTCTTTACGAGATGGTGTTCCATTATTCGGACACCAATCAATTCCTGATGTCATTCCTGCAGGACAAAGAGCAGCATAATAATCTAATATGGTATGTTGAACCTAAGACAACAGAAATAAAGAGAAATACCAGGGTGATAGATCCTGCAGTCAATGAGAGCTTTTTATATTCATCTGATTTTATACCAATCAATGACAATGAAGATAAACTATTTCAGTATCTTAAGATAGGAAAGATTTGTTACAGTGACAATCTAACAGGAACGGAGTTTGAAAGATGCAGACAAATGCTAAACCCAAGGAAAATGAACTAATTACAACTGTCAATTCGCAAAATGCACAAAGATTGATAAATGTTTTGTGCATATTGCACAAGAGGGCTGAACATGCCCTCTTTTTTTGTGCACTTTGCACAAAGGTGGAGCGGTTTTTTCGTGAAATGTGCACAAAAAAATCGCCAGGTGGGGAGGGGTGGGGTG
>Ga0326513_10002359_pt1 | contig 13987 bp, 8 predicted proteins | sample 2_2465_0518_D_FD_203654 | JGI IMG/M metagenome (GOLD analysis project Ga0326513, IMG submission 203654) | Bovine rumen microbial communities from UC Davis, California, United States - 2_2465_0518 | ecosystem: Host-associated > Mammals > Digestive system > Stomach > Rumen | place: USA: California...
TAAGAAGCGCATCGAACTGTTCTTTGAAAGTCTTTTTCATGATAAACTCCTATCTTTTTTTCTGTGTTATATTGTACCGTGGATTATAACACGGTCTGTTTTCTTTGGTAGTCCCAAAGACGGGACTTTAGTCACCCATATAGCCATAAGCCCAATCAATATAACCGTCTTCATAAATCGGGCAAGGACGATGATATGCGTCATCTTCTGTCCAATCTATCACGTTGCCGTGTCCGGTCTTGTTCAGCCAGTCTTCAGTCTGTCCGTACTTCGCCTGATATTCTTCTTCGGTCATATCAAAGTCATCAATCATATCAAGTAATTTCATGTAATCCATTGTTTTCACCTCACTAATCCAATACAAACTACAATCTCAATGATACAGATGACGGCGCAAACCGCCATCTGTATGTACCATTTGCGCAACTCGTTAGGCATGTGACGCCTCAAAACTGATAGTTATATCGTCCATAACTGGAGTTGTATTTCTCATCTGATTCGCATTCCGCGAACGTCTTGTTCGCGTTGAATGCTTCATTTGCTTCAAGAATGGCGGTGTCTCTCTGCGCCTTCGCTTCGAGATATTCGGCGTAATGATCCGCCATGTTTTCGTACCGTTCCGCCCGTTCAGCGTGGTATTTAATCTGTCCGTCAATCGCTTCAAGCAGAATCTTTTTTCCTTCGGCGGTCAGTTTCTGCGTTTTGGATTCTACCAGAAGAGATAAACCCGCGATTGTATAGCCTGACTTCTTCGGGTAGTAATTGATATTCAACTGCTTCGGATTGTAGCAGTTCCATGAGGCATAAACGTTCCCCATCTCTTCACGATCTGCCATCGCGCGAACGGCTTCGAGCATCTTGTCTATAAACGTTTTGTTGATGGGCTTCTCATAGCCCTTCAACATCTTGCTGATTTCATGCTCGCATTTTACAAAGAACATCAGGCGTTTAGCATATTCGCGGTAGTAGTTGACAAGTTTCTGTTGCTCTTCTGTCAGTTCCGGCTCAGGTTCTGGTTCTGTTTCTACCTCTTCTTTCGGTGCCGGGAGATACCCGGCGATGTGATCAATGTCAATGTCCCAAGTTTGGAGTAATTTGTTATCTACCCTATGGTGATAACCGGTTCTTGTTGTGTTTACAAGATAGCGCGACTCCACATAATACGCGCCGTTATCCCCTTCGCGGGTGATTTTCAGTACAATCTTTTCGAGGGGAAAAGCACTATGGCGCGGTTCGAGACTGTACGAGCCATCTTTTTCAAGAGTCGGGGCAACGTCCCCGGCAACCTTCACCGCACAACGAGCGGAACATTCGGCGCAAATTTCTTTCTGCTTCGTCATGTACTCATCGAACGAGATTTCACCCGCCTTATACTGTTCGAGCATGGCGCGGATCGCTTTCATCTGTTCGGATTCTTCCGGCTGTTCTTCCGGCTGTTCTTCCGGCTGTTCCTGATAGCCTTCATAAGGCTTCGCGGATTCCGGAATCCGCATGAACCATGCTTTGCGCTTCGCTGCCCACTTGAAGCCGAATGTCTTCAGCTCATCTTTGATGGGCTTCGTGTCGCCACTAACCCAGATATTCAGATTGTTTACGGTAACAACGACACCCGGGAATGCTTCAGAAACTTCTTTCTTAAGCTGTTCTTTGACGGATTCGGGAATGACAACAGTGGTAAAATTGACTTTAGACATATTACACCTCGCTTGTTTTATGTTTTCCCCTCATGGAGTACCAGTCTATGAGGGATTTTATTTTTAGGCATAAGCCTTTATATAACCTATGGACAACGTCCATGAGTTATATAAAAGTTTATTCGCCCCTATTTCCACCTACATGCCTATTGTGCATGTTTTCAGGACTTGCACCATGCCGGGCGCGTTGTTCGGGCTTCGATTGGTGTAGTATCGCTATGCTTTTCTCTTCGGCTTAGCTTCCGGGCTGTTCGATTGTCAAGGTTCGTTCGGTTCGTTCGTTGTGTCGTTCGTTCCGTTTGATGCTTTTATTAAAGCACATTCGCGGTACTTGTACTAGTGTCTTTTATCACTAATGTCATATGACATTTGTCACTATTCAAAATTCACTGGTGACGTCCATTTTTCGAGCGCAAACGGCTATATATTGATAAAAAAGTAATGATTATTAATATATATATTACTTAATAGCGATCGACACCAGTTATTACATTATTGTATAGACAACTTTATTTGTATAGACAATTATGCGGTAAACCTTAAAAAATCCGCCTCGTTCCTTAAAGAAAACTCATGGCGATCATCATACTATTGTTTTGTTAAGAATCACGTTACTTTTGTTAAGATTTAATTTGCTTTTTTTAAGATTCGAATGCTTAAGATTTGTTAAGGTTGTGCTTAAGATTTGTTAAGGTTTAATCGTGATATTTTCAATGACTGAATTTGTTAAGCACTTGCATTAATCCGGATCGACACATTCCGAATAATAGTACTTGCTTTATGATAGGTACTTACTTTTAGGTAAGTATTCAATAAATGAGTAGTGTTAGCGGAGGCTATTTGCCTACTCGCCCAGTAGGTGAATAGGGAAGGGAGAAGTCATGAAGTCGGACGAAACACCCAAAGACCCCGTGATAGCGCGACGACACCGGGGGCGGCAACGTCGGCATCGTCGTCGTCGGCATTACGGTCATGCCTTTCGCGCACGTCTACGCCCCGAAAATTTTTTAGGCAAAAATTTTTTGAAAAAAGGCGATGGCGTATGGCGGTGCTGAGGAGGGTGAGCGCAATTGCAAGGGAAGAGCGATGAGGGATCGCCGATCGGCCCGGGGCACAGAGAAGTGCTGGCGTAGGAAGAAAGGCGGCAGCAATCTGAATTAATTAATTTAATTAATCTGCCCGGAATACATGGCAGACTTTGTTCTATGGCTTTTAGTCGGGGTTTTAAAAATTATAGAACAGGTTAGTGTTATATACTATGTAACATTTTTGGAAAATAAGAAGAGCGCGTACCCGTCAAGTAGCACGCGCTCCCAGAAGGTCGCTACAATCAAATTCGCGACGTCGATTGGAATAAAGATATTATACCACCATATTTAGTGTAAATATAAAATTGAATAACTATATTTATATATTGAGTAGTCGCTTAATAGTATAATTCCGTATATGGAACAGGAACGAAACAAACACGCGAACTATTTGACGGATGCGCAGAAAGACCAGATACGCTCATGGTTGCGGGAAGGTTACACCGCATCGCAGATTGTGGGGCTTGCGAAAAATCAAGGATGGCACGTCACGCAATCGTCCATCTTGCAGAACTATGCGCCGCGGGTGAGGCAGGACTTCCGGGAACACATTGAAAAGAACCAGTTAGCCACATCGTGGTTCAATCGGGAATTTCGTGCGGAGCGTGCGGCAGAAATAGCGGAGAAACTTTACGGCGACATCATGGAAGGCAAGATGTTTGCCGAAGAAGTCTCTGAGCAGATGGGCAAGAACGGAGTCATCACGACAACGAAGCCGATCTATTTTGCCGGAATGATCAAGAACTGGAAAGACCTGATCGACACGATAGGAAACGAACTGGGACAGCGGAAGCAACAGGTAGACGTGAACTTCAACAAGAACCAGAACCTGAACCTGTCCGTGTTAGTGGATAAGATATACGAACAGGACAATTCTGTGGATAAGCGCATAGAAAGCGCGGACATTATCGACCTTCCTCCGGGAGATGACTTCTCCGATGACAAAGGTTTTCTTGCTGTTGTGGATCAGCAGACACCGGAAGAAGTCAAAGCCTTGAAGAAAGGTGAGGACGGGGAAGCGGATGCCGAGTTATTCTGACAAAGAGATCGAAGCCCTGACGCGGTATATAGGCGACTGCAAAAAAGCAGGGATGCCGAAAGACCAGATAGACCGCTTCCTGACTGCCGCATACTTTCCGCATAAAAAGCAGATGGAGTTTCATGCCGCGTGTCGCCACTGTGAATATGATGACGTGCGCTATATCCTCTGCGGTGGTTCGAGAGCCGGAGGAAAAACACGTGCGGTAACGTCCCAAGCGGGAATAGATGACGCACAGCGTTATCCCAAGCTGAAGATACTCTTTCTGCGGAAAGTCCAGAAAGCCGCGCAACGCTCGTTTACAGACGTTACGAAGGCGGCATTTGCCGGACTCAACGTCAAGTTCGAGCAGAAGCGCATATTGTTCCAGAACAAGTCCGAAATGATATTTGACGGTTTCAACAAATTATCGGAGCTTGATAAATATCAGGGGCTTGAATTTGACCTCATCATCATCGAGGAATTGACCCAGTTGCCGAAAGAAATCTTTGACTTTATAGATTCCTGCTGCCGTTCCTCACGCCGTGACGGTTGGAAGCCAAGATTATATCTCACGACCAACCCGAATGGGATCGGGCATCGGTGGGTGAAAGAGAAATTCATCATGCCATACCGGGCAGGGACACAACAGGATACGCGTTATATCCCATGGAACTATGAAGCAAACCCCTTTATTGATAAGCAATACGGAAAGTATTTGCAGGGATTAGGCGGTGAATTAGGGAAAGCGTGGCGTGATGGTGACTGGGACTTGAACGAAGGAGCGGCGTTTGCCTTTGATGAGCGGAAGCACGTAATCAATACGCTTCCGGAATTTGATGACAAATGGATAACGCTTCGCGGAATTGATTACGGATATGCCGCGCCCTATTGTTGTTTATGGGCAAAATACAATCCGCACATAGGAAGAGTAGTAGTCTATCGGGAAGACTACAAGAAAGGACTGACGAGCAAGGAACAGGCAGAACGAATCCTCATGCTGACGGGAGCAGATGAGGACGTACTCGTGACCTATTGCGACCCTGCAATGTTCGGGAAAAAAGCGCAGGAAATCGTAACGTCAGACGAAGAAGTATACCGGAATGTCGGGATCAAACTTACTGCCGGAAGCAACTTCCGGGCAGACGGGAAACGGAAAGTAGACAACCTCTTACTGGACAAAGCAGACGGGAAGCCCGGACTGCTGATCCACAAATCCTGTGAAAACCTAATTGCCCAATTGGAAACGCTTGTCTATGATGACGAGCATATTGAGGACGTAAACACGAGACAGGAAGACCACGCTTACGATGCGCTGAGGTATCTGCTGACCAGAGTCCATGACCCGATGGGGAACGTATACAAAAAACTGGAACAGCATAATAACAACTACGCTGTGTACCGGGATTTATTCAGGAGATAATTCATGGCGAAAAACGAAAAACTGTTCGAGGAAATCCGAGAACACGCAAGCGACCTGAGATCGCAATACTCCAAGCGCAATCAGGAATTTGAAACATACGAAGATATGTACCTGATGGAGAGCACGGAGGGTTCGCGTGGAAACGAAACCGTAAAGCTGACGGTATCGCCTACGGCGCATAACAAAGTTGCCGGAGCGAAACGCCTGTTGCAGAGCCAGAAAGTCCGTTTTGATGTCCACTCCAACATTGCAACGAAGAACGAATTAGACCAGATCGAGCAGTTACTTGCCAACTGGTGGAACAATATGTACGCGGTAAACGGCAAACCGCTGATGAATGAAATCATCCATGCCGCGACTCTTTACTCCGATGTCCACATCGGGATGACATTGTTAGAGGATTACAAAAAATACAATCCGAAAGATAAGCGGATCGCACGACTGGAACGGAGGACTCCAGTTCTTTTCGATGTCTGGAATCCGCGTTTCGGTTATGCGGAACGGGATGCGTTAGGGCTTAGTGCCTACTACATGGAACGGCAAGTACCGTTCAGCTACATCCGGCACACCTACGGCAGTTTAGTCAAAGATGATTCAAAGAACGATTCGGATAAAGTCACGCTAAAACGCTTCTGGGATCAGGACTATTACTGCTTCTGGTATGAGGAAGAACTGCTCGACTGCGGAGAACATGGACTACCGTGCATCCCAATTTCCGTATGCAGTACCGAAGGTTCTGACCTGTTCGAGAATCAGGAAGACAAATACGAGCCGTTGCTCTTTGCGCTCAAACGTTCATCCCTCTGGGAACGCGAAACCTTCTCCCTGACATCGCTTTATACCACAGCCGGGGCAATCGTATTCACTCCGTCATTCAAGTGGAAGACCGATTCGAACGAACCGCTGAAAGTGGAAATTGACGATGGTGTCCAATATTACAGACTCAATAAAGGCGATGATGTAGAAGCCATTACCAACAAAGGCGTATTCACGCGGGAAATCGGCGACCTCATGCAACTCACAACGAACCTGATCGACAACTCCACGGTCTATGACACAGCGTTCGGGACAGGAGGCGGTGCGTCATCCTTTAGTGAATCCACACTGTTATCACAATCCGCACGGCTTCCGCTCGTTCCGATTCAGCGGAATGTCGGGGCGGCGATTGGCGACATCGTTCAGATTGCTCTGGACATCATGCGTGAGAAAAGCATCACAGTCAAATTCGGTGATGTAGAAATCAAAGCGAAAGACTTTCCGGAAGACCTTACGGTTGACGCACGCCTTGACATCATTCTGCCACAGGAACGCACACAGCTTGCTGCTACTGCCGCGACTATCAACGCTAACGGGCTTGCCTCAAAGGAATGGGTACGATCCGAGGTCATGGGCATTTCCAACAACGAAAAGATGGAAAAGGAAATCGCCGCCGAAAGAGTCTCCGAAGCACTCACGCAATACTATACACAGAAGATGATGAACGACCTGCAACAGCAAGACCAAATCGAGCAACAGCAGAAACAGCAGATGCTTGACCAACAGAACCAGAGAAATCAGGAGGCGATGCAGAGAGACATACAGGCTCAGATGCAGGGACAGCAACAGCCGACAGGATTTGACATGGGCGGTATGCAGAATATTCCGGTAGGCGCAGAACAAACGAATCCGGCACTCCAACAGATTCAGACACAGGCGATGCTGAACAACATGCCGGGTGGGACTGAACCGCAAGTCCCGGAAGGGAACGTATCTCCATCAGCGGGAATGGCAGGCGGTATGCCGAATGAAATGTTAGGACTGATACCGCAGGGATTGTAATATGCCGATAACGATTGACACAATGAACGAGATATTCTCCGCTTCGCAAAACGACATGAAAATGATCGTTGCGACAGCCAAAGAAGAATTTTACCGACCTGAGATTGACCGGGAGACCGTCAGTCTGTGGTTGGAACTTCCGCTGATGATGCGGGAGGCGATAACGGCAAAGAATCCGAAATTGGCAAAAGACATGGACGCGAGAGCGGAAAAGCTTCGCAAAGGAGAAATGAACTATGCCTCCTCTTCTTCCTAAAACCGTGGCGGCGCAAAACACCGCAGTTCAGCACGTACAACAAAACGTACAACAGAATACACAACCGAAAAAGAATTACTGGGATGAACTCATTGAGCGAGCCAGAAATCAGGCGTTAGAGAATAAGAAAACAATGTCTGACTTAGTTTCCGATTGGATGGCGAATCATCAGCCACAACAGGAAACTACGACAACGCCGACTTATACACAGCCGGAAATCCCTGAGCCGGAAGAAACACAGGCAGAGCAACCGCAAACCGAACAGCCGAGACCGATGGTTCAGCCCGTTGCAGAACCGGAAGAACCGACAGTAGAAGAAGTCGTTGAACCGGAAACAACGGAACAACCGACACAGACAGCCGGGGTTATGCCGTATGGAGACACACGGCAGAGGCAGAATGAAACGCAGAATACTCCTGTTCCGGAAACGCCGGAAGAGACATTTGACGAATGGACAAATTATCTTGAACAACAGGAACAAGCCGAAGAAGAAGCGGAAACTGACAGACAAACTATTACACCGCAAAGAGCCGAAGAAAGCGGTTATGTTGCGCCTGTAACAGGCGCGAACACTGTGCCTGTCAATATCGAAAGCTATCCACAATTGCGGGCGACTGGATTCACGAATCCGTATGACTTCAGCCAGTTTCAGACAGACACGGAAGCACGGGGAATACAGATACCTGAGAACGTTCCGAATTACTGGAGCAACGATATAAATTCCGTAATCGAACAGAATAATAATCCGCAACCGACCGGATATATCAATCCGTCTATATCAGACTTTGATGCGCAGATGGAACAGAACGCTCGTATTGAACAATCGCCATACTATGCCGAAGCAGTAGCTATGTATCAGGAATCCGGATTATCGCAAGCAGAAGCAGAAGCGAGGGCAAGGGAACTTATCTCTGAAAGCGGAGATATGTATACAAGCGAAACAGAAGACGAACCAAACGGTTTCTTAGCTGATGCCACAGCCCAAGCAGCAAACGCTATCGTAAACGATGTTGTATACGAAGGCGCAGAACGCAGACAATTAGACGAAATGACTAATCAACTGTATCAAGCTATGGGCGGTACGACTAATCCTGATGACATCCAAGGGAATAGGGAAAGATTAGAAAGAGCGCGAGCGTTAGCCGAACAAATTCAAGCAGACGACCTGATAGACACGGAACGCCCTGAAATTACCGGGCAACAGGTAAACGACTGGGCAACGCGAACGATGACAGATGCGTTATATCCGTTACAGAATTTAGTCGAATATCCGTTTGCCAGTACCGATAACGAAGCGGATAACGCATACAATACCGCAGAAGAAAAGGCTATGAATGCGGTTGAATCGGGCGATGTGGAATTAGGCTCTAAAGAATATTACGATCTAATCGACCAATATGTAGCCGAAGAAAATTCGCAAACCTTAGAGAGCCGACTCGCTGACATTATGGAGTCAAGTAATGATTACGGTTACGAACAGGCGTTAGCAAATGGGCTTATTGAAGGGACACCGGAATTTGACCAGTTTATCGCAGAGAGAGCGGAGAACGCTTCGGCGAAGAATGACCGAAGTCAGGGAATATTTGACTTTGTGAATCAGGGCTACACGCCGGCGCAGGCGGCATACCTCTATGACCACATGGACGAGAACGGCGAAATCTCTCAGGAAGTCTATGATGCTGTCAATGCGAACCCGTATATCGGCGAAACAAGGCCTGACCAAGATTACGTTTGGGAAGCACCTGCTATTGTGGACGGAAAGAACAACGATAGTTTAGATGCTATCCTCAGAAAGGAACAGGGGTTCTGGGTTGACCCGGCGACCTACGGCTTTACCGAAGGGACGGATGCATACGAAGTCACGATGCAAGGCAACGCTGAGCGTGCGCTCAGTCTGTTTGACCAAGGGGCGAATGGCAGTTTTGAAGGTGTAACCATTCCGGACAGCGTGAAGGATTATCTCGCGACAAGCAAAGCCGGAGCGTTAGGAATGCTTGACCAGAGATACATTGACGAAGAAACCGGAGAAATCAAAGACTCTTCCAATCCGAGAAACGTTGAATACATCAACGCCACAGAAGAAGATTATCAGAAAGCCATTGAGGACTTTATCGAGGCGAATCCGCAACTCGCAGAAATGATAAACGAAGGAATCGTCACTGTTGATGACATCATGCGCCACTTCTTCAAAGGGCTGAAAGTCAGCGGAGCGAATGGAACTTCCGGAGGCTACGGAGGCGGTTATGGCTACGGTTACGGACGCTACTACGGCGGTTATGGCGGTGGCGGTTGGGGAGGCTTCGGCGGTTGGGGCGGTTCGTCCTATACGCCTAACGTCCAAGCCAAGAATCAGGAAGAACAAAGAATCAACAACATCATGAAGAACTGGTCGTTCTGAGGTGACACATGGCAGGGTTTGAACAATTCATTGAAAACGGGCAGGAAGAGGCAAAGAAGCAGGAGGTTGCAACTCAACCAAAACCGCAGGAGAATCAGCCTCGTATAGATGAGCAACTGCATAATCAAATCACGCAGTCCGTCCAGAAATACGCCGCCGCTACCAACCCGAATTATCAACCAAGCGTTGAAGCATATAACCCGTATGCGGAAGGAGTACCGCAGAACGTTGTTGAATCCCAACAGACATTAGCAGACATCAGCTACGCTTCACAGGATTATGCGAACGAGGTTCAGCGGAGAATCATTCAAGACCGCAACGGCTACATGACAGACCCGAACTATCAGGGGATGCTCAATAAAACCTATACAAATCAGGCATATGACTATATCAAACGAGCCAACAACGGTGCGGATGATTCGGCATGGAACGACCCGAATCCGGAAGACCAACTCTTCCAGATGGTTCCGGACTGGATTCAGCAACAGGACGCACAGCGGAAACTGAAAGAGCAGTACGACCAAGAAACACCGACACAGGAAGACATGATCCAGCAGAGCGCACTTGCCAAAACAACAACGCAAGCGCAACGCGAAATCATGCAAGCCGGAGACATTGAACACGGTAACTGGAACTTGATGTCATGGTGGGACAAAGCAAAGTATCTGCTCGTTCCGGGTAGCAGTGCAACGACAATGGACGATGCGCCAGATTGGGCAAAATATATACAGAACATATTCCCTTCCATCATGGCATCCGGCGCAGGGGCAATGGTCGGAAGCCTTATCCCTGTTCCGGGAGCAGGAGTAGCCGGAGCAATCCTTGTGGGCGGTCTTACTTATCTGCAAGGCGTAACGGAAACAGAGATACCTGTTATCAACCAATTACTTGAAGGGCTTGACATTCTCTCCGTCTGGTTTGAGCAGGGACAGGGTGCAGTCGGGGCGGCAATGTCCGAAGCAAAGAAACAGCTTGAAGGAAAAGATGCGGGTCTGTTTGATTTTCTCACGACCACAGCGGATGTACTGAAAGAAAACCCCTACCTGTTAGAAGTTGGGAAATATTCCTACGAAGCATCAGCGGATATGGGTTTTGATGACATTCTGCTCTTCGTCAGAAACACAGGGGCGAAAGTTTCCGATGCTGTCTTTGGGACTGATTACGGACAGAGAACCATCGACCAGATCTCCCGTGCCAACATCGGGCGTTCCGGCTTGGACACTGCGATTGAAGGGACACAGGGCTATCAATCACTGATTGACACTTATCTCCCTGTATTCACCGGGCTTGTTGAGGCGGCGAAAGAAACAGGCATGACCGAGAAACAAGCTATTGAATTTGCCCATCAGAACATGGAAGGTTATCTTGTCAATTACATGGGAACGTCCGGTATGGCAAGAGACTTAGTCGCGTCCAGTATCGCAGACCCGATGAACTTAGTGCCTTACGTCAGTTCCAAGGTAGCGGAAGGTGTCGGCATCAAGACAGGTGACGTTGCCCTGCAAAACGCAGGGAGAGCGGCGGCAGGAAACCCGATTATCGACCTGTTGCCTCCGGGCGTACAACAGATCGCGGAAGCGGCATTGTCTCCTCTCGATGGCAAGAAGGTGAACGGCAAGACGCTGAATCTCCACGGCTCTCAGGGTGTAGACACCATCCTCAAAACTTACGCGAATAATCTCAGCATCGAGAATGTCAAAACGCTGTCCAGTGTGCAGAAGCAGATCGCAGGTATTGATAATTCCGGCAAGCTGAAAGATTTCAACCCTGTGAAGCAGAGCGGAAAAACAGACCCGGTGAACCGTGTTGTAGACTGGGCAAGGCGTTTCTTCAGCACGACAAACGAAACCAAGATGTATGAAATGTCTTCAATGGCATCCAACTTCTTAGGCTCTCTGTTCTTTGAAAACGATAATACCGTACAATTCGCGCAGTACCCTGACCTTGTGGCAGAACTGACCGGAAAGAAACCTATCGGCGATAAAAGCCCATTGAAACGGTTTGAGAACTCAGCCGTACTGAATACGCTCCGCGAAGGTTTGCGGAACGCTCCTGACAGTGTTATCACCGATATTGACTGGGACGTAAAGCAGTTCCGGCAGTTCGGTATGAACCGCGATGTAGTGAATCAGGTATCAACACAGCTAAAGATGACACCTGATGAAATCTTCAATGCGTTATCGGACAGAGACAGAAACGGCAACCCGTACAAGAGACCGAAGGACTTGAAAGGCGAGGATCATAACAGCCCACGTCAAAAGCTGATGGATCGTCTGCGCAACGAGAACGTCACCTTTACCGATGCGAACGGGAAGACCTACAATGCCCGTGAAATCCTGAAAGCAATGGACGTATTCAAAGGCGATGGGAAACGGCAGTTCAGCCAGACGTACATGAAAGCAAACATCATGGAAAAGCTGATACAAGCGATAGATGATTACAACCTCCAACAGTACGGAATTGAACCTGATGCGTGGTGGGTGCGTATGAGCAATTTAGCAAAGTCCATGCAGTCAATCGCTCTGCTGAACTTCTCCTCGTCTTACATGGTGAACAACTTCCTGAACAATCTTCTCACCCGTTCCGTTGCGGGTGTCGGCGGTATAGACACGGACTTTATTTCAACCGTAAACCAGAAACGCGGGCTGAACTTTATGCGGTCAGATGACAACACCGCGTACAAGAACACAGGAGACACCATCAAAAACGCGAAACAGGTGAACGATACCCTCAATAAGTTTGATGAACTTTACAACAAAGTCTCAGATAAGAAAATTCTGAAAGGCGTGAACAACATCGACATTGAAGGAATGGAAACCAAAGCGGCGTTCGACATTGGTTGCAACCGCTATTGGGAAGCGACATGGGCGAACAACATTCCCGAATTTCCGAGAGAGTGGGATGCCTTGGGAATAGACGAAACCACAAAGGCTATGATTCGGGACATTGCGCTTGATTCTCCTGATGCTGAAACATTCTCCAACCGCATGATGGGCGAAGTCGTTATTCCGCGAGCAGAATCCGTATTCCGGCATATGCTCGACAACAACTATGAGGGGACAGCCAAAGCGACTATAAGCGACACGTTCGCAAAAATGCCGTGGCTGTTCGATATGCTCAATGACATTCTGGAGACGAATGACGTTGATGCGATCAAAGCCGGATTCAATAAACTGCGTGATGAAATCACGTCTGACATCAACTGGAAGAACGTACTGCAACAGGGAAGCACCTTTGATGATATTCGGGTAAACGTTGCCACTGGTGGAGTTGCTACCATTGCCGGACTGATGGACGACATCAACGACAAGTTCAACCAAATTTGGGTACGGCAAACCAAACAGGACAGCACCGCATTTTTGAACAGGCTTGTCCAGAAACTCACCCCGGAAGAGTTCAATGCCAAAATGGAAAACCTGATGAAAATTCAAGGCGGTGATTACAACATGGTGAGAGGGTATGCGGTAAAGTATGCTGCCGCTATTGTTGAAGGTTTGGGCTTAAAGTCAGAAGTCTCTGTTGATATTATGCGGAACGTCATGCAACGGTTCGATGTAATGACAGAGATGATAAATGAGAGACATCAGCTTTATCTGAAATACGGAGACTCAAACAGCGCGGATTATAACTTCCAGAAGTTCCGAAATGACAGTCTCGACATGGCGAAAAAGTCATTTGACATTCAGCTACAGGCAGACATCGAACTCAACAACATCCTGATAAAGAATCTCGAAAAGACACTTGATCCATCGTATCAGGGACAGATCGACAACTACAAGCGAATCTCTAACGAAGTCATTGAGATGAAGCGCAAGCTGAACGAGAAAGAACTGAAGAACATGGAAAAGCGACTTGACACGAGCGGAAACAAGAAACGCTATAAAGTTTCCAGACCTCAGGAAATCGACACGATAAAAGATAAAATCGCGATCAAGTCTCAGCAGAATATAGCCTCAAACATTTTGAAGAGCCTTGATAACGCCTCCGATACAGTCGCCGATACTTCCGCTATGTCAAATCCGCTGTCGCTCGAAGAAACGCTACGTCTTGAAATGATTATTGACGAAGCAAAGGAAAGCACACGGAAGCAGAACGAGTTCATACAGAATTACGACAAGAGCAAGAATCCTGCCGATGTATTAGAGCCGGAGAAATACCAGAACACCAACGTCAATACATCGTTCCGGGAATACGGGCTTGAAGAAATCCGGAAATACTGCGAAGCCAACAACATGGACAGAGCGCAAGCGGAAGCTTCTATACAGGAAAAATTCTACCGTGGCGAACCTGTC
>Ga0326513_10002361_pt1 | contig 13978 bp, 10 predicted proteins | sample 2_2465_0518_D_FD_203654 | JGI IMG/M metagenome (GOLD analysis project Ga0326513, IMG submission 203654) | Bovine rumen microbial communities from UC Davis, California, United States - 2_2465_0518 | ecosystem: Host-associated > Mammals > Digestive system > Stomach > Rumen | place: USA...
TGCCGCAGGCTTGCGCCATCAGATAATAGGAGTATTCAATGCGTGTATAGGCAGGTGGGTCCTTTAAGTTGTGGTCGCCGTTTTTTGATACGCCGTCAAACTTTATCAGCCAGTATTCATAGCCCTGTCCGGCTTCGATCTGTCCGGAGCGGATGTCATTCGTTTCGGGATTCCATGCGATAATAGCCTTTGCCCTTGCACCGCCGGCAGAGGTGCCGATCTGTAATATCTGCTGCATGGCGGTATCGTCTGCGGTGATGTGCATATCCGTCCGCTTGTTCAGAATATCGGAGGCAAGCTGCACAAGCTCATTGACCCTGATTTGTTCATTCTTATCATAGCCGGGACCGAGAGCAGGCTGGAACTCCAAAGCACCCATGCCGCGCTTTCCGGTATAGCAGAGCCTTTCAACTGCATTGAAAGATGACGGCTCACGACCTTGACGGGCAAGCCACTGATCTATGATAGTATTTCCGAACCTGTCCGGCAGTGAGTCCGCAAGAAGTCCCGGCAGTCCGTGAAAGGTCTCATAAGGCAGTCCGGCAAAAGAGTATTGCCTTGTGCTGAGGGGCATGGTGATGGGGGACAGCTCTATCCCGCTATTCAGAAAATCCCTGTCATAGCGAAAGGTTGCTATATTGCTGTCGTCAGGCAGTGCGACAGTTCCGATCTTTGTACCCCATAACATTACTTCTGCAAAGGTCATTCTTCATCGCCCCATTTCCATTCAGATGTATCTTTGCTTTCACTGGTTCTTGATACCCTCTTGCGTTCTCTGCCTAACGTTCGGTAGGCTTCGGGGTCAAAGGCAAGCTCCGGAATAAGCAGGTCAAGATTTTCAAGACAGCCCAGTGTCCGGAGTATTCGGAGCAGGTTGCTCAGCCGGATATCCTCGCCGTTTTCTGCTGCCGATAATGTTCTTGTGGAAATACCTGCCTTTGCCGCAAAATCCTGCTGTGAAAGCTGCATATCTATTCGGTTTCGCTTTATGCGTGCGCCTAATTCACTGAGAACAGCCGAGTTATTATTTTCAGAATTGATTTTCATTGTGTATCACCTTAACAAGAAATATTCTGCGTGTATTATAGCATATATGAATATAATATGCAATATTCTGCAAAATAACTTTTGGAGATCGCATATATTAAATTTCGGATTGATAAACAGACATAATTATATAATAATAAATATAAAAAATTATATAAATAATTATATATTATAAATGCGGTCCTCTGCGTCTTGGGGGCTGAACAACTTGTGTTTGCTCTTGGTGTTCCGGCTGTGGTGGGAGAAGCTTCTTTGCTTTTTCTATTGCCAGAGCAAGATATTTCTTTTCGGAGACAGGAGCTTTGACTATCGTTGTACCATCCGCACTTTTTTCCATTCTGACAGCAACACGGTATTCCTGAGCCGTTTCCATCAGCTTGGCAAATAATAACGAGGATTCGATCCAGAAAGAACAATATCTGTCATCCTGATTTTGTGTAAGCTGTTCCAGCGTTTTATTAAAACTGTCGATCTCTCTTTTCAGTCGTTCTATTTCCTGTTCTGCTGATGAGATCCGTTCTTGCAGTTCAGTTAATGTTTCTCTGCTTTGCTCTGCCTGTTTTGTCATTTCATCTTTTTTATCTGACTGTTCAACATATTCGTCTAAAGCATTTTTTGCCCAACGCTTATAGCGGTGAAATTCCTCAAGTTCTTTTTCGGATTTTGATTTAGCGTCAGAAACTATCATTTCGGCTTCACTTCTGGCTTTTGCAATTACCTGTTCTGCTTCTGACTTTGCTTTGGCGATCATCTTATCAATTTCGGCAAATATCTGCTCAGCCTGATCTACTCTTTCGGCTGTTGCTTTAAGATTCAGATAATCTTCGTATGTAATACCCCTCAGAGCCCCTGTGAGCGATTTTTTAGCGTTAATGCGCTTAACTTCCTCTGCTGTCAAAACCTGCCCTTGTAGAGCCTGCAAACGGCTTTCTGTTTGTGCTATCTTTTCTTCTAATGATTCTATCTGCTGTTCATGGGTTCTCTTTTCAGTCTGCAAGGCTATTTCTTGTCTGTCAATTTCTTCCTGTAAATTCTTTTTCTGTTGTTCAAGCTGAGCCAGTTCTGCCTGCTCGGCTTGTTTTTTTGCTTTCAGCTCTTTTCTTTTCCGTTGATGCTTTTCTGCTTTCTGCTGCTGATCGACGGCAATCCGTTCCGCTTCGGCGGCTGCCTGATTTGCCGTCTGTATTCGTTCATGGGCGATTTGCTCTGTTTGTTCTGCTTGCTTTATGCGGTCTCGTGCCAATTTCTCTTTGTATTCGGCTGTTTCGAGGTGTTTCCGGGAATGCTCACCGCTTTCAAGATCTGCTCTGCTGCCGCGTTCAAGTCCGTACTTGATTGATACAGTAGAGTAGAAATCATCCTGAAGCTGCTGCATTTCCTTTCTGCCGCCCAAGATGTCTTTTGCCGAAAGTCTGCCGTCAGGTGTCAGGGGTACGAAGTCAAGGTGCATATGCGGTGTCGCTTCGTCAAGGTGTACGGTAGCAGCGATAATATTTTCTCTGCCGTACCTCTGAGCTGCAAATTCAAAGCAGTCCAGAAAGAATTGTTTTTGCTCCTGCTCAGACAGACGGCTGAAAAAATCTCCGTCTGAGGTAAAAAGCATTTCGCACATCTTTACGGCATCCTTACGGATTGCTTTCTTTCCCTTGTAGCCCTGTTGCAGCCGTTCCTCTATCAGCTTGTTGTAATTATGGGTGTCTTGTTCTATAAGGCTGTAGTTTAGCTCTGAACGGCTGCGGTCTATGTCGGGGTTGGTGTTGCTGTGCATTCGTTCCCGATTGTTGTGGATCTGCAAGCCGGCAACTGCCGCAGCTCCCTTGATCTTCTCCACTCTGCACACACCAAAGCTCATTCCGCCCTGCTCCCTTCGCTTTCAGCAGCTGCGCTGCTGATGAAATACTTTACCGCCATTGTACCACAGGTAGGGGAGAAATTCAAGCGGTAAAGTATAACACATTATACTTATTACGCAGGCTCCATAAGTAAGTGTGCCAGAGCGTTCCCCTCTGGACTTCCCTACCGGCAGAAAGATAAAAACAGGAAAATATCAGAACGATTAAGTTTCTGCATATTTCCTGTTTTTTCATTTGGATTGTATTAAATTTCAATGATTGAATGATATTTACCTTTAGAGCACTCAATGAAGTTTAAGATTTCTAATTTACGGATGTATTTTCTGGTATATTTGGGCTTTAAATGAATAATTTTAGAGATTGCTTTTAAATCTTGCGGTATTGTTAAGCTTATTATTATCGTGTCATATCTGTGAATCTGTTTTTTCAAATATTTGCTACCATTGATTTCTAAAAGTTTAGCTTTATCTTGTAGATTGAGATTGCAGTATCCTTTCTTAGGATCCGTAATACTCATTATACAAATACTGCAATCATCTGCTGTTACTTGTTTGATTGTGTCAGTAAAACTATTTTCAAGCATTTTATCAATAGTTTCAGAAGGGACATAATTACACAGACGCATTATCTTAGCTATACCAGAAGAAAGTTGTTTTTTATGCTTGTTATATAATGCAGCCGAAGTACCATCAGACATCAAAATAAATCCACTGATGTTTTTAAGCTCACCCTTGATAAGCCTCATAGAAAGTATTGCCTGTTTTGATGTTGTAAATACGGTAGTATTGGCAAATTCTCCGTTATCAGGTTCAGAAGCAATTTTAAGTTCATCATTTTCCATATAGCCGATGACACCATCACCAATATGTGAAATAATGAATTTGTTTTCCTTTACTGCCACAAACATCAGTGTAGAAGCAAATTCCTGTATATTGCTACTGTATTTTCTTGCAATTTCATCAAGTGAGAGCCATATTTTTGACATTAATTCCTTTTTAACAGCGACTCCATCTTCGGCATTAAAAAATTTTTCAAAATTATCGGTAAGTTCGTGGCATATGAAAGTTGTTACACATTCAGCACCAAAATGAGATAATTTTGCAGATCCGGCTCCATCGGCAAGAGCTATGACATGAACTCCATTTTGAGCAAGAGAAAATGTTTTATCCTGGCAAGGAATGTTGTCTTTTACATGACTTTTTCCCTGAACTGCACATTGTACTGTTTTCCACATAGAATAATTACCTTTCAATGTTATAGACTGTTGGCATCACAGTGTCCCCCAACCCTTTATTCCATCCCTATCCAGTTTTATATCTTCTCCTGGAGTTGATTGTGATGTTCTGGAAACACTTTGGCTCAACCAAGCGAAAAATTCTTTAAATTTTAATCCTTGAAGCCTGAGTGCAGGACGCTTAGGAGAGAATCTGTTAAGCGTTGACAGCATACCCGGTTCATTACCAATGCCAATGGGAAATACTGTCAATTTTTTGTGATTAACCATATCTACAGTTCTATTAACAGCTCTTTCAAGTTCTGCTGAGCTGCCGTTAGGAACACCATCTGTCATAAGCACGAGCCAAGGCTGATAATAGTCAACGCCCGCATTTTTATATTCCTCTTTACGGCGTTCAAGCAGGTCAAGTGCCATATTGATTCCTTCGCCCATATAAGTATCACCGTTAGTGTACAGTTCAGGCACCTTAGGCTGTCTTTCCATATTAGCAAAGTCAAGAATACATTTTGCCTGACTGTCAAATGTAACGATACTGATCTCGGCGGAATAAACTGCTATTTCATCTTCAAGGATAGAATCAAAGAACAGCTGCACACCTTTTTGAAGCTCCTGAAGTCTTGTAGTACCGCCGGTTACAACATTCCACTGCCGTCCGTCCTTGAAGATCGTTTCACCTGTCTGTACGCAATCACCTTCGACTGCGTCCATAGAACCGCTGGTATCAAGGCAAAGGCATACGGGTACTCTCGGTGTAGGGTTCTCAACTAAATCCTGCTGTCTTAAAAGTAAATTGTTATCCATAGTACAAAATCTCCTTATAATTTAATTTTAGAAGTGTTAAATGAATCCGTATGAAAATACAGATATCCATCTTTGACCGTAAAATGATTAGAAAAAATGGAGTAATCTGTTAATTGTGTATTTTCTGTTCCATCTTCACGGACTTTGTAAAGGAAGTTTCCTTGTCTTTTATTTGGATAATAAATCCATCCGTTAACATGAAAACCCAAAAAGTCTATATGATACATTTCATCTTCACTTAATACAGTTTTTTTATTTTTAGAAACGATGGACACAGACTGTGCGGATAGATTTGCATTTCTGCTTTCCAGATCATTAATTCGCTGTTTCAGGCGATTAATTTCTTCCTGAAATTTTTGTGTAACCTCATCTGTGATTGACTGTACGATCTGAGGAAGCATCTGATTGATGTTGTTCTTCAATTCAAACATGACTTTTTCATAAACAACATTACTGATCGACAGCTGTTCCTCATCAGTCAATTTTCTGTGTTCGGCAGCAATATTTTTACTGCCAAAAGGGTTAATATCCTTCATACTGAAATTGCTCATATCCATAATAATCCCCCATTACAATTCTCCCCAGCCTTGAATCCCTGCAGTGTCAAGCATTACACTTTCACCTAAAGCTGACTGTGATACTCTTGATACACTCTGACTGAGCCATGCAAAAAATTCTTTAAATCTAAGTCCTTTCAGTTTCAACGGAGCCCGCAACGGTGAAAATCTGGCAAGCGTATTCATATCAGCTTCATTGCCGATACCTATCGGAAATACAGTTAATTTTTTATCCCCGACAAGCTGTACCGTTTTTTGTATGGCTTTTTCCAATTCAGCCGGATCACCGTTAGGACGCCCATCTGTCATAAGAACCAACCACGGCTGATAGTAATCAATGCCTTTTGCTTTATATAGCTGCTTCATCTCTTCCAATTTATTGAGCCCTATATTTACAGCTTCGCCCATAGGGGTATATCCGTCTGCTTTCATCTTCGGGATCTCGTCATAAGCGTATACTCCCGCAAAGTCTCTGATGCAGCGGGCACCTTTGTCTCCGAATGTGACGATGCATATTTCAGCAGAATAAACAGCTGCTTCGTCCTCTTTGATAGAGTCGAAAAAGAGTTTTACTCCATCATTGAGCTCCTTAATAGGAGTACCGTCCATAGAACCGCTGGTATCAAGACAAAGACATACAGGTACTCTTATGGTTGGATTATTTACCATATCCTCTTTGTTCAATAAATTGCCGCTCATTTTCTTTTACCTCCATTCATTTATCAGGTCTTGTTATTTTCTCAGTGTAATAAACCATTTCGCAGTATAGATTCTTACAGGCTTCCAGCTTTCCGTTGTCAATCATCTCTATACACTTTTTGATGTAATGATCCCACAAATACTGACAGTATTCGTTATATCTGGGACTTGCTTTCATCATGCTTACGATCAGAGGAGCTTTATTGTAGTATTCTGCTATAAGTGCAGGACCGTCAGGCTGACAGCAAAGCCATGTATCTCTGAAATTACGAAGTTTGTTCAGTTCATCGCAGTCATCCGGCTTTCCCAAATACTCACAAACAGCTGTTGTAATGAAACAGATCGAACCTTTTCGTTTAGTGGCTGGAGTTGTTGAAGGGGATGGTGTAGGCACACTGTATGGATTGAAATTACTGGAAGAAGATTTTTTGTTTGCACGGCAAGTAGGACACCTTTTCGGAATATCAAATCCCTTTTTTATGTAAAAGTCGTAATCACCATTTGTAATCTCAAATGTTTTTCCGCATCCAACACAAACAGGACGTAATTTGACCTGATTATTCAGTTCAAAGCACTCTTTGCAGATGTCATATTTTGGTGCACGTTTGATATATTTTTGATAATTGGTATAGATAATTTCCTTACCACATTTTTTACACTGGTACACTTCGCCTTTGTCGTTAAGGCAGGAACGGCACATTCCGTTTTTGCATTGATTTTCTGCTACCTCGTTTTGACACAAAACACACTTGACATAATTGAGTTTGGGATTTTTTTTGTGTCTGACAGGGAAAAGATCTTCCGACATTTTATCCTGTTCACCGAATTTTCCACTGTCAAGAAGCTGTAGGTAATAATTGAACAGTGAAAGCCATTCTTCAACAGATAAGCGAGTGTTCTCTTTGGAATTTTCGCCGTCTTTACGGAACGTATTATAAAATGCTTCTTTCAAATCGTATGTCAAATGACTCCATATAAATCTCCACGGACCATCAGGTGTCTTTTTATTGGAATTTTCACCAAACGGATACGAAAAGTCCATATTTATGATATTGGCTTTTGGATCTTCGCCGCCTTGCTGGGAATAAGGAGGTTTACCAGGAAGCATAATCATGAACATTAGTGTAGCTACTGCAAAATTTTCGTTCCCCATTGTTCTCAGAAAATCCGCATAGTTGTATGTCTGAATTTCGGGTGCTGTATAATTGACAGTTCCGACAGGACAGGGAAGATCTTCGATCTGATAACTGTCTGTATCTACAAAGTAAACCTCTTCAGGACTTACTACAAGGATATTGCAAGGATTGATGTCGCCCATAATGATATTTCTGTCATGCAGATACTTTATCTTTTTAAGAATCGTTATGCAAAGCTCAACAGTATCTCTTTTTTTCCAGCCGGGAAAATACTTCAAAAATAGTGGCTTGATAAAGATACTTTTTTGAAGTTCCTTGCCTTTTGCACATGGCATAAGGTAACCTACAAACTCACCATATCTATTTTGAAGCATTGCTACAGGATAACAAATCCCTTCACACTTTATAGGCTTGCTTAACATGAGTTTTATTTTCTCATATTTTGATTTTTTTAGCTTATCTTCTTTATAAATTTTGGCAACATAGGGTGTATTGGTTTTATATATATAACCTTCACCGCCACTACCTATTTGTTCTGTAAGCTGTATTTCGCTCTGATTGACATAGACAATTTCATGTTCTTTAGGAACTTGCCTTACATGCATATTTTCGTCTGTAAATTGTCGGATACTATGACAAATTCTGAACTTTTCTTCCTCTGGTACAGTATCATTATTTTTGCTTTTGCCATTACTTTCGTTGTTGGATGAGGGGGTATTCCATTTATAGTTACTCAAAAAACCATATTTGTTAAGTCTTCTGGCACTAACAGGCTTTGCGTTAACAGATTCACTATTATTCAGGTTTAATATATCTTTTGCTAATCCGTTATCCTGTGTAATAAGAAGAAGATTATGTGTCATTCTAAATTTTGTGAACACTACTTGGAATACGTTATCAGAAAAACTATCGCTTTTTTCTCCCCTGATGTCAATAAAACCGGCATTATTCAGCTGATAAAGAACTTTCAGTGTATTCTTACAAGCCGTTGCAACATCCTGTTTTTCCGGTTTTTGAGAAAGCTTGTTTAATTCCTCAATTACTCTAAACGGTATAATAACCTTATTGCCATATTGTTTCAGCAGAGGAATAATATTCATCCAAAATTGATCTGCTCCCGGATGTATCAAACTGCAAGTATCAATAAATATTTTATAATTCTTGACATATTCTTCTAACTGGGATTTTGACATTTCATGAACATCTTTCTTATCATCCAACATAATATCTCTCCTTTTAACAATCAATTGGTTATTGTGAACTTTCTGACCTTACCTTCCTGATCTTTTACTTTGATTTGACCGTTTTTAACACTCCAATCGTACGTTGTATCAATCTTGAAATCAAGAAGCTTTTTGTTTTCTGATCCATCACTGCGACACCGATAAAGATAAGAATATCTTCCAGGATCAGCGTAATAAATCCAATCTCTCTCTCTCCTGTAGCAAGATGGATATGATAAGATATACTTAATTTCCTGTTTTGAAAGAGCAGGTTTGGCATTTTTGGATGTATGCGTTGTCTTTGGCGGTTCAGGTGGAATTGGCATACGGCGGTTATTAAGATTTTCATCTTTAAATTCTATGCAGTCTGCATTTATGTCCCAGTACCATGTTGCAGATATTTTCATTGGCAAGATTTTTTCATTATCTGTACCGTTTGAACGAACTCTGTAAAGATAAGCATAATATTCATTTAAAGGGTATGTATAATATATCCAATCCTCTTTTTTCTTATATTTATCAGAATATGATAGGATTTCCTGTATTTGTTCTTCTGAAAGAGTAGTAATTTCCCCTGATGTTGGAAATGAAGACACTGTTTTGTATTCTTGGGAAGAGGATTGCTGTGCTTGACCGCTATTAACAGCTGTTTCCAGTTTTTCAATACGTTTACTAAGCTTGTCAATAAGATCATAAGCCTCTGTTAATTTACTTTCAAATTCTGCCACAGCACTTCCGTACTCTTTTTTCATAGTTTCCGCAACTCGCTCAACAATCATTGATATTTTCTCATTTTCAGCTTCTGAAACAAGTTTATCAACTTCCACTTCCAGATTAAAATGTATTTTGTTTGTTCCGAGGTTCTGTATCTGGTTCATCAACAATCCTCCCTATATGCTTTCCCACTCTTTCAAAACCGACATAAAGTCGGGCGACCAATCATTTGGATCTTCTTCAGGATGTTCTGACTTTTCCTGTTCTTCGGAACGGAACGCAGGTTCCATATCTGAGTATGTCTGTTGGTCTTTATCATCGGCTACGGTTGAGTCGGAATCAGATGATATGATATTATCCTGATCCGATACATCATTCTCTGTCTCTGTTGTATTTGAATTAACATCGCCTTGATTGTCACTCCACCACTTGCTCAAGGTGCCGTTTTCATTGATTTTAAGAATCAGAATTTCAAAACCGCTCAGATTATTCAGCGTTGAAATTTGTTCTGCAAGTGTAATATCGTGTGTAATTAAAGCAAGACGATTTATCTTTTTGAACTTTGCAAAAACAGAAACAAAGGTGTTGACAATATCTTTATCGCTCTTTTCACCTCTCACCTGCAGTATTCCCTGACTTTGCATTGTCTTCAGACGGTATTTTGCTTTTTTAGCACAATCAGCTTCATACCGATCAGAAGATGAAGAGATTTGCTCAATTTTCTTAATGACTATCAGTGGAACAATAAATTGTATATTAACATTTTGTGATATATCCTTTACCGACTCTAAAAATACATAAGAGTTTTCATCTGCCAATGCGGTATCATCAAGAAAAACTTTGTAATCCTGAAATAATTTCATGTAACTTTCTTGTCCGATAACTGCCATATTGCAGAACGGACTGCTTACAAGCTTTGAATCATCAGCAAAAGTCAAGAAAAATCTTTGTAATATCGGAATATCTTCTGTATATACATTATCATCTCCGATTACTTTATTGCTTTCAAGAATAGCAGCAATCACATGATAAGAGATTTTTTGCTTTTCGAGCAAATAATCAATAACAGCACAAATCGATATATATTGAACGGTACTAAGTTTATTTTTATTGTTTTCAATATTATTGATTGTCTGTCTTGTCACACCTATAATATCTGCCAATTCTTGAACACCGATATTCAAAACTTGACGTATTTGCTTCAAAGAACATTGCATTGTACTAATAATGTTAGCCCTTGATTGATAATAAAAATCTGACATGATTCAACACCCTTTCTTAAAATTTATTATAACAAATAAGTTTACCTATGTCAACCGATTTTACATAAGTAAAAATAAAATCATTCACAAAATTTACCGTCTGCTTTTATATAGAATCACTAAATTTATCAATTTATAATACATTACTGTCATTATTACAAAATCACACGATTCCAAACACCAATAAAATATATTTATAAAACCTCAAAAAGGACAATTACAAACATTTGTAATTGTCCTTGAATTTTATAAACGCTTTTGTTATTATTGATAGCAGAGGTGAGCATTATGAGCAAGATTGTAGGCTATGCAAGGGTATCAACGAGCGAGCAGAATCTTGACAGGCAATTACAGGCACTAAGCCGGTATGTCGAACCGGATATGATCGTCACGGACAAGGCAAGCGGAAAGAATCTGAACAGACCGGGCTACCAATCGTTAAAGGTCGGTATCGGCAAGCTTGTGGAGGGCGATACTCTTTATATCAAAAGCCTTGACCGCCTGAGCAGGAACAAAGAAGATCTGAAAAAGGAACTGCAATATTTCAAGGACAAGGGCATCAAGGTAAAAATACTGGATATGCCCACCACTATGACCGATTTTCCGGCAGAGCAAGCGTGGATCGGCGATATGATAACCAATATCATGATCGAAGTGTTATCCAGTATTGCCCAGAACGAAAGAGAAACCACACGGCAAAGACAGCTTGAAGGTCTGGCAGCTATGCCCACAGACAGCATAACCGGCAAGAAGATAAGCCGCCGCACGGGTAAGCCCGTCGGTCGGCCACCGATTACATATCCGAAAAAATGGGAAAGTGTATATAAAGACTGGCAGGAAAAGAAGATCACCGCCCGTCAGGCAATGCGCCTGCTGAACCTGAAGCCCAACTCGTTTTACAAGCTTGCAAAGCAGTACAGTAAAAAATAAAATTACAGCAGCCTTCTGTCATTTACAAGACAAATGGCTGCTGTTTTAGTTTGCCCGAAATGGGCAGTCTCCTGCTCGGTCGTATATGTCAGAATATACGCATCAGGGAAATTTTACCAGCTTTGCAGTAATCACAGATCCGATAACATGGATCTGTGACTATGAAAATTTAAACTCCAATATACCACGTATTTTATTTTGCGCCGGGTCTGACAGTCTTTAATGCAAGCTCATACAGTTCTCCCTGTTGACTGTGCGGATCGCCTTCATAATCTATTTTCTCGAATATGCACTCTCTTGTCTGGGTCTTTCCCGGAAATTCAAGCTCTTTCAGAGCGTCTGATATTATCATTTTGTCGTTTTTAGTGAATACTTTTATGCTGTTGTCACTGATTTCGTCCGGATTTTCGGTTATGCTGAAAGCATTGGCGCTTTTATAGATCACAAGCTTCCTGCTCATGAACATTATGCCCCACTTTAGTTTTTGACTTTTCTCCAGGGCCTTGCACAAATTGGCCGCCTGCGTTTGAGCTTTTTTCGTCTTTTCAATATATTCTGTAATATCAAACCTGTATTCTTTGTAGCTGCCAAACGGATCGCTGCTGTCACAGTGCCGCACAATATAATCAGTCTTTCCGTCAGTTGAGTGAACACAGCTGTTTGTATCCACGAACTTTTGATTTATTGAATTCGAATCGACTTTAAAATACAGCCAAAGATTATAATTCCGGTGTGATGTCTGACTTATGCTGAACTTTTCCGATTTCGGTTCCGATTCAGGAAATTTGCCTCCAGGACTGAACTGCAGCATTACACAGGGTGATGCACTGAAATCTTTGGTACCGTATTGGAAATTGTTATCAATATTTTTAAGAATTACAGCATCTACAGGTTTTGGTATGAGTTTGAAACCATCTATGATTTTGACAACGGTTTGGTCTTTTTCAACCTTTACCGGGTTTTGGAGAATGTCTTTAATGTCAAGCATCAGGGCGTATGTGAGCCAGCATTTCCTGTACGGGGAATCGGCGGCAAGGCTTGTGAGACTGTCGATCTTGTCTTTTATAGCGTCATAATGTTCATACATTCTTCGTATAAGCGCAAGCTTTTCTTTAGGAATATTATTGTCATTGTCCCATTCATAATAACCCTTTTCCCATACGTGAGGCCTTTTACACAGATTTATTTCTTCTGCACTGCAGAAATCTTTTTTATCAGGGTCAAAATAACAGGCGGCTGCATAATACTTGCGGTGCAGTATATCGTTCTTTGGTCCGTATGGGAAAAAATGTACGGCCGTCCCGAAGTGTATCCGCAGATTTGCGAGCTTTTCTGCCCTCAGCACTTCTCTTCCGGATGTGTCATACCACATGTCACTTATGTAAAAAAGGAACTGCAGCTTGGCGCTCCGGTTCTGACCTGTGACAGCCTTTATCATTCCCGGCGTTACCTGTGCGCTTTCGTGATTTAAAACAATTGTTCTCAGCCACAATTCGTGCAGTCTGACGTTAAACTCTTCAAGCCCTTTGACAACTATGGAATGTTCGCTTTCCTCGTCCGAAAGCTCGCTCCATTCACGCTCAAGAAACATCTTTTCTATGTTATCATATCCGGATACCTTTCGGGCAAGAATATCCAGCACTTCTTTTCCGGGATCACTGTATAAAATGAAGTCGGCAGCCTCAAGCAGCTTATCGGCTGCATTTTCATCCGGGAGTTCATTATTGTGATTTTTCCTGAACCAATACAGATAATATATCAGAAGGATATCCTTAGGACAACAGCCCTGTTTCCTGAAAGTGTTGTCGAAAAAGGCACGATAATTTTTCTGCTTATCCGTGAGGAAAAAATCAAACAACGCTTTGACCGTGTAAAAGAACCTCTGATATTTTTCTTTTTTGTCGTCAATAGCCTTCCTCTCTTTTCTGCTGTCCCAGAAAACAGTGTCAAGCATATTATCTTCTTCAAATCCGCAAAGTCCGAAGACCTGTTCAAATGCGATGTAGCTGCTTTCGTTGATGGCATTTGTTATGTCTTTCAGGCTTTTTTCCGGTTGCTTCAAATAACCGAAAAGCTCATGTATATATTTATTGTCATAAGTGAAGGAAAGCCTTTCTGATCCGCCATCTGCGATATTTTCCTCAATCCTGTCAAACATTGCCTTGATATTTTCAAAATCTTCAAGCGGCTTGCCGCGGGCGTTCATCCTTATGTATATATCCGATGCATGCTGTTCGGTGCTTTGCTCGTCTTTTGAACTTAGCTCATTTGTTATAGGAGAGAATTTGATCCTGCCAAGCCTACTGAAATAAAGAGCTGCGTTTTTACCGAACACGTTATTTTCATAGCCGGAAATATCCTCCAGGAATATCAGTGATGATGTAACTGTAGGATCATTCTGCCATTCACTGTGGAATGACGGGAGAGCTTTTATTTTTTTTGTCATTTCACTGCCTGTGTTGTTCCGCACAATATCGATCAGCTCGCCGCAGTTTTTTATGAATTGCTGATAGAAGGAT
>Ga0326513_10002362_pt1 | contig 13977 bp, 12 predicted proteins | sample 2_2465_0518_D_FD_203654 | JGI IMG/M metagenome (GOLD analysis project Ga0326513, IMG submission 203654) | Bovine rumen microbial communities from UC Davis, California, United States - 2_2465_0518 | ecosystem: Host-associated > Mammals > Digestive system > Stomach > Rumen | place: USA...
TGTAAATTACTTAATGTCTATTTTAAATCCTCATAGCAAGTTTTGTGAATCTTCACTATTGAATTTACCATCGAATGTACCTCACAATCTAGCTTCTAAAAACAAGGCAATTCATTTAGCTAATTTCTGTGTAAATTCAGTTTCGCTGTAGTATGATTTTTTTCAGAAGTCTACGAATACAAATGAATCTATTCTTCAATCTTTTCATACTTTTTTACCAAACGATACTTTTGCAGATATTGGAGATCAATTAGTATTTAATGGATAAGCAACTACTTTATATGATCCATCAGATAACTTACCTCAATACCCTAAACCAAATCTTGCTGGGTTTGATCATGTTCATGTAAATGTATAATCTCATTCTAATGATGTTCATTTATATAAACTTGTTGATGTCACTAATTTTCATGATCATTTACTATGCAATGGATCATCAAAGTCGTAACATGTAAACACACTTGTTTCTCATTTGGAACCTTTAAATAAGGTTCATACACCTAATACTCTGTTACACCAGTATGGTTTTCATCAAATACTATATCACACACCGGTCTCAATACTAAATTTCGTTGGACTTTCTTTTTTAACTTCTGGTTTTGTTGGTTCTTTTCATTCTTCTTCTCCATCTTCTGGTTCAGGTTCAACTCCGGGTTCATCTTTTTCATCTTTAACTATTGGATCTTGAGCTTCGAAGAATCAAATATCTCTATATGATTTTCATGCTACGCTCGAATCGGATACCGTTTCGATAAGATCTTTTTTTGTTTCTTGTATTTTTGTTTGTGCTTGTGTAGACAATGCTCAATATCATAAAGCTAACATACCAAGTAACGCTACTTTTGCACTTCTACCTACTGTAGTTTCTGATACACTCGAGCCTTTATCCTCTGTGTATTTTTTTCGATCTAATGTTTTCATTTTCTTATTGGTTAATAATTTAAATTGATTGTTTGTCATATAAGCTTATCATGACCTTGTAAAAATATTTTCTATTTATTTTTACACCTGGATACTATATATTGACATTTGTGAAAAATATAGAAAAGTGTGTGAATATTTTCATATTATATTTAACAGTTCTTGATTACTGTTTCTTAGTTTCGATTTTAAGAAAAAAGTGTGATAAGCTGATTATCACATTTTATTAAAAATCAAATTCCAAATATTTTCTATTTTTTTCTTAAATCCATTACATATCCTTCTATCTTCTGACGTATTTTAGTAAACACGCTCTTCAAATATTGCATATCTTCTATCTTGATTGACCACAGATTACAAATCAGGTTTATATCATTGTTTCTAACTAATGTTTTTATTATTGTAATTTCTTTCCTTGAGTATCATAGTTTTAATAGTAAATTCTCATCTACATCATAAGATTCAGATAATATTCAATACTTTAATAATCATATTGGAAATTCAAAAGACAATCCATTTATTCAGCCGTTTTCTAATTCTTGATTTACAATTTTTAACACATCAACTACATCCATACTTTCAACTCTTATTCCTAAAATTCTTTTTATAAATTGGCATAGTATTTCGTCGTCAAATATTTCATGATCTGCTTTAGTCATTTTGATATCCTCTCAAGATACGGCTTCACAAAATGCAAACTTATTATCACTATTTATACTTTCAATATTTGCATCATTACTTTTTATTATTTTTCTTGGCATAATTTTGGTATTATTTGAAGACTGCTCATCGATATATTTTTTCATAAATTCATAAATTTCATATGTGTTACTTCTATTAGAATTTTCATCCTTATATAATTCTTCAGGTATATATACTATTTTATAGTTTTTATCCCATTGTTTACCCAAATACTTCTTAGAAATAATGTTTTCTAATTCATTTTTTTTACTTTCAGGAACAAAAATATAAAGATCTTCTAATTTTATTTTACTATAATTTCTTTTCCTTTCTGCAACATCTTGCGAAATTATAGAATATCATACAGTATCTTGTAATATCAAAGATCCATCAGTTGAATTTATTTGCATATCTTGAAAGACTGGGACTCAATATCATTCCCTTGCAAAATTAGCCATTGTATTTACAAAAAATATAGAGTCTTTTAATTCAGCAGTTTTTCCATAATGATTATCGGCGAATCATCTAGAAAAATAGATATCTTTATGTGGTTGATAGGTTTGTGTAAGTGAATTATCTATATCCTTATTACAATTTTTTCTCATCCAAATTTCATTTGTAGATACTAATCATCATTCATCTATTATCTCATCAATTACTCTAAAATTAGACTGATGGACAAAAATATCATTTATAAATCAGTAATCTACTTGATTTTCTTTCATATCACGTTCTATATGTCAGAATACTTTTCAATCCGAATCTAATTGTTCTATAATTTCTAAAATATCTCTATCAAAATATTTTTTTGAAAACAAAGTAGGTATACGAGACCAATCATTTATATTTCAAGTAAAAAACAACTTAATGTACATGTTTATAAATAACTCTAAACGATTAATACGCATATTATAAAAACTATTTTTCTCAAATTGTTCTATTAATTGTTGAGATAATCTGCTATACAAATCATTAAAATACTCTTTATTTAAATATGGTAAAACAATTTGTAAATTTTCTTTCAAATTCAAAAGATTTTCATTTATTTTACTCCAATCTACAATGTCTAATTGGTTTCTATTAAAATTACTATTATTCAAGCGTTCTAAAGAAAGATTACTTAAGCACATTTTATCATTTTTTACAAATTTAAGTATCTTACTTAAGTTATTTTTCTCGATTTTAAGTTTTTCTATTTCCTTTTTTAATATATTAATTTCATCCTCTAATTTATTTAGTTTTTCATTTTTTTCTCTTATTTTATCAGTAATATTAATAATTTCTTTTTTATGAAAAAACTGAGATATTTTTGATTTATACTGCAACTTTTTATTTTCATAATTACTAATCTCAATTTTTAAGTTCTCTTTTATTCTATTTTTATCATCATATTCTTTTAAATTTTTTTGTAACACATCATTATTATCTTTTACTTCTTCATCAATATTTCTACTTCATAAAACCTCACTATTCTCAAAATCTTCGAACTTTGACTTAATAAACTCCTTTGGATTGGACAGGATACTTCATTCATTCTCCCAATATTCTAAAATATTTTCCTTAAGTTCTTTCATATTATTATCATTCTCCTCTATTTGATATTGAATTTCCTGCGTATATTGTCATTTCTCTCAATATAAATAATTTTGCTTTAAAAAAGCTATATATTTATCCAACAATAAAGAAAGCGTTGATTCATCGCATCATCTTTGTTTTAAATATTCTCCCAATTCTTTTATATCTGAAATTTTTTCATTTCAAGCTAAAAGCAACTCAGCGATTTCTTTCGGATACGTTCAATTATACTGCAATTGCCTTAAAAACTCATCTCTACGTTCTGATCTGTACTCTGCTTTGGACTTATTTCTAACACTCATCACGCTTTACCACAAACTAAAACTTTTAATATTTTATAACCAACTGAATATCAATATTTGTCTTTCATAAACTAATATAGAATTCTCTTAGAGATCCAGAGCATTCAAGAGGGAATTCTTTTCATAATTTCTTCTTAATATATTTAACAAATGGGATAATAATCTTACTATCCATTTGGTTTTGTTGTGAAGAAAAACTTGAAGGTCATAAATCATTATTCTTAATCATATGATCTTCTGATTTTAATAAATGCTCAAACAGCTCTATAGTTGTAGTTGCTGATTTAATCTCCTTTGAAGTTAATACCTTTCAATTAACATAAATCTTATTTTTAACTCAATCTAAAAAGATTCATTTCTGCTCTTTAGGTTTAATATCTGTATAAGAAACAAACTTTTGTTCGTTTTTACCATTAATTAAAACATATAAATCATCATCTGATTCTTTTCCTATATTTTGAGTAATATCTTGTTCAATAACCAATCATTCATAAGCTGGAGTATCAAAGTCATAAGTCTCACGAATATTGATTTCTGGATAATTATTCTTCATACTTTCTATTACAGTTTCCAATACTTCCAAATCACTATCATCTTCAAAGATAACAAGATAATTTCCTCAGTACTTATTTGTATAAACTGGAGAGAATCAGAAAGTATCAATTGGTACTCAATTCTTTATACAAGCATTTTGAAAATCCTTAGTAATATCAAAGTCTTGTTCTATATCGTTATAAAGAGTATTAATAAGATTCATTAACCCAATTAATCCGTGGATATATCTGTTTTTAGCTCATTTTTTATAAATCTTTTCAAAGATACTTAAGATATTAATACTCATATTGTTTAGATTCTTTATCTTTGTCTCATAATAATTAGTATGCTCTAATCATTTCTTTAATTGACTATCAATTTCTGAGATCTCAAGAGAATTAAACCATTTTTGATATTCCATATTAGAATATTCTAAGAATTTCTTCTGTCATACAGCAAATGAAGAATCTGATTTTTGTCCTGTATAAACTAAAGCCCAACAAAAAGGAAGTGTTTTCATTGGATAATCTTCAGCGTGGAATAATTCACTAACATCCTTACCATATTCAACACTATTAGGAACCAACTTATAATCTAATCCATCTTTTGAATCAGTTATGTATACATATGGATGAGATCATTGAACTAATGTAGAATAAAATGAAGATCCAACATTTCAATATTTAGCTATTATTGTTCCTTGGTGAGCTAATTGATATATCTCTTTAAATGTCTTTGAATTCTGGAACTTAGGATAATCTGATAATTGATCAATAGTTAAACGGTTTTCCAAATAATAGATTCATGAAATTAATAATGACATAATAGTTCATGTAAACCCTATTCATTCTCATTTAACACATTCAGAAACAATACTAACCTCGAATCAATATTTTTTATCTCATAGTTTTAATTCTTTTTCAAGGAAATCTAAAGCTTTTTTATATTGTTGGTTAAACTTATCGTTATTATATTCAAAAAGATTCTCTCAGTTATGCATCAAGATATCTCTGAAAAAAATTCATTTTCTCTCAACCTTCTTAATTCATAAATAACACTTTAACTTAAGCTTTTGTTTAATACTAATATAGTTCGAGGTAGAGCTAATTCATTCCGGGAATCGATTAAATCAAAAATGTCAGCTAAGTACTAGCTCGTATAATGAGAATAATTCATCAATAGAAATTTTTAATTCGGATTTTTCTGCTTTAACCATTAGTATTTTTTATATAAATAATATCTCCATTTAATTGTAATCAAAAACATTATTTTTATCAAAAAATCGCGGATTTTTTTATCAAAAAACAGATTTAAATGAATGAATTATATTTTTGACTTTATTCAAGTCCCTTTATTTTCTTATAATGCTTAATAATTGGATTATTTTGATAGATATCCCTTATATCAACATAATCAGGTATTCAATCATCATTTACGTCGAATTTAGTTCAAATCTCAACAGGCATTTCCTCATATGGGGTTTGTTTGATATAATCAATTGGTTTTACTATTAAAGGAGATGCATTTATTCATTTCTCTTGGATTCAGAATGAATTTATCTTTCATTCATAATCTGTAATATTATCTATCCACACAAGAGATTCATTATCCAATGCCCTTGAAAAATAAATTTTTAATGGTCTTCAATTCCGTTTACATTTAAACACATCTGTTTGAACCCTTCATAGGAATTGGTGATTATATCAATATGTTTCTTCATTTAACGGTTCCATATGTTGGTAATCAAATCATGTTGGGACCAATTTTTCATACATTCTAGAAACTGATTCTATGTCTCGGTATCTAGGTATTCTACGTCAAAATTTGTCAACAGATTTTCAAAAAAAGCAAGACATCCTAAACATTCATGAATGCACAATACCTCAAGATTTTTTTTGGTCAATACACCACTTTCTAAAAGCAATTAAATCACCTTGAATATCTTTATCTTCTATTTCATGTGATAACGCATCATCAATTTCCCAAATTAATGCATTCCAAACAACATCATTTGAGAATAGCGGCGTAACTGTCGTTTCTTCAATCATTTCATCTTGCAAAAAATTGTTTCATAAACAGATTAAGCTATCTCATTGTATTGGATTAAGCATCATAGCATCTACTAATTTCATTCAGTCAAATGTATATCAAAGGAACGAATCTACTTTGGTTGTTGTTTCATACGAATAATTTTCTATTTTTTCTCATTTTGATAATCATCAATCTTCTCTTATTCAAGGACAAGATCTCCAAACTTGTTCTGAATTCGATTTATAAAACAATCTCAATTCAAGTTTTCAATTATGAAAAATATATCAAACAATTTCTTCATATCATGAAGCTGCTTTCATTTTTTCTGTTATATAAAATATTTTTCAATCGTTAAGTAATACTTTGTATTTTGGCTTATACCTAATTTTATATCTAGGATCTTCCCCTAAAAAAATTTTTGATTCTTCTGTCCTTTCAAATTTATCAAAGTTTTTTATATCAATATCATTTAAATTAAATACATTATTTGATGCATTAACAAAGATAATATTTCAGTCACTAACAAAGACCCTTTTTATAACATTTCATTCAAACCACCAGAATCATCAACTTTTTCATTCCTTAGCTAATAATTCTACTTCTGCAAAATTCTTAACTTGCTTGTTTTCATCTAAGCAACCTAATATATCACCTGTCGTTTTTTGTTTTATTCTTCAAACAGGTATTTCTTTTGCTTTACCTGCCCATCAAAGAGCTCTCATTCTTGAGAAGTTCATTTCTCTTATCCCCATTTCTACATCAAAAGAGATTAAAAATACATCATTAACATTATATAGCAGAATGCCATGAATGTCAATTTTCTCTAAAATTTTCTTGCATTTGAATTTATTCTTACATATACTCAGAAAAAACAAATACTAAAAAACAAATGCATATGAAAAAAACAAAGGCAGCGAAACTCCAGTACAAAGTATTCAAAAAGTTGTTCTCAAGGGACACAAGGATACACAAAAGAAGAGTGTTTCTAACGGAAGCACTAGAAGATTTGGAAAAGATTTGTGAATACTCTCCTCAACAAGTGCGAGATATTACGCACCACATTGCTGTAGATATCTCTTTTAACCATTTCATGGGAATAAGAATTAGCAATTTCAGGAAGTATAGTGCAGGCTATAAAGGTCTGAGCAATCAAGAGATTGATAGAATTGATATCATTCTACTTCCAGCTTCACTTGGATTTTTTCAGCTCTTCAAAAGAGATGAAAAATATAGAGTGAATTATTACCATAATGGATGCCTTATTCATTCAACAAATCAATATGCTCGGAGATTTTAAAAAAAAAGGAGTAGTAAGTTTTTCTAAGCTACTCCATTTTTTTATATAAAATCTTAATTACTACTGATGTATCCAATCAGCAAAAATTCTATAATCTTCCATAAGTTGTTTATTTGTTTTTAATTCCTCTTCTACTGCACCTACAGCATAAATGACTGTTGAATAGTTTTTTCAAAAATAATCTCAGATTCTCTCAAATTGCCAATTAAAATGAACTCTTGCCATATACATTAACATCTGTCTTGCAACTGATATTTGATGTTTTCTTGAATTTCACTTAATATCAGCTACTGATACATCATAATATGTTGCCACATTTTCAACTAATGTTTCATAGTTTTTTGTGTTAGTAACAGGTCAAGCAATTATTGGATTCCTAGACTCTCAAATAGAATATCCTAAAGATTTCAAACAATCATAGACAAGATCTTCTGTTATTTCTCATCACATAAGCTTACTTCTTGTTACAAGAGAATTTAAAGCTCATTCTAATTCTCTTACATTACTTTTTACATATTCAGCTATAATTCAAAGATACTCTCTATCAATATAAATATTCTTTGATTGAAGCTTTGATTCAAGAATAGCTATTCTCGTCTCATAATCAGGAGCCTGAATATCAACAACAAGTCAGTAAGAGAATCTACTTTGTAATCTTGGAGTAATTTGAGTTAATTCTCTTGGAGGACGATCTCATGAAATAATAACTTGTTTATTCTTTGAATGAAAATCGTTAAATAAATCATGGAATATTTCTTGCGTCTTTTCAGCTCTAGCTAAAAATTGGATATCATCAACAAGTAAAACATCAACTTGATCAAATTTCTTTTTTAACTGAGACATTGTATGTCAGTTAATTGCGCTTACTATTTCATCTAGCAATTTAGTTGCAGGGAGATAGATTACAACTTTATCAGGAAATCTTTCCATTATCTCATTACCAACAGCTTGCATAAGATGTGTTTTTCAAAGTCAAACATTACCGTATAAGAATAATGGGTTATGTTCATTTCATGGATTCTCAGCAACAGCTCTTGCTGCAGAAAAAGCTAATTGATTATTAGATCATGCAACAAAGGTATCAAAACGATATCTTGGTTCAAATAAGATTCAAAAATAATTAGATAATTCGTTTCTTAATCCAGTTTCTAATCTAACATCTGGTCCATTTTTAACTGGTTCATCTTGAATATTAAGAAGTTTTCTTAGATCAGATAATAATTCATGATTTGCATTACTAAAAGCCTCATATGCAACAAATTTAACTCAATATTGAGAATTATAACATTGACTAACAGCTTCTTTTAAAGGTTTAGAAAGATTTCTTTTTATATTTGTTAGAGAAAAATCATTTGCAGCTCAAATTACTATTTGTTTTCTTTCTTCATCTATATCGATAATTCATGCTTTTCAAAGAAATATGAGAAGCTTTCTATGATCAACTTCATTTGCCATAGATAACACAATCTTTTCCCAAAGATCTAATAGATATTTCTTTTTTGCATCATCATATTCTGATACAGTATCGATAAGCATATTTGTCATTTTTTGTTTGGAAAAAATTATGGTAAATTAATAGAAGATTTTCATTTTAGTTTTATATTTAGAACTAGTTTTTCTGCAAAATAACATATCAAATCTTGTATTCCTTATTAATTCATGGTGCTGGATTTGTATAATCTCAGAAATCCTTAACTGTATAATTTCACCTAAACGACTTAAAATCACTTAATGAATACTGAACTAATCATTCTTTTTCATTCCAAATTTCTGAGTCTGAATTATGGTATGTTAAGAATAATAATCATCCTCTATTTAGATGTTGATATATTGAATTTATGAATTTTCATAATACATATTCTTTATCCATATACATAACAATATGTTTTGCGATAACAAGGTCGTAATTCTTTGTTATTTCATATTCTTCGATTTTACTCTCATGAAAGGTAACATTTGGATGTGCTTTCAAATAATCTGGATATTGGTTTCTTATTGTCGTATCTTCTACTGCATCAACTTGAGCTCAATAACTCGCTGCTAAAATACTAAAGTATCATTTTCATGCTCAAAGATCTAGAATTGTTCTTGGATGATACTTTTCAATTAATTCACTTACTAATCTTGCTCCCTCCATCTTTTCTTCACAACAACAAATAAAAATTTTAAACGATTATCCTACAAAGTTTTCAAGTGATAAGATACTTAACTCAGATCTTGTATCAGCTAAATCTTGTAACGTATTATCATGAATCTCATCAGTATATGCAACTGTTAGATCATCAATTAATGCTATTCTAAATTCTCTATCATATGCTTCCTCAACAAACATTCTTACACAAAGATTTGTTAATGCTCAGCATACAACAAGATTTCTTATTCCTACAAGTTCTGATTCCAACTTTGTATTATAGAAACTACTTACCTTAAATTTATTAATAACCGTATCGTTTTTATCAACATTCAATTCAGGAATAAAATCAGACAATGGATTATCTAAAGCAAAAGCTCAATCAGCCTCATGATGATTAATGAAGATAATTTTATACCCCATTTCTCTAGCATAGGCTATCAAGTAATTTGTCTTTTCAACCATGGTATCCAGATTTCATAAGGAATACTCTGAATCTTTTTCAATCCGCGCATTTTGCATATTAATAACAATAAGTGCAGTTTCTGGCATTTTTATTTTCTGAAAGTATAAAATCTTTCACTGACTTTATCATATAGAATGACTTAAAACTTTCAATGAAAAATTATCGGCTATCTAGCGTGAAATCGCTTATAATCGCCTTATTTATCCAAATATTAAACTTAGCAGTACATTCAACAATAATCCTTGACATATCTAATTATTTATTATCGTATTTTACATTTTTTTAGGGATATTTTAGTCTTCATTTAGTGTTATTTATATGTTAATTTTTTGCTCTATTTTTTTGACAATTTTCAAGTCTTGAATACAATTGAATCAACAAATTTTTATTTATTTTAAAGAAGGAAATCATGAGACTAGTAGACCACGAAAATTGAATTAGAATTAGATTAGACTTAAGAGAAGGTTGGGAAAAAGTAAATGATGCCAACGAAGCACTAAAGACATTAATCAGATGAGATCGTGGTCCGTTCTGGTGGTATGATGAATCCAAACAATACATAGTAACACTTAAAGATTGAAAAATAGCTTCATATAATCTTTCAAATGTTATTACAGTATTACCACAAAATGTAAGTAAGAGAATATGAGCTGTTAGAAAAACTGCCTCAGACTTAAATATTATTCTTAGACTAAACGTTAACAACAAGGTTCAAAGCTGGGAAGAAGCAGAAGAAAGATACAATAATGGAGAAGATGGAGTATTCTGGTTAGTAACTCCAGACAATAGCACAATCGCAACATTAGACTTCTCAAAAGGAGATAAACCTATTATTGCTGAATATCCTAAAGACAGAACAAGCGTTCGCTATCAAGCAAGTTTAAATTAATCATAATCATATTTAATATTAGCAGAGAAAATCCATCTCTGCTTTTTTATTTCTTAGCATTTTTACTTGTATTAAAACTCCATAACAATAGTATTTTTTTGTTTATCTACTACTATTAAGTATGACAAAACTTCAGATTTTATTAATTATTTGTAGCATCGCTTTTATCTATCTAGACTGTAGAACATATAAAAGACATAAAATATCACTAGCTACATTCTTATTTTTCTTCTGTTGAGCATTAATTATCTGAATTTTTTCATTAAAAATACAGTGGCTAAATGCTATAGGAATAACATTCTGACTTAATAGATGAGCAGATTTGGTTGTATATTTTTCAATCATTATACTCCTCTATTGCGTATTCCATATTATTAATATTATGTCAAAGAATTGAAATGATCTTACCAGATTAATTTCAACAACAGCAATAAATGAAGCTTATAATGAAAATAAAGATCAGATTGCTCAATTTGAAAATAGTAAAGAACTTGATGAATTTATCTTCAATATTAGAGTTTATAACGAGTGAAAAGTACTTTGAGAAACTATAGATGAACTAGTTGAGTACTGAGTAAGGAAGATGGTTTTCATTAATGATGGATCTAAAGATAATTCATTGGATATATTAAGAGAAAAGAAAAAACAGTATCCAAAATGTTTGATGATTATTATCTCTCATACTATTAATAGATGAGGATGAGCAGCTAATAAATCTGGTTATGCATTCATAAAAAAATATGCAGATGAATTAGGAATTAAATGGATTGTCGGATTTGATCCTGATGGTCAAATGGATATCAAAGATCTTGAAAGATTTCAAAAGGCTATGAAAGAGCACAAAAATGCTGATCTTTTCTTATGATCTAGATTCATAAAAGGAGCAAAATCTTATGATATGCCAAAATCAAGAAGAGTTATTCTTTGGATATCAAGGATTATAACAATGATATTTTATTGAGTAAAAGTATCTGACCCTCATAATGGTTACAGAGTTTATACATTAGATGCATTTAACAAAATCAATATTAATGCTGACTGAATGCATTATGCAAACGAAATTAATGAACAGATAGCTCTCAATAAACTGAACTTTGTTGAAGTCCCTGTTAATATTCGCTATACTGATTATTCATTATGAAAAGGACAAAAAAATAGTAATAGTTGGAAATTGTGATTCAAGATGATTTATGAGAAATTCTTTTGAGAATAATTTTATAAGAATAAAATTCATGGAACATATAAAAAAATTAAAAGCGTGATCTGTACTGTCAGATTGAAAAAATATCTATATCGTTTATAGAGATAATAGAAAAACTCCTGATTATTCTTTACCAAAATGACACTGTGAGGAATGAGAAAGCTTTGAAGAAACAGCATATAGAGAAACGCTTGAAGAAACCTGAATTAAGTGAAGAATTCTATGAGAAATTCAGACCATTTATTACAGCTATGAGGAAAATTGATTAATCAATGATAGTGAAGTTCATTATTTTGCAATGGAAGTAGAAGAAACTTGAGATAAAGAATTTGAAGATGATGTTACAACTGTTTATAAGTTCCCTATAGAAGAAGTTGAAGAGCATTTAACATTTAATAATGATAAAATAGTTATTAGGAAATGGAAAGAACTTTACTATAAAAAATAATACAGCAGAGGACAACTACCCCTGCTGTATTTTTATTTATTCTTGACTTTTAATGCTATATTTATAATATCACTTTTGACGATAATGTCAACAATATAAACAAATACATAAAATAAAAATCTATGAGAATCTGTGACATTGCTGGTTTCATGACTGATTACAGTCCAGATCAGCTGAAATTTAACAACTATGAGCTTCCTCAATTTATCGTCAACAAAGACGGTAATGAAATGATTGAAGCGGAAGAGCTTCTTGCCTGGATAATCGATTATTCTAGGAAAGAGAAGCAATGGGTTGCTATCGAACAACAATCCGTGAACGACCTTGTACAAAAAGCGTATCACGAGTATCACGAGAAGGAGAGAAAGCTATCAGCGAACAAGAGACGTATATGGATTTTTAAAAAAATAAAGTTCGTATACTATCTGAAACTCATCCTTAGTCTCGGATATTACGGAAAAGACAACCCTATCCCTGAGATTAGATTACATGCAGATATTCCAATGATGGATGTAGGCGAAGTAAAACTATTTGAAAAGCCTATCGACCAGTTCCTTTCAGCTTTCAAAGAAAGCTATTCCTATCTTAGGAACAATGGATACTTACATGCGAAAACAGAGAATTATGTTCTCTATCTCTATCCCAGCGAGAAGGTGATAAATGACGTAAGGAAGTTCACTCTTCCCGCTAGTTTTTACAAGAGCTGATGTAAACAAGATTAACAAGGGAGTATCTGAGAATCTCGGACTCCCTTTTCTTTTATCTTGAAATAATTTAGGTAATCTTTAACTTCTATTTTAGATTTAAACATAAAAAATCATACATGCAAAAAGTTATTAAATGACTTACTGTTTATAAAATTTGATACTGAGGAATCGGTATTGCATCTCTTCCTGATTGAAAAAAAGTTCTTATTAAATGAGGAGCACTACCATGAAGTATCGTTGATGTTCGTGTAGTAAACAGCAAAAAAGATTATATCGAAGCACATCTATTAGAGATTAAGAAACAAGATCCAAAATTACTAACTGGGCATGCTATTTGTCAGCACTTCTTTTCTCCATTCATGGAGAAAGACGAAAATAATACCCTGCCTCCGTATGCTATTTGATGTTGAGGATGTAAATGGCAAGTAATGAATTATGAAGCACAATTAAAATTAAAAGAAGATATTGTAAAAGATGCATTCTGAAAGCTAATAAAAAAGCAAGAAATAACTTTTCTTCCAATTGTTGGTTCTCCATTACACGAAGGATATAGAAATAAGATAGAATTTAGCTTCTGAGTATATAAACAGCTTGAAGAAAACTTTAGAAAAGCAAAGAAAAGTTGAAGAAAAGAAGAAGATCTTCTTAAAGAAGGAATGCAAAAATATAGTATTGATGCTAATTTTAATCTATGATTTCATAAGCAAGGAGAATTTAGTAAGATTGTTGATATAGAACATTGTTGATTAGTATCAGAGAAAGTTAACAAACTATTTGCACATCTAAAAGAATTA
>Ga0326513_10002363_pt1 | contig 13976 bp, 14 predicted proteins | sample 2_2465_0518_D_FD_203654 | JGI IMG/M metagenome (GOLD analysis project Ga0326513, IMG submission 203654) | Bovine rumen microbial communities from UC Davis, California, United States - 2_2465_0518 | ecosystem: Host-associated > Mammals > Digestive system > Stomach > Rumen | place: USA...
TGAATCAGATCATCCAGTCAACGCGGACGCTCAAGACCGAAATGAAGGCTACGGAGTCAAGCTTCAGCGCTTCAGACTCCGCAATGAAAAAGGCAAGCGAGAGAAGCAAGATTCTTTCGCGAGAAATCGAAAATCAGAAGAAACATATCGAGAATTGCCGGACTGCACTCAACGAAGCCACGCAGAAATACGGCGAAGCAGACAGCCGGACGCAGAGATGGGCACAGGCTCTGAACAACGCCACAGCAGAGCTTAACCGCATGAACTCCGAGCTTGCGAATAACAACGCCTTAACCGCATGGGGGCAGGACGTTGAAGCACTCGGTCAGCGGGTACAGAGTATCGGTTCGACAATCAGCAGTGTGGGCGATGCGATGACGAAATACGTCACCGGGCCAATCGTGGCGGGTGGCGCGGCATCCGTTAAGCTCGCGACCAGCTTCGAGGATTCGCTCGCAAAGGTCTCCACGATTGCCGACGAATCCGAAGTCTCGATGGATGACATGAGCGAATCCATCAAAAATCTGAGCAATCAGACAGGCATCGGGGCGTCGGACATCGCAGAAGCTACGTATCAGGCGATTTCTGCCGGGCGGTCTACTGCTGATGCGGTCGATTTTGTCGCACAGTCTTCGAAGCTTGCGGCAGGTGGGTTTACTGACGTAACAACGTCAGTTGATACGCTTACAACGATTTTGAATGCTTACGGATTGAGTGCGGAAGAGACACAGAGCATATCTGACAAGCTGATTACCACACAGAATAAAGGCAAAACTACTGTAAATCAGTTAGGTCAGTCTCTCGGTTCTGTTATACCGACCGCGGCGGCGTTCGGCGTGTCGCTCGACCAGGTACTTGCTTCCTACGTCTCCATGACAAAATCTGGCATTTCGACCGCAGAGGCTACCACATACCTTAATGGAATGCTCAATCAGCTCGGCAAATCCGGAACGGACGCGAGCGACATCCTGAAGGAGAAGACGGGCAAGTCCTTCCATCAGCTCATGGACGAGGGAACATCTCTGGCAGATATCCTCAAAATCGTTGTAGATGCGGCAGACGAGAGCGGTCTGGAACTCGCGGACATGTTCGGAAACGTCCGAGCCGGTAAAGCGGCGATGAACTTAGCTAAAGACGGGTCAGCTGAATTCAACGCCGCACTTGTGGCACTTGGAGAGTCTGCAGGGGCGACTGATACGGCCTTTAATAAGGTCACGAACACGACCAGCAGGAAGTTCACACGGGCTCTTAACCGCGTCAAGAACAGCGGTATCGAAGCAGGTCAGGCAATCTTAACGGAATTTGCTCCGCACATCGAGAAGGCATTGAATACAGTGACGAAGGCCACAACAGCATTCAGCAAGCTGTCGTCCGAAGAAAAGCGGAACATTGTCAAGTGGGCGGCAGTTGCGGCGGCTATCGGGCCGGTCACGAAGATAATCGGAACGACGGTAACGGCAGTCGGAAAGCTTACGAGTGGGATTGGTACGGCAGCGCAGGTACTCGGAATGTTCGCGGCAAATGCCGGAACGTCGGGGAGCGCACTCGGAACACTCGGCGCGGCTCTCGGAACATCTATGGGGCTTGCTGCGCTCGCCCTCGGTCCGCTCGTTGCTCTGTCTGCGGCTTTTATTGCCGCTAGGAAGGACATGGGCGGCCTGACTGAAGAACAGTCCGCGTTTGCATCAAAATGCTCTGAAATGGCATCCAAGGCGGCAGAGGTCAAGGGCGCTGTTGATGGTCTGTCTACGACCATAACCGCGAACGGCAACGCGGCAACGGCATCCGGCGCAGACCTGGCCTACTGGAAAGACGAACTTGCGAAGTGCTACGACGAGAGCGGGAATCTCAAGTCCGGTATGGAGTCGGTCGCTGAGTATGCTTTAGGCAGACTCAATGAAGCGATGGGAACTGATTACAGCACGGAGTTCATTGCGAACGCTGAGAGTTCCACAGAGGCTCTGAAGGGAATTGAAACAGAGATTGATAACTGCATCGCCAAATTACAGCAGCAGGCGATTGAATCCGCTTTTCAGTCCGATTATGCGGAAGCCCTGAAGAATTCCGCGGACGCATCCAAGACAGCGACGGAAGCGGAAACAACATACACGCAGGCAGTCGAGAACCAGAAGAAGGCGCAGGCAGAACTCAACGCGGCGCTCACTGCTTCTGATGCTACCACGCAGGCCGGTGTTAAGCGCCAGACAGAGGCAAAGGCCGCTTATGAATCCGCTTGCAAGTCCGTCAAAGAATCTGCAAAAGCCTACAAGGACAGCGCAGAAGCATCCGCAGAGGCATCCTCTCAGGTATCCGGCCTGAAAGGTGCTATGGAGCAGATGGCGAAAGCGAAGACCTCCGAAGAAATCGACGCGGCGGCGAAAGCATATGCGAACGTCGGCACGAAGGCGGAGGAGGCCGGGAAGAAGGCCGCAGACAGCGCACAGACGATCGTGGACACGAACACGAAAGCACTTGACGGTCTGGCTGAGCAGTCGAAGAAAGCGGTGGAAGGATCTGCACAGGCTTATACGGAGGCCGGCAAACAGGCAGGTACGTCGTATCAGTCCGGATACAATAACACGATGGCCGACTGGCATGCGAGCGCTCCGGCTCCGGAAATTGACCAGAATGCGGCATCTGTCGAGGCTCTGGAGACGCGGAACACGATGCAGGGCGTTCTCGGTGTGGCCATGCAGGGAGCGATTGATAAGGTAAACGGCGGAGACAATGCGGCTCGCATTGCATGGACCGGAATGCAGAACGAGACCAAAAAGAATCAGCAGGGCAATATCAACGTTGTCAACGGTGGTAACTCTGCGGCGCAGGTGGCATGGGCGAATATGAACGGCATCACGACAAAAGCCATGCAGGGCGCCATCTCCGGTGTCAACGGAGCGACATCCGCGGCGTCGTCCGCAAGGTCAGAGATGCAGGGGTATTTGAACGCCAATCCGCTTTCGGTTGTGTGCAACGTCGTGCAAAACGTCGCGAGGGTCGTAACGGAGACTGTGCAGACCATCACAGGGCATGCGGAAGGCGGCTTTACGAACAAGGAGCAGCTCTCCTGGTTGTCTGAAGGCAACAAGCCCGAGGTCGTCATTCCGCTGTCTGTTGAGAACAGACGGCGAGCACTCGACCTGTATCGGCGAACCGGCGCAATTCTTGGCGCTGAGAGTCCGGTATATATGCCGGCTCCATCGTCGGGCATGTCATCGGAGGATATGTACAACGCGATTAAGAGCGGGGCATCTGACGCAACTACAAAGATATATCTCAACAACAGAGAGATTACACGAGCATTTAAGGATATGGGGGTAGCTTTCGGATGATAAACGTGATTTACGAATCCTCTGCGGGTCGGCGTTACAATCTGAAAGCTGACCCGATAAAGATAAAGAGCGCGAATTTCCACAACTACGCATGGACGCGTGAAGTCGTTTCCATGCGGTACGGCGAGCGGGTGCAGCGCTTTTCCAAAGATGCGCAGGAATATGAAACAACGCTGTATCTGCGAGGAAACCAGACGCAGGTGAAGAAGACGCTTTACGACCTGCACAACGACTTTGAATCGGACATCATAAGCCAGACTCCGGGCAAGCTCTGGTGGCATAACTCGTACATCCCGTGCTATGTCGTGGCATCATCTACGTATCCTCACGAAAATGATGTATGGACGTGCAACGAGGTGACGATCTATTGCCCATCCCCGTTCTGGATTGAGGAACGCAATTTCTCATTCTATCCGGTCGAAGAACAGACAAGCTATCCGTATCTGGATTTTAATGTCGATTTCCCGTTCGATTTCTCGTACAAACCGCGCGCGGTCCTTCCGATTGAGACCGGACACTATGCACCGTCATCTTTCCGCATGGTCATACACGGGCCGTGCGTCAATCCGTCGGTCAATATCGGCGGGAACATCTACAACGTCAATGTCTCGGTCCCGGCGGGCGGCTATCTGGTCATTGACAGCAGACAGGACGCTCCGCTCGGGTGGCAGGTATATCTGCGGAATGCGTCCGGGCAAGCATCAAATGTCTTTGATGATCGAAATCCGAATTACCAGATTCTGGAAAGAATTCCCGGCGGGACGGTCGATTTGACATATCCGAGGACATACGGAATCGACCTGACGCTGTACCTTGAAAGGAGCGAGCCGTCATGGATGAATTGAATCTGATTATGATCTCGACGACCATGCATGAGTATGCGGCTATCACGCCTATCAGCTTCGAGTGCGAGGTCGGAACCGGCGACGCTTCGAACGACTTCGAACTGCGAGGATATGATGTTTTTACAGGCGGCGTGTACATTCCGGGAACGGAGTACGGCGGACTGATCGAGAAGACAGAGGACACGACAGGAGAGGATATACACGTATACAAAGGATGGACGTGGCGCGGGATCCTGACGCAGGCGGTCGTCTCTCCTCCATCCGGAGCGGACTATTACACGGCATCCGGCGACCTGCACGAAATCATATCGGGTCTCGTGTCGACCAGATTCAGCGGACTTTTTACGGTTCCCGCTACGCTTACGGGAGTGACCGCAAATTTCCAGGCGGATAGATTTTGCACTGTACACGAAGCGCTGACCGACCTCTGCGAGGAAAACGGATACAAGCTCGTGATTGAAGCGTATAAAGCCGATGCAGTCAAGGTCGAGCTGAGAGCAGATCCGGTCGCAACGGTGGCGGGAACGTACAACGAGGACAATCGGCTGAGCCTGACCTTTACGGATGACAGCATGGGCATCAACCATCTCATCTGTATGGGCAAGGGCGATTTGAGGGACAGGCAGCGAGTCGACCTTTATGTTGACCAAAACGGCAATATCGGCACCACGAAGTATTATACAGGTCTATCGGAACGCGAGCAGTATTTCGATTACCCTAACGCGGAGAGTATTGCAGAGCTGACGAAGCAGGGCAAGAAACGGCTCAAGGAAGTCATGCGCAAGAAGACACTCCAGATAAACCGGATACAGGATGTTGAAATGGATATAGGCGATATCGTGACCGGCAAGCATACAGTGAGCGGTACGACAGTATCTGCTCCAATCGACCGCAAGAGCTTTACGTACTCAGGCGGTACGATGCGCTTAGAATACCATGTCAAAGAGGAGGCATAAATGCGAATAGTAACTGGATACAGAGGAGAGCCGCACATCGTCTCCGATGACTTGCAGGCTTTCAATAAGGGCACGGTCGGCGACGTTATCCTGCCGATCGGCGATTGCTTACACGGCCATATGGAGACGGCAACCATCCTCCGGATTGATAATGGCGCCGCCATCATGGGCGGCGTTGAGTTTCGGGTGGAGTATGGCACGCATGACGATGTAGCGATTGATAACGGCGCCCAGGGCATGAACCGGATCGATCTTGTCTGTGCGCGGTATCAGAAGGACGGCAGTACGGGCGTTGAGTCCATGTCGTGGGCGGTCGTCAAGGGTACACCGTCGAGCGGTACACCGTCGGCGCCGTCTTATACGACAGGCGACATTATCGAGGGCGCGGCAGATGTCTATTTTCCGATGTACAAGGTCAAGTTGACGGGCCTGGCGGCAGAAGTCGAGGAGCTGTGCGGTGTATTGACGACTGCGGCAGATAATCAGGAAACGATCGCGAGCCTTCCACGAGCGCTGATTAAAAGCTCTGTTGTCGTAACCGGTACGGCATCGGATGATATCACGTTGTGGACGGTGCCAGCAGGATACGATACGACTAAGATAGTCGTGACCGTAACAAACACGGACTACGCGACGAACAAAGCTCTGCCGATTGCGACATATATCGACGGAAGCCGGAAGATCCACGCAAAAATGAACGTCAGCCGCGTAATAGGATATTGCCGCGTCAGCTTCGTGGTTTGGTACTGGGGGGAGTAAGATATGAGCGTTTTGATTTTAACCGTCGACGAGGTCATGCGGACGCTCACCAACGACGGGCAGTACCCTTTTGTGGTCAACGACAAGACCGTCGATATCGTCCGCTTTGCGATGAATACCGGCTTTACGGATATCGCGCTTGATGAGCATTCCGCCCTCCGCGTCATGTACCAAAGGCCCGGAGAGACAGAAGTCCGTGCGCAGACACTGACGTATCACGATACGGACGGCCTCCGCAATTTTTACGACTGGCAGTTGCTGTCTGCTGACCTCGCAGAAAAGGGTACGCTCACTGTCGCACTCTGCATCCTGCGAGTGGCAGACGGGGACGTCGAGGAGTGGCACACGACACCGTATCAGATACGAGTGCTCGATACCATCCATACCGACGACAGCGACGAGGGAGACGAGAGTATCACGCCGACGGTTGCTCAGAGGGTGGCGGTCCTTGAGTCGATAACGCACGGCCTTGTCGGCGGCGCTCCGATTGTCGTCGGAAGTGTGTCCGAGATGGACGATACGGACAGGATTTATGTTCTCACTACGGATGGCAAGTGGTATTGGTATGACGGTACTGCATGGGTTGAAGGCGGTACGTATGGTGCTGCTGTTACGGATACTACGCTTTCTGTCGCAGGAGCTCCGGCTGATGCTAAAAAGGTGGGTGATATTTTAGAAGCGGTTAAGTTTGCTTTACTTGACTGCTTTATGAATGTTGCTTGGATAAACGATGACGGTCAAAGTTACTACGATGCTTTGGAGGCCGCGTTTGATAATGAATCTCACACGTTGTTGAGCATCACGGCTATTTTTACGCAAGGATCTAACATCATATACGATACCGATACTTTAGATTCTTTAAAAGAATACCTTATAGTTACTGCAAATTACGATGACAGCAGTTCTAAAGCTATTACTGGTTATATTCTTAGCGGAACTTTAACGATCGGCACTAGCACAATTACGGTTTCTTACGGAGGAAAGACTACAACTTTTAATGTGGTCGTATCGGGAAAGTCTGTGGTGTATAAATTATCAGACGAAACATTGAGCCCACTAGTAAAAGGGACAATGACAACAGTCGATAATCGTCCATGCATCCTTCAGGAGGGCGCAGGGCAAGTTATAAATGTGTTGACTGGGGATGTTCCGTTTTTGATAAAAGAAACAGTATCATCAACTGCGACTGAATCAATTTATTATCCAATACCGATTCCGTCTTATGCGACACGAGTAACCGTTTCTGTCTTGCCGAATACGTTACAAATTAACGCAAATATCAGGAAGTATGAAAACGGAGCATTTACGATCATAGTGACTGGCGATAAAACAGCTTCGGTTCAATACGATTTTAGTGCCTCTGAAAATCTGTACGTTGTAGGAAGGGTTCAGAATGATGTTGATGCGTCTAGTGTTACGGACGTAATAATCGAATGTGAATAAGGGGGCTAGAATTATGGCAATTTATGATATTTATGGAAACGAAATTGCAAGCGGAAATCAAAACCCCATAGCCTATGTAGCTGTATCCGATATCAAATCCGATTATCCACTATATAATGACGATCAGATTTTAGATGAGGCTATAACAAGAGCAACCGAACTCGGGGGTACTACTAAGATAATCTGGGACGGAAGCGATATACATTTTGACGGGGTTACAGCTCATACCTGTAAAGGCTTCGGCGGAATTGATTTCAACGGTTCTAAGATTTATATGCCGAATTATGATCGAGGTGTGATTATACAAGTAGAACCAGAAAACACATCCGATATTACAATATCCTCAGATCTCATTCTGAAAGACAGAACGACTAGCCCGCAGTTAAAAGGTAAAGTTTTCACGATGAATAACGGAGGAAAAACCGTTGGAAACGCCGGAATGTGCTTAGGGACTAGAATGAGGACTCCTGTAAACCCAGATGACGTTGTGTATTGGAGCCCAACGATCATCACTGATCCTGATGGCAACTATAAAACTGGCGAGCTGTATTTGGTTCCAAGTGCCGGACAGGTTGAATGTTACAATGTACATGAGATTCCACCAATTACATTTGAAATATGCAATGCCACAATTGTTTCTTATAGTGGCACCGTGATGTCTAACTTCGTATTGTGCACGAGAAGCAATACCTGCATTCATGGGTTCAGGCTTGAGGGGACTAGCGGAATAACTGCATATAGGGACGGAATCTTCTTTTGCAATAGATGTTGTAATATTGAGATTTATGACATCTGCGGGATAAGTCCGGTTCAGAAAGATTTGTCATCTGGCTACTCTTTGTATTTTCGTTCTGTCAGTGCATCGCATATCCATGATCTGTTTGTTGGGGATTCAACACGCTGGGGAGTTATAGGATGTCATTTCATAATTGACTGTGTATTTGAACGGTGCAATTTAAACAGGTGGGACTGCCATTTTGCACAAACAGGATTCAATGTGATTCGGGAATGTGTGTTAGGATGGCTGGTGTATCCTGTAGGCTGCGGAATATTCACTGTCGAAAACTGTATTATATCAAATGGTTATGAGACTGGTGAAGGTTTGATCGCTCTAAGACATGATACTCCGGGAGTGTTTGATGGTGAAATTATCGTCAAAAATTGCATATTTTACATGGGCGATCTTTCTACAACAGACAAAAGAGTATGGGGAGATGGGTGCTTGAAAGAAAAACCGAGCAACAGCGTTCTCGTTGATGCGCCTCTTGCAAAAAGAGTGATGGATAATTGTGTGATTATTGGCGATTATACCACTTTATTCAGCACTGGCACCGAATATGCTGATGATAAGCCATTGTTCGCTGATTTGGATATCAAGATTAAGAACATGGATATAAATGCTTCTGAGGCGGCAATCTATGCTCCGTCCGATCTCACCATCGATAAAGTTGCGATTTATGGTTGCTCTATAACCGGCGCAGGAATGACATTGAAGAATGTGAGAGGCGATTTGACTGTGACTGATAGTCACGTTAATTCCATCGCAACAAATTCCGATATTCCAAATCTTGTAGCTGTTGGTAATGTGTTTTCTGGAACACAGGCAGTCACCAGATTTAATAAATATTCGCTTAGTGGGAATATAGCATCTGACATGAATTCTGTTAATCGGCATTCTTAAGGAGGGCATGATATGACGATCATAAATACAAGCCCTGACCGCATCATCCAGATAGGATATGAGGGCGAGGACAGAGTAACGGTCTTGCGATTCCGGTACGGTGCTGACTGGCTAGAAAACGGCGAGGGAATTTTCCGTATCCGGGTGCGTCGGCACGGAGAGACGCAGGCATACAATGCACAGCTAGTCGCGGACGATGCAGAAAATCTCTGCCTGCTCATGACGGTCACGAACGTGGAACTGTCCGTAAAGGGTTCCGGTGAGATGCAGGTAGTGTACAGCGGTGAGGATTTTGTCAAGAAATCTCCGATATACAGCTACAACGTCTCCAGAGCAGTAGACGAGGCAGTAGACCCGCCCGCACAGGATGTCTATACGCAGATAATCGAGAGCCTGTCTGACTTACAGACGGATGTGCAGGGGCTTGCTGATACGGTAGACGGTATCGGCAATTTGGCAGAGCTGACCACGGAGACGAAAACCGACCTTGTATCAGCTATCAACGAGGTCAACGCAAAGGGCGGGTCATCTGTGACGGTGGATTCAGAACTTTCCGCAACGTCCACAAATCCCGTGCAAAATAAGGTCGTTACAAGCGCCATACAGAGCAAGGCAGATACGGCAACGGTCTCCGCTTTAGCTGATGCTGTACAGGACTTAGACGGGGACGTGCAGGGCTTGCAGACTACTGTGCAGGCTAAAGCTGACACAGCAACGGTCACTGCGCTGTCGGGGACGGTAAGCAATCTGTCGGATTCCGCACAACAGTACATGGAGTACACGAGTGCATCCATAGCTAACTTGCGGGAAAATAAAGCGAACAAGTCCTATGTAGACAGCGAACTTGCGACAAAAGCAAATACGCAGACGGTGACAGCCTTGTCTGGCACGGTAAGTGGCTTGCAGACAAGCAAAGCAGACAAGTCCTATGTGGACACTCAGCTTGCTACAAAGGCATCCACGGCAACGGCTACGACTTCTGCTGCCGGGCTTATGTCTGCACAGGATAAGTCAAAGCTTGATGCGGTCTATGCTGACTATACGGCGGCACTTGCAGCGATTGGAGGTGGGTCATGAGTACACCATTGACAGACAGGATAACAGGACTTACAGCGCAAGCTAATGCCGTGACGGGGGCGAGTGATACCACGCTGACGGATGCGGTCGGGACGCTGATTGCGGGGTTCGGAGGAGTGTTTGAGCTTGTTGCGGAAGAGATTTTGACGGAAGACGTCTTGGATTATGATGCAACTCCTGCGCTATGGCTTGAGCGTTTCGGGCTTACGCAGAGCGTTGCAGATGGAAGTCGATACTTTTTCATGTTTGACAATACGGGTACAAGCGCAAATCATGTACGATATATCCTTTTTTGTCCGCCCTTATCAGGTCAGAGTAACATCCATGCTATATCTGTTCGGATGCGGTATAGCGTGACTGACGATCTTACAACGTGGTGCAATGCCAATGCAGGCTCAAAAATAAGCGTTTACAAATTCTGAGAGGAGACACACATCATGGATTTATCAACTTTTAGCTACTCACACATCTACTGGATCTTCCTTCTCCCGCTCATCGGAGCAGGCGCGGATATTGTGACCGGATGGATTCAGGCAAGCGTCAACAATAACTGGAAGAGCGTAATCATGCGCAAAGGCTTATACCGCAAATCCGGCGAACTGCTCATAGTCGTGCTTGGATTCGTGGCAGAGCAAGCGGTGCCCGTGATTGGACAGTATAAGCTTGCTACGTGGATTTCTCTCTATATCTGCATCATGGAATCCATAAGCGTGCTCGAAAATCTCGACAAGGCAGGCGTGGGTTTCCCGAAGTCAATTCTGCGGAAGCTGGGGAAAGTCAAAGAAGAATTGGATGGAGACGAAGATGACAAGACAGGAACTTGAGCAAATCGCTCGGCTCTGCGTTCAGGAGCAGGGCGGGAGTGAGGCCGGGGTTAAGGGCGAGGCATCTCTTATGATGAATCTCGCCCGGAAACACGGCAGAGAAGTTTACGAGTATGTGCGTAATTCGGGATGGTTTTCTCGTGCTCAGTACTGGATGGACAACGGCAACGCTACCAGTCAACAGGTCGATTGGGTGGCTGATATACTTATCAACGGCAACGCCACGCTTCCGTCCTACGTGGATGAGCATGACTGCTTTAGTGATATTGCATGGATAAGCACAGGAGCAGTTCGGGACAGGTCGGCATACATCAAGGATGTTACGGTGATTCGCAATCGGTACGGCTCCACGTACACATTCTGGGGTTTCCTGCATGAGCACAGCGATCCGTTCGGCTACACGTCGAAACCTTCTGATACAGACGGGATATTCTTGGAGGTGGGCACATGATTAGTCAGGAATGGCTCGACGCAGCGGTCGAAGAAGCTTACAAGTACGCACACGATCACTGTCACTACGCTCCAACAGATAACAGCTTTCCAGTCGGAGAAGATGGTCAGATGGACTGCACCGGCCTTATGCTTCGTGCGCTGTATCTGCTTGGACTTGTGGACTATCCGCTGAACTGTGACCAGATAGATATGATGATGGGGCGGCTCGGATTTGTGCAGAGTACGGACATCGAAGACGTTTACCGCTATCATGGATTCGTGCAGTGGTGCTATCCGCAGTGGGTAGGCAGTGAGCATGTGCATCATACATACTATTCTCTGGGCGGAGACGGTCGGACGATTTCCAAGTATGACACCGGCTCGGAGACAAGACTGCGGTCTGCACAGCCTTTTGTTGGTGTTCCAGTCGACGAGTGGGGCGGGCGGTACGTGTTTAAGCATATGTGGATTTTACCGGACGCGCCGGGCGATAACGGAATCTATTTGAAAGTGGGTGATTAGATGGGCGTATCAGCAAAAGAATTTGTCGAAAAGGCTCTCAGTTTTGAGGGCTACCGGGAAAAGAATCACGCGAGCGCCGACCTGGAAGACTTCCAAGCTGACGCAGGGGACGGGAACCACACGATCTTTCAGCAGATAAGCGTCGGATGGACTGGTGACCAGTGGTGCCAGTATTTTGTCGACGGTATAGCCGTGCTGCTGACCGGCAGCAGGGACGCGGCGAAACGTCTGCTCTGTCAGGATGGACTTGCTCGGATGACCGGCTATACTCCGGACGGGTCGACATGCTTCAAAAATGCAGGCAGGTGGTATCAGGTTCCTGAAGTCGGGGACGTAGTTTATTTTTACGGCAACGTATCCTCGGAAGGGCGCAAACGAATCTGCCACACCGGGATTGTCGCATGGGTCGACAGAGGCAGTCAGACATTCGGAACGGTCGAAGGGAACAGCAACAGCAACGGATTCACCACAAACGGTGGATGCGTCGCACAGCATGAATATTCGTTCGCTTCCGTGGGCGGTGACAGCCGGGTGAACGGATTCGGCAGACCCCGATTCAATGAAGATACGGATTCCGTATATATCCAGATAGGAGGGTGACAGATGGCAACGACTTATAAACTTGAGACTGTGGAGCGCGGGGATAAGGGCAACAGCGTCCTGCTCTTGCAGGAAATCTTGAAAGCCCGTAAACAGTACGACGGCGAACTTGACAAGGAATTCGGGCCGCAGACAGAGAAGGCCGTGATTGCCTACCAGAAGGCGAGAATCCGCATGGGCGCAGACCTCGGAGAGGCGGACGGCATTGTCGGGCCGAAAACGTGGGCGGATTTGCTTGCGCTGGCGAAGGCGTAAGGTATGGCAATAGGCGAAACATACGAGGAATTTGTCGAGAAGTTCAAGCCAAAAAAGACCACGGATGATTGCTATACACCGCAGGAAGTGTATGACTGCGTGGCAGACTGGGTGGCGGAGAAATACGGTTTCGACCGTTCGACGTTCGTGCGTCCGTTCTGGCCGGGCGGAGATTACGAGATGTTCGACTATCCGGACGGGTGCGTTGTCGTCGATAATCCGCCCTTCTCCATCCTGTCGCGCATTGTCGCGCACTATGCGTGGAAGAAAATCAAATTCTTCCTCTTCGGACCGTCGCTCACCTTGCTTGCTTCGAAAACAACCGCAAAGCACGCCTGCGGTATCATCGCCGATGCAGATATAACTTTCGAGAACGGCGCTATTGTTCGGTGCGGATTCCTGACGAACCTTGAACCGGATTATGCGCTCAAGGTCGAACCGGAGCTCGCCCGGCGGCTGAAAGAGGTCTGCACAAAGCTCGCAAAAGAAGGGAAGCGGGAGATTCCGAAGTACGAATATCCCGACTACGTGCAGACTGCGGCGCTTGCCATGAAATACGCAAAATACGGCATTGATTACGCAGTACGGCGAGAGGACGCGATTTTTATCGGCGCCCTCGATGCGCAGAGAGATGTCGGCAAGGAGATTTTCGGGAAGGGTCTGCTCCTGTCTGAGCGTGCGGCGGCTGAGCGTGCGGCGGTTCATGTGTGGGAGCTTTCCGAAAGAGAGCAGAGACTGGTCGAGATGCTGAGCAAGCACGCAACTTGATAGACATGGAAACGGGGAGGGCTTTCGCTCTCCCCTTCTTTTTTATTCTAAGCCTTTTGTTGTTCAGCGGTGGCGTTGCCACCCATTTGCCACCCGTCTATGTATATATCAAATACGTCATATAAGGATTGAACCGTTGAACAGGTTAGCATTTACCTGTAAAATTAGGACGTATAAGGATAGCTGAGGACATAAAATTCAACCATTTCCATAAACCATGCATGTCGAGACTATCACCCTCTTAACCCGCATAAAATAAGGCTTTTCGGTGTCAATCCCCTTGTTTTGCCATCGATTTGCCACCATTTTGCCACCCTCGGGAGTAAAAACGCTCAGAAACTGCCGAATTCGCGTTGAATTTGTTCAATCAGCGGTATTTTTCATGCATTCCGTACCGCTATCTGTTCAAAGAGTTCAACGGTGCGTTTCTGCATCTCGTCGGTGTTATGCACGTACCGGTTCATGGTGGTCTGGATATTGGAGTG
>Ga0326513_10002364_pt1 | contig 13974 bp, 14 predicted proteins | sample 2_2465_0518_D_FD_203654 | JGI IMG/M metagenome (GOLD analysis project Ga0326513, IMG submission 203654) | Bovine rumen microbial communities from UC Davis, California, United States - 2_2465_0518 | ecosystem: Host-associated > Mammals > Digestive system > Stomach > Rumen | place: USA...
CGCCTGAAGTTAATACTCTATTTATATCCCATTCACGTTCCATACCTAATCTTCGTTTATCTAAATTCTGAAAAGCAAACCATAGATTTCTAAGTTGATTAGTTAATTTATTACGTTCTTTCTCATCAGCTAAGTTTTGTTTAGCTATTTCATCTTGAGTCTGTTTATACCATTCTTTACTATTATTTAATGCATCCGTATAATAATCTAATTCTTTTTTTAATTCATCATATTTTGCTGTACCCTTACGTTCCTTTAACAACTCATCTTTAACCTCTTGGCATTTTATATTATACCATTCGATATCTTCTGATAAATCTTTCAATGATTCATACAATGATTCATAATTTTTTAAAGCTTTCGTATAATCATCTAAGTCTTTTTTTAACTTATCATGTTCTGTTGTACCCTCGGGTGTTTTTAACAACTCATCTTTAACCTCTTGGCATCTTGCATTATACCATTCGATATCTTTTGATAAAGCTTTCAAATTATTATTATTTAATTCATCTTCTGATGTATACGGTTTTATTTTATTTAATGCTTTCTTTGCTTGTTCATAATCTTTTTTATATCGATCAGCTTCTGGTTGATATATCCGTACTCCTAAAGGTTTAGCAGGTTTTAAGTCTTTATCTCCAGGTTCTGCAAAAGGTGATATACCTCCATTTTGATAAAAATTATGCATAGCATTACTAAATTTTTCATCATTAACTAATTTATCTGCACTTTGTAATCGTTTTGTTACTAAGTTACCTAATCCAGTAGTATTAGTACCTGCATCAAATTTTTTAGGAGACTCGTCATTTTCTAAAGATTTTTCAATTGTATCAAAATCAATATTACTCCAATCAATAGCCATTGAAATATACCTTTGTTATTTAACTTTTAAATTAGAACTTATTTATTTTTAATTGGAAATATTTTTAAAATTAGAACCATATTTTTTACGTTCAATATAATATCAAAAGGATTTTGATGAAAGAAAATTCATACTTATATATGCATTATTATGAAGATACTGCTAAAAAAGGCTATGTTTTTTCTTGGTTTTATAAGAATTGTTTTGAAAAAGCTTTTTATTTATATGTACGTTCAGATTTAGATGTAAAAAGTATAGTTTCTAAAAAATTATGGGATTACATATATAGAGTTTCGACTAAAGAAGAAAATATCTTATTAGAAGATATGACTGATAAAGGTAGAAAAGGTTATAATAAAAGATTATTAGATTTAGGTTTTAAAAAAGGATATAAACTATATAAATTATATAGTACACCAACTTTTTTAGAAGTATTAAAAGAAGGAGTATAAAAACATGTGGGATGGAAATAATATGTCTTTGACTAAAGATTCACCTCGTAATTATATGTATAAAAATACAGTATATTTACTTGATGAAATATCTGATTTGTCTTGTGCATATTTAATTGGTGATTTGTATGATTTTGTTACAGATAAACGTAATTTTGATACTCCTTTGAATTTTATTATTAATAGTCCAGGTGGTGATGTTTATACTATGATGACTATTTTAGGATTAATAAACATTGCAAAAGTAAATGGTATTCAAATAAATACTTTTGTTATGGGTGTTGCTGCATCTGCGGCTTCTGTTATTGCTATTCAAGGTGATGTTCGTAAAATTACTAAAGTATCTCGTCATTTTGTTCATTTTGGTGCTATGTGGTCATTAACAGAAAGGCATAGTGAAATTGAAAAAATTTATGAACAAACTAAAGATTATGCGGAAAGAATTGATAATTTATACTTAGAAGCGTGTCCTGGATTAACACCAGAAAAATTAAGAAATTTACAATTAGATGAACGTGGATATTTAAATGCAGAACAGTGTGTAGAATATGGTTTATGTGATTCTATTATAGAAGATGATTTAGCATATATGAAAAGTGTACATGAAAAAGCAGAAGGTTTTGAAGACTTATTTGAAGATTATCAAAAAGGGGATTATAAATCTTTATTAAAGAAAGTCGAAAAATTAAATAAGCAATCAAATAAAAAGAAGTAAGCTATGTTAATAACAGATGAAATAAAAGAACATTTTAAAAGATTATGTATGGCTGCAAATCATACATTAACTCGTAGTGAATATCGTAAAATAAATAATATTCCAGAATATACTTCTTCTAAAATAGAAGCTTTGTGGGGTACTTGGAAAAGTTTTATTGCAGATGTATCTTTTACTATAAATTTTAATCGTTATACTATTAGAAAAGTAGTTAAAAAGAACATTAATGATATTGTAATTTCATCAGTTATTGATGGTTCTGATATTGATTTTGAATGTTTAGAAACTTTAATTGCATATTCAAAAGAAGAAAAATGCCAATTATATATATTATGGAACAAAGCAGTTAAACCAAACGCACATTTTTCAAAAAATGAATATGAAATACTTGAGCCTTATTTAGTTACAGAATTAAATTTTGAAAAAGATAATAAATGTAAAGCTATTGATTTATTAATTTCGCCATCTGCTAAAAATCCATTGCAGAATTTAGATAAATTGTCAAAAGGTTTAAATACTATTATTGTTAGCTCACCAAAACAATATTTAGAAGTACTCCCTTATGATCCAGATGGTATTTATAAACTAGCTACAAGTACAGGTACTATATCTTTACCTTGTTATAAATCTAATGTTTCAGGATTATTAGATGAACAAAATCACACGTTAGGTGGATTACGCTTAGAATGGGATAATGATCAAAATAGATATAATATTCGTCAATTACAATTTAAAGATGGATATATTGGAGATTTAGGTATTTATTATTCTAAAGAAGGTGGTGTATGTAAAGGTGGTAATGTGAGTTGTATGGTATTAGGTGATTTACATGCACCAGAAACAGATGAATATGCATTAGAAGCAACTATAGAGTTAATTAAAGATTTAAAACCTAAAGATGTTATGATACATGATTGGATGAGTTACCAAAGTATAAATCATCATGAAGAAAGCAAAGTGTTAACTAAAATTTTAAATATTACAGAAGAAACACAAGATTTAGAAACAGAATTAAATTGTGCATTAAAAATATTAAACGAGTTGGCTAAAAAATGTCCACAATCTACATTTAACGTTGTTCATTCTAATCATGATGAATTTTTAATGAAATGGTTAAACGAAGGTGAATTTGTAAAGGGTAATCCCGTTAATCGTGTAATCGGTTGTGAATTGTTTGCAAATATTGCGAATGGTTTAGATGTTATACCACAAGATATGTTAGCAAAAAATGTAAAAATGCTACCTTCATGTAAAAGTATGGTAATTAGTGGATATGAAGTAGGAAAGCATGGAGATATTGGAATTGCTGGAATGCGTGGTAATACAAATGCTTATGTAAAAACATATGATAAATCTATTACAGGTCATACACATAGTCCAAAAATTAAAGAAAGTGGTGTAGTAGTAGGTACATTATCAAAGTTAAAATTATCGTATAATAAAAATAGTATCAGTAATTGGGCACAGGCAAATTGTATCTTATATAATAATGGTACTTTTCAATTAATTTTTGTATAAGCTGAGAAAAAAGTAATTCTATATAATATAAACTGTAAAATAAAGGATTGTAAAATGACAGTAAAAGCAAAAAAAGAAACTAAAAAAGTAACAAAGAAAGTAGTAGCAAAAAAACCAGCTGCTAAAAAAGCTCCAGCTAAAAAATGCTGTAGTGAATGCAAATGTGTAAAACCACAAAAAATTTCAGTTAAAGCAGTAGCACCAGAAGTTAAAGCTCCAGCTAAGAAATCATTTTGGACTAAAGTAGCTGAATTTTTTGGTTTCTAATTTAAATTAAAAGGAGACCTTTTATGGATGATAAAGTATATGTTGCTTTAAATAGCAATGTATTTGTTAAAGAAATAAAACAAGAAGCTAAACAAGGTAGTATGTTATTACCAGATAGTTTAGATAATGATTTTATTTTTGGTGAAGTTATTTCTGTAGCAGAAGGTTTTTATAATCAAAATGGTATGTTTATTCCATCTATGATTGCACCCGGTGATATAGTAGTATTTCCAAAAATTTCTGGAACAAAAGTTAACTTTAATAAAATTCCTATGATTCGTGTTATGCAGCAAGATATTGTAGCAAAACAAGTTTCTGGAATGATTGAAGATAATAAAGACTAATTTTTATAAAGGAGTATTTAATGTCTCGTACCGCGCATTTCGGTAAAGATGCTCAAAAAGCATTAGTTGAAGGTCTTAATTATGTTGGTAATGCGGTTAAATCTACAATGGGACCTGCTGGTAAAACAGTTATTATTCAAAAACAAGATAAATTACCTGTATTAACAAAAGATGGTATTTCTGTAGCAAAAGAATTATCACCTAAAGATGAAAAAATTAAATTAGGTGCTGACCTTGCTATTTCTATTGCTCAAAAGCAAATGAATACTGTTGGTGATGGTACTACTACAGCATGTGTATTAGGTCAAGCTTTAGTTAATAATGGGATTCGCCAAATTGAATTAGCATCTGATACAAATAGTATTAATCGTACATCTTTACGTAAAGGTATTGAAAAAGCTAAAGATTATGTTATCGAAAAGCTTGAATCTTGGGCTGAACCAGTAGATACAGATGAAAGATTAATGGAAGTTGCTACAATTTCTGCGAATGGTGATGAAAGATTAGGTAAAATTGTTGCAGAAGCTTATTCAAAAGTTGGTAAAAACGGTGTAGTTATTGTAGAAGAAACTAAAGAACGTAATATTAATCTTGTATTTAAAGAAGGTATGACATTAGATAGAGGTTGGACTTCTCAATATTTTGTTACAGATTTTGAAAATCAAACAGTAGAATATGATAATCCATTAGTATTATTATGCAACGGTAGAATTAGCAATTTTACAACTTTAGTAAATATTATCGAACCAGCAATTCGTGAAGGTCAAGCTGTAGTATTAATTGCTGAAGGTTTTGATACTAATGTTACACAAGCTTTGGTTATGAATAGAATTCGTGCTAATGCTAAAGTAGTATGTATTGAAGCTCCTGGTTATGGTGATCGTCGTTTAGAAATCTTACGTGATTTAGGATTTTATCTTGGTGCAGAAGTCGCTGATGATCCAATGGGTATGAAACTTGAAATGCTTTCTACTGCCAATATGGGTAGCTGTGAAAAAATTATCATTAAGAAAGATGAAACAGTTATTCGTGGTGGTAAAGGTGATCCAGAAAAGATCAAAGACCGTATTGCATCTATTGAAGGCAATATTAAAGCAACAAAAGATACAGATCAATGGGAAAAAGATCAGTTAAATAAACGTTTGGCTGCTTTAACTACTGGTGTTGCAATTATTCAAGTTGGTGGTTCATCTGAAGAAGAAATCAAAGAATTAAAAGACCGTGTAGATGATGCACAATGGGCATGTAAATCTGCGTTAGAAGAAGGTTTTTTACCTGGTGCTGGAAATCCATTATTATTAATTTCTAATCATATTGAAGAAGATTTGAAATTAGAAAATCCAGATGAAGCTTTAGGTGTAAAAATTTTTGCTAATGCATTAAAAGCTCCATTTAAAGCTATCTTAGAAAATGCTGGTATTGCTACAGAAGCAATTATGAAAGAAATTGCTGAAAAAGATAGTGCTGATTATGGGTATGATGCTCGTAATTTAAAATTAGTAAACTTAATTGAATCTGGTATTATTGATCCAGTTAAAGCTACTAAAGGTGCTATTTATGCAGCTACATCTATTGCTGGTCTTATTTTGACATCAGATGTATGTATTACAGAAGATCCAGTTGATGAAAAAGGATTATCACTTAATGTAGGTGCTGGTCTTCCTGGAATGATGTAAAATAATAATATTTATAACTAAGACCGATAATTTTAACGTTATCGGTCTTTTTATTTTAAACGAGTTCTAAAGTATATGACTAAAATTAAATCTAGATTGACAGAAACTGATTTTTCACGTATTAATTTAAGAGATGCTTATATTACTAGTTATCCAGAATATGCAGCAGCTTTACGTGATGAATCTTTATTTAGTAATTATGGTATAAAAGCTATCATAAAAGTACCTAAAATTGAAAATAATGTTGATGAATATTCAAATTTTGTAGATGATGATTTTGAAATTACTACAGAATCGGTTGTACCAAAGTTCGAACAGTATCGTCAAAACGTTTCAGTGGAAGGTATGGCTGCTGATGGTACTGAAGGTTTATATCCTTTAGAAGTACTTATTCCTACGAAATTACACTTACCTAAAAATTCAAGAATAGTACTTACCGAATATAGTTCAAAAGAAACTATTGTTGCTAGAGAATGGATAGTATTAAGTACTGAAATGAAGCAATTAAGCGGTAGTAAAACATATACCAGAGTTGCTTACTGTACACCTTCACGCCAAACGATTCATCGTACTATGGAATTCGATGAAATGTATGGTATTTTATATTTTAATATCTATCCAATAACCGATAAAATGCATTTTGATGATATTCGTGCATTATGTACATTTTATTTTGATATCGAACCAGTTCGTATGACAAAATCAATTATTATAGATTATGAAGAATCTATAGATACACGTGCAGAACATCAAGAAGTTTTAGATGGTGGTAAAACACCAGAATTACAAGAATACTATGAAACAGATCCTGAATATGGTAGTGTTAAAACATTACGTGTTAAAAACGATATAACAGGAAATTTTGTTGTTAAATCAACTGCTATTGCAGTTCTATATTAATATAATAAGGAATTAAAATGAATTACGGTATACAAGAAAATTTTATGAATGAAGTATTAGATAACTACTTTTCAGGTAGAGCTAATTATGAAATATATTTAGGATTAGGTTTATCTAATGAAGGTGGTGCTGTAAATATGGAAGATTTCATAGAACCTAGCACAGAAGGTACAGGTTATGCAAAACAACCATTTGTATGTGGTGGAGCTATTGGTGGTGTATGTTATAATTCTAATGAAATTTGTTTTGATACAGCAACAGCTGATTGGACAACAAACAATAGAGTTATCGATAAAGTAGGTTTATTTAACAGAATTACTACAATTTCTGCTAATGGCGATAAGATTTATACTTATACATTGTGGTGTGTATTACCGTTAAATCCTGTAGAAACAGTTGTAACTGGTGATACAGTAGTTTTGAATGCAAATTCAATTCGTTTACAATTAACTAACAAATAAGAGAACTAATCATGACAGATTTTATTAATTATCCAGTACATAAAACTGCTAAAAAAGCTAAATTAAATATGTGCGAATCTACAAGAGAAGTTGTAGAAGAAGTAGTTGAAAATTTAGATGAATTAACAGAAGATGAAGCTGTTAAAAAAATCAACGAAAGTAAGAAAGCTGTTGCTAAAAAAACGAAAGATGGTGTTCGTGTAAAGCAATCATTAAATGGATAATATTTTAAACAGAGAACTAATTTATGAATACAGATATTAAATACCCAATAAGAGTCATTAGTTATTATGCGTCTAATAAATCAAAAGTAGATAATAAAAATGATTTTTGCTTTTGGATGCGTTGTAAATTAACAAGAATAATATGTGATAAACCATTTGCTCGTGGTGATGTATTACAAATTAATAACATTAGTGAAACATCGAATGGTATTATTATAGATACTACATTAATAGAAGATTGGGAAAAAGAATATCCTGTATTAAACTTTGTTAGTGGTAGATTGATTTATAACAAATGGGCAGATTTTGAATTTACACCATCTGAAGGTATACAAATAATTAAGCCTATTGAACAGATTCTATCTGACAATTATTCAATAGGTTTTATTTTACTTGTTTATAAATCAGGTATTATTAAATGTGTAGATAAAACTACCAAAAACTATTTTGATGTTCATGTTAATTTAAATTGGGAATAGAAAAATGGCAAACAAATTATTTAAGAGTTTAAGTAAAACATTATTAGAAAACTCAGCATATGATAAAGATACCGATACTTTATTTGTTTCAAATCCAGGTATATCTTATGAAGTTTTAAGAGGATTAGCTAAAAGACATGGTTTTGCAATAGGTAAAACTAAATCTGGTAACTTTGTTTCTATTCCTTTATCGCAAAAATATAGTAATACAGCAGATGATAATTATATAGGTTTGTTTGATTCTTTTATGGAAACATATACATATTATAGTAAAAATTATGCAAACTTATTAGCTGCCTATAAAACATTTGATTTAATGGATGAAAATTTAGCTGAAGTTGGTTTAATCTTAGATACATATACAGCTGAAGTTTTAGCCCAAGGCTTTACAGATAATCCATTAAAGATTAGTATTTCAGATTCTAAAGCACAAAAAATAGTTGAAAAGATTTTATATAAAAATAAGATTTATCAAAAATTACCAAATATTACTAGATCTATTGCAAAGTATGGTAATTATGGTATGGTATTATTCTATCCATATTTAAACCAATGGTTAACAGATAATAAAAATGCAGATTTTAATCAGATTGATGTAGTTGAAGATTTAAGTATTAGATTTGTTAATCCTAAATATTTTAAAGTTAATACTGATGAATATTTAAATGTTATTAATTATGAAACTACTGATGAAAATACATATTTAGCCAAACCTAAAACTACTGTAAGCACTTCTACTGAAATATGGCAACCTTGGCAATTTGTTCATTTTGCAATAAATGATGAACTTACTGAACCATACGGTAAATCAATGCTATGGTCAATGAGATCTGCATTTGATCAATTGAGTACATTGGAAGCATTATTAGGTATTTCTCGTGCAAGTAAAATTCAAAGATTAGTATTTTATGTTCCTATTCCAAATGGTACAGCTATTACAGATGCTTATGGTTATATGAATGAATTTAGAACACAATACTTAAATTCAATCTTTACAGATGCTCCGGGTGCTAAAGCAGGACGTAAAATACCAGGTGCTACATCTATCTTGACATTACCTGTATCTGCAGACGGTAAAAAAGTAGAAGTTGATCATATTGAAGCAAACATTGATTTAAGCAGTACAGAAGACGTAGATTACTTTAAAGATAAAATCTATAATAATTCTAAGCTTCCGAAAGGCTATTTGGTTGGTGAAGATGTTATTACAACAGCTCAAACATTAGAAGCACAAGATCTTAAATTAAAACGTGCTTTAATTCCATTAAAGAAAGCATTGTTAGATGGTTTAATGTATTTAGTTGCTAATATCTTAACACACGCAGGTTATGATGTTAATAAATTAGATATCAAAGTAACGTTAAATGAACCAATTCAAATTTCAGCAGATGTTATTAGTAAATATAGTGATATTGCAGAATTAGTAAAGAGCTTTAAAGAAGTTAATCCTCAAATGACTAATGTAAATCAGTATCAATTGTTAGTTAAACTAGGTATGCCTACAGATATAGCACAGTTAATATGTAGAAATACTACAACTGCTAATTTAGATACTCCAGAAGATTTGGGTTCATTCTTAAAGAATCAAAAAGTAAAACAAAAAGCTTCTACAGAAGAAATGCCTGAAGAAGGTGGAGTAGAAGAAAGTGCTAGTTTATCAAATAAACAATTCTTGATGGAAAATCAATATATACAAAGAAAATTACAAGAATTTATTAAAACTAAAAATACTACATTAGATCGTTCTTTAAAAGAAAGTTTATTAAGTAGTGAAAAAAAGATATTAACAGAAGATGGAAAATAAACCTATAAAAGGAATATTTTTAATAAGTAGAGCATTTGGTAATAATGTTAATTTAGAAAATGTAAATACCCAATCTCTAGAAATTATGGATTATTTTTTATTTAAAAATAATTTGATGTTTTATTTTCCATTAGAAAAAGTAAATACTATCCTAGATCATATAAACTGTGGAAGAAAGCTTTTAATAGATTTTGATAAAGATCTAGCTAAATTAATAGTAGAAAAAGATTTTGATTTTAAAAAAGCACTAGATATTTACTTTGATCCAAAAAATATTGAAAGTGAACTTAATAATCCATTTGATGATCCAGATATTTATTCTAGATTTCAAGAACTATAAAAAGGACTAATTTTTATGCCAAACATAAATCCATTCTTAGATAAAAGACCTATACCTAAAATAGGTATTAATGTAAAAGTTAAAATTAAAACTAATTCTGCTAAAGAAAATGCAGATTGGAATAAGGTTTTTGGTTATATTATGAAAAAACCAAGAACAAAACTTGAATTTTTAACTGTAGGTGCTATTAGAAAGTTATCGTTAGGTGATATTACAGTAGCAAAAATACAACCTTTGATAACAGAAGAAGATTATGATCAACTTATGATTATAGAAGATATCTTTAATAATAGATTAACTACTGATATTAAAAGCTTTATTTTAGCTGTTTTACGTATTTCTGTAAAAGATCTAGAAAATATAATTTAATCTATTCTTTTTAATTATATATTTGATAAACAACCAAGTTCTATATTAATGAAATTTATACTAAGGTAATATAGAATGGCTGTACATACATTTCCAAAACTAGAAGATAATTCCCTTTTTGAATATTCTGGAGAATCTAACTATGAACCATATAGTGGTATTGTTTTAGATCCTGAAGATAACACATTTAAAACCGTATCTGGCATGTTTAGAGATAAAAAAGATTTCTATGAAAAATTAACTAAGCGTGGTTATGTAGTACGTAAAGTATTTGAAAAGAAAGTTTTCGATTGGATTGAAGAAAATGCTAAAACAACATTAGAAGCTTATTTGATGTTTAGTACTGCTTTCTCTAAATGGAAAGGAAATAATTTGCTAGATCAATATTATACTAAATTATTAAATGATATTCCTCAATTGAACCGTGAAAAAATTAAAGGTAATCCTAATACTAGAGGAAAAGAAGATATTACAACAGATGAATCTGTATTAGCAGAAGCAGATGATCAATCTTCAGATTATCATGCACTTTATAATATTAAAATTACACCGGTTAATAATGAAGGAAGTTTATTAACAAATAAAAGTGAAACATATCATGATATACCATTAATTATTCTTCCTAATATTGAATATTTTAATGAATATCAAGCTTCTAATATTATTTTTAATATATTAAGATTATTAGCATCTGAAGAAGCTCAAGGTAAAGCATTATCTAATTTCACAGATACTATATGGTATACATTATCACCGGAAAACTTAGAAGGTATAGATTATCAAAACCAAGATAAAGCTGATGAATGGAAAGGTATAAATGAATTTCAAGTTGAAATATCTACAAATGCGGGTGGTGATATTTATGCTAAACCTATCTTATCAGGTACTTTAACTCGTACACAATTAAAAACTCTTCATGATTTAAATGGCAATCCTTGGTTTGGTAAAACACATAAAGAACAAAGTGAAGCTTTACAAACAATGATTAATAAATTAACTTCAGCTAAAACTACTGCTGATGTATTTCGTAGTTTAGCTAAACCTGAAGAATTATTAGCACAAATACAAGCCTCCCAGGATAAAGATAAAGATGAAGAGCCTGTAGAATTATCATTAACAAATTATATTAAAAGTATTGAAAACATACCATATGATCAATTAGTAGAAAGAATAAAAGATGGTACTTTACATAAAAGAGTATATAAAGTACAAAATGCACAATGGTTAGCTAGATTAAATAAAGGCAGTACAATACTTGGACTTAATCCACAAAATGAATCAGATGATAGAAAAGCTAGAGTATCATTATTAGCATATCAATTATTAACTGATGAAAGCTTAATTAAAGTATTAGATGAAAGAGCTTCAGAATATAATGATAGAATAGAAGAAGCCACAACAGAAGAAGAAAAAGCAAAGCTTAAAAAAAGTAAAAATAATATATTAAATACTATTTTATATATGCAAGATCAACACAATTTAGATCAGATATCAACAGATAGAGCTACTTATCAAGAAATTGAAAATAAATTAAAAGCAAATTCAAATCAAGCTGGATTAAAAGAAGAAAGAGTTAAATTATTAGAAAAGTATGAAAGATATAATGATCTAGAACCACATTTAAGAAATTGTTTGTGGAAAATTGTTAGTACATCACCAAGCCAAGATTTTAGTAAGTTTATAAAAAATAATACATTGAATTCAGATATGCAGAATCAAATTGCTACAAATATGAATAAAAATGTAAGTAGTAGAAAACGTAAAAATACAAAAGCAGTTGATCCTAATGCTCAAGTAGCTGATCTTACTAGACAAAACAATGAATTATATAATATGGTTAATACTGATGATTATGTAAGACCACAAGATGCTAAAAATACAATAGGTGATTTTATGCATAATCAAATAACACAAAACCAAGAAAAAAATAAGAAAAAGATCGATACTGATTTATTACCAAAATTAAAAGCTCAATTAGAAACCCTAGAAAAAGGTTTAGAAAAAAATAATTGGAGTAATTTTGCTAGAAAAAGAGCGGAAACAGAGATTAATAAATTAAAAAGAGAAATATTATCTAGAGAAAATCAATCTAATGAATTAGGCAATAGACTTACAAAAAAGAAAAAAGCTGAATCTGTAGAAGATACTATTCCAGTGGTAGATGATATTATGCCAGGAAAGCATGTAAATTATAATGCAGTTCTTGGTTATGCAAATCAACCTATTGATGGTGTTATTACTAATCCTGGTGCTATTTCAACTAGTGGTACTTATATGTCTGAACAAGATCAGCATTGGGGTTGGGTACATGAAGAATTAAATCAAGATTTATTTGATGGTACAAGATTACGTCCAGAGGTGAGAGAAGCTTTATTACGTATTGCAGATAAATTTAAAAATGTATTAGGCTTAAGTATTGAGCCAGTTGATATTTATTTTACCGGTAGTAGTGCTAATTTCAATTATAATGATCAAAGTGATATAGATTTACATTTAGTATATGATTTTGAAGAAATTGGAATTAATGCTGAAATATTAATTAAATATTTTATTGCTAAAAAACAAGTATTTAATAATGACTACGAAATTACAATTAAAGGTCTTCCAGTAGAAGTAGGCGTAGAAAATTTAAATGAACCTATTGTAACTTCCGCTATTTATTCTGTTAAACAAGACAAATGGTTATTAGAACCAGAATATGCAGAACAGTTATTACCACAACCTGATATGAAATTGTATTATAAAACTATACAAGAAATTGAAAAAGCTATTGAATCACGTGATTCTAAAATAATAGGTGCTATGTGGGATAAATTGTACGATATTCGTAAAGAAAGTTTAGCTACAGAAGGTGAATATGGTAAAAATAATGCCATGTTTAAAAAATTACGTAACTTAGGTTATTTAGATAGATTAAAGAATGCTTATTATAGTAGTGCAAGTGAAGAATTATCTATTGAATCATTAAAGGAAATACAATGAATATAAGTGAAGATAAATTTGCAAATAAATCAGCAGATCAAATTGTAAAAGATGTTTTGGAACAGCATAAACAAAATGCACAAGATGCATTAGCTTATATTCAAAATGTTACGGCTGATGATGGTTTATCACTTTCTAAGGAAACAAAAGCTCGATTAAAGAAAGCCGAAGATATGCTTGTTAATAGAGTAAAAAGAGAAAATTTAGTAGAAAAAAGAACTCAAACATATGATGTAAATTTGGAAATACATGGTGCGTGGAGACCAAATATTCCAGCTATGTTACAACCTCCATGTGGACCACTTTTTGTAGTAAACGATGTGAAAAGTCTAAATGATCCAAAAGTTGAAAAAGCATGTAGAAGTTTATTAAAAACCCTTCCACCACAATCTGTTATTATAATAAGAAGTGATGAATTAGGGGATAGAGTATTTCATGAAAGTATATCAGATAACAATGAGCAATTAACTGAAAAATTTTGGCCTTTTAAGAAAAAAGCACCAGAACCACAAAGATATGAAGCTAGAATGATATGTTGTCCTCCATTTAAAAAAGAACCTTTAGAAGTAATGCTACCTCCT
>Ga0326513_10002365_pt1 | contig 13966 bp, 14 predicted proteins | sample 2_2465_0518_D_FD_203654 | JGI IMG/M metagenome (GOLD analysis project Ga0326513, IMG submission 203654) | Bovine rumen microbial communities from UC Davis, California, United States - 2_2465_0518 | ecosystem: Host-associated > Mammals > Digestive system > Stomach > Rumen | place: USA...
TAACAAACGATGTCAGGCTTGTTCCGTCTTCCACAGTGCCGCTCTGCTTGAGTGCCGCGCTGTTTACGCTATTTGTATTGGCGTTGACTTCGTTGATCGCCGCAACCGTGGATGTTTTCGCAGATGTGTTAAGGTTCGATAGCGTTCCAATTCTACCAGAAAGCGAAGTGTTGACGGAATTTATGCTGTTTGTGTTCGCCGTGATATTTGCGGAGTTCGCAGAGATGTTTGCAGCGTTTGTGGAGATACTTGACGTATGCTGTGCCAGCGTAGACGTATGCCCGGAGACAGTAGTCTGCAAAGCAGATAGCCTAGTCTCTGCGTCCGCATCGTTGAATGAGTATGTTGTTCCATCTCCCTGTATCCGCAGATAACTAATATCATTTGCCATTGACCATGCCTCCTATATAATCCTCAAGTTTTTTCAAGTGGGCCTCAAGATCATTGATTCTTTCCTGCTGTTCTTGTATCAGTTTCAGCATACCGGGGATGATTCGTCTTTCGTCCCAGCTTTCAATCTCCCCGTCCCGGTGAATTACCGCAGACGGATAAACCTCTGCCACATCTTCCGCTATAAATCCGGGGAGTCTCTGGCCCTCCATGTCAGCGTACTGGAGCGGATGCCCCTCATTGTAGACAAATGTTTTCGGCTCCAGTTTCAGAAGGTTGTGAGCATCTTCCAGCGGTTTAATATCGTGCTTGTAGCGTTTGGAGGAACTGGATTCGACAGAAATAGCACTTCCGTTCAGCGTTCCACCGTTTTTGTTAAAGGCAAAACTTGCGTCTGCCATGCTATACATCCAAGAGTTGGTGATATATATGCCGTAATTGCCGCCAGACGCAGAACTCCGGGTGAAGCCCTCCCGCGCCCAACAGAGTTTGCTCAAGTCCGATGATGTTTCGATCTCCGGGACGTATGTCTGATTTGTGAGTGCCAGAAGCCTATTTATGCCCGTCCCCGTAGCAACAGAAACGTCATTTAACCGCCCTCCATCGTTTACAAATGCGTGTTGTGCGGTTTTGGTTGTTCCGGTTCCAACGGAAAAGTTAAGGCACTCCCGCTCTAGATCCACCAGCCCCTGTAGATCCCTGTACATATAAACGTTGTCAACGCCAACGGTACACTGTGACGTATCGCCTTTAACCACGATATTGCCGGAAATATTTGCATTCGTGCAGGTCAAAACGCCATCCGCTGTCATGCTGGAATTCGTTGCCGCCCATGCCAAATTTGCGAACGAGATTAACCCGCTCTGCAAGTCCCATGTGTTTTTTCCAACCAGATCAGACAGAACGCCGCCCTTAATCAGATTTGCCGTAATAGTTCCCGCTCCAATGAAATCAGCATTGAATGTGCCGTCTATTGTCCACGCCGATCTAAACGGGCCGGAATAGCCATTGGTTGAAAAACCTATGCCGTTTTTATTCATCCTGATAACATTAACAGCAGTAGTCATGTCATTGGTGTCCATAATCAGGATTTCCTCCGGTTGACCTGCGGCGTTTAGGCTCATCACCACATAACCGCCAAGCCCTCCGGTTATTAGGTCTGTCTGTTTGTCCACATACGCCTGTAGTGCGCCAACCTCATTTTTCATGTTTCTGTTCGCATTTGCGATTTCCTCATCAATATTGGTGATCTGCGCCGCAAGGTTCGTTCTGGTGTCCCCGATCTCCAGAGCGTTATAACGCTCCTTCAAGACGTTGTACTCCGTCCTAACGATCTTTGCTGTTGCGTCTACTCCCAGAGCGTCATATCTAACGGTGAGGGTGTCGCAGAGGTTCACCCGCTCCAGAACCCTGTAATCATCGTATGTGAGTTCCCACGTTGCTCCTGTCAGTGTAACGGTGTTGCCAGAGACAGAACCGGATGCCGTGAGCGTTTCGCCTGAGACAGAGGCCGGGAGTACAAGCGTCCTTGTGGGGGTTCCTACACTAACACCTTCCATCTGCCAGAGTGGAACAAACTCCACATCAAGGGATACTCTCGGGATGCCTATATCATTGTCGGTGATGTATTTGTTCGCTCTCGCTCTAAGCTGTGCAACCGTAGGGGCTTCTTCCCAGTCCTCGGAGAAGTCAATAACAGCAGTTCTCTTATACGGGAAATTCGCCGCAGTTGCCGCCCACACAGCTTTTTCCGGGAGGGTTACAACCGTACCGTCTTCGCCCTTGTAGTACGGGCAAACGCCCGTAATGGTGGTTTCTATGTTTTCGTCCTGCGTCAGGTCTGTAATGTTCTTTCCGTATCTGAGGACAACCCCCGTGTCTGCTCCACGGTTTACATGGAGTTTCACAATGCGGTTGTCAAACTCATATTCGCCCTTGCCGTAGACATCTAGGATTGACCCTTGCATACCTCCCAGAAGCGCACGGAATTCCTCCGGGTGATCCAGTTTAAAATTCCCGGTGGTGGTCTTGTCAGTCCACACAGAAAAGGGGTTTTCCTGCGCGGAATTGGCAACCATCCGCAAAAGGGCCTCTTGGCAGCTTGTGGCTGTGAACGGCATCACCGGGATATGGTTTAGCTGATAGGAAATATGTTCCGCATAGATGGTCACAACTCCATTAAGGGGTTTCTCCATGCGGTAGATTCGGAACGGTTGGATTGCCTTACCGTCTGCGGGAACTGCACAAATGATCCGTGAGATAGAAATATCGCTGTAGTGCCTTCCCGTGATTGGATAGCGCATTTCCAACTCATACGGCCCGTTTCTCTCCTCTGTAACGATGCACTCAATTACATCGGCAAGCCGTCCTAGCCCGTTTGTAGTGAACGTGGTAGCGTCTGAGGGAAATAGAATAGGAATCATAGCGTAAACCACCTTGGTGTTATTTCAACCCGGGTAACATTGCCGGATTTCGTAATGCCGTTACTGCCCGGATTCAAAACCGGGAACTGTGATCCTGACAGAGTGATATACTGATTTGCGTTTGTGGCCCCATAAAAAGCGTCCATTGCATCGCAGTCCAGGTCAATGTAGCTGAGACTATTGGAGGCAATCGTGATTGTCACACTTCCAACCTTTACCGTCCCATAACCGTAGATTCTGATTGAAGGCTTTGCTACAAATCCCGTAGGATTTGAGATAGTCCCGTTTGCAGTGAATGTCACCGTTGTCAGGCCGGATTTAAGGTATCTCTGAGGTTGGCAATTAAACGTAATGTCAAACCGCCCAGACTTGTTATAGGGGCCTGTTTCTGCCTCAAAACCGCCCACAATCGCCGCCTTGCGGAATTCGTTGGGGTGGTAGGTGTCTTCTAGGGTAAAGTATCCGATCTTTGAGAGCATCAACGCCCGGAATACGTCAAAACGGGTGTCAAAGTTCTTGGAGATAAATGCCGGATAGGTGATCTCAATATTGTTGAAGCGTCCATTGTCCACGATCAAATCCCCGGACTTGCCGGGGATCGGAATGAACTCTATATCTCTTTCGGGGGCGTTATATGTGCCAGTGCCGGAAATCCATACACCGTATGTGTTGGATTGAATGCCGTCAAAGGTCAGATAGTTCCCATACTGTAAAATGTCGCTCATCCAAACGCCGCCCTCCTCCGGTTTACTTTGTCCGCGATACGATCTGCCACAAGGTCAGCTAATGCACGTTCGTCCATGCCCGGGGATGGGTTCACGGTGACGTAAATATCTCCCCCGGTGGTGGCCTCGCGCATCATATCAAGCATTCTGTTTCGGCCTATGACGATCTCGCCCCCGGCTCCGTCTCCAAAGCCTTTCATGCCGCCCATAGTTGGAAGAACAGTAGGAGAGTTGAACATAACAGCGTTGTTATAGGCTTTCTTGTACCAATCCACAGAGATACTCGGGATTGAAACAATGCCGCCGATGTCCTGCCATGTCCATGAGAAATGCGGCAGCTTGATAGAAGGAAGTTCCCAATCAAAATTGAACAGCCCTTTGATGGAATCAACCCATCCTGATACCGTAGTCCATACGCCGTTGAAGATGTTTCCGGCTCCATCCCACAAGCCTTGCGCCTTGTCCCAAAAGCCATCTGTAATGTCTTGAATGAGGTTTTTGCCCCATGTCTTCGCGTTGCCCAACACATCATCCGATTTTGTCTTTACGCCCTCAAAGGTGGTTTTTGCGTTGTTCCAAAGGGTCTGCGCCTTGTCGGTGATACCATCGGAGACGTTGGAAACAAAATTGCCGCCGTATGTTTTGGCCCCGTCAATGACGTTTGTAACCGTGGTCTTTGCGTTATCCCACGCAGTAGAAATGGTGTCTTTGATGTTGTTCCATTTGGTTTCTGCGTTTGTCTTCACGTTGTCCCAACCATTTGAAACGGTGGTCTTGATGTTCTCAATCCCCTCGGATGCCCCGGACTTGATATTATTCCAAGCGTTGGAGACAGAGGTTTTCATGTTGTTCCAAGTCTCGGTTGTCTTGGTCTTTACGTTGTTCCAACCATTTTGGAAACCGTCCTTGACAGCCTTCCAGTCATTTTCGAAGCGGTCTTTTACGTTCTTGATAGCATCCTTCACGTTCCCGGTCACAGTGTCCCATACGCCTTCAAACCATTCCGTAATTTCGCCCCAATGTTTGACCACTTCCACCACACCAACGATAGCAAGCGCAATCCCCGCAACTACGGCAATCACAGGAAGAATAGTCGCACCCAACGCCGCAATAGCGGGAACCAATCCACCTGCGGCAGTAATCGCCGCTCCTGCGGTTCCTGCGACAGACATAACGGTTCCGATTGCCCCGGCAATCGTACCAATAACGCCGATAACAGGCCCAGCCGCCGCAACCACAGCAATAGCGGTTAAAATCATTTCCTTTTGGTCATCGTCAAGGCTGTTAAGTTTATCAACCAGTCCACCGATTCCGTCAACGGCCTTTTCGATGGTAGGCATCCATTCTTCAAGAAAGGTGAATGCGGTTTCTCCTAATTTTGATTTGAGGATTTCCAGTCTGCCGCCCAGATTGTCAATCATGGTGTTCGCCATAGTCTCGGCGGCTCCATCGGCGTTGTTAATGGCCTCTGTTAAACTGTCATACTCCTCGGGCGCAGTGTTGACGATAGCCAACAGGCCGGACATTCCACGGGTTCCCGCAAGCATCGCGGCATATTTGGCCTTCATGGCTCCCTCTGCGCCGTATGCGCTTTCTGTCAGAGCCTCAACGGATTGGGCGTATTCGTCTTCGTCAATTTCCCCGGCTTCTAGCTGAGAATCCAAACTTGCCAACTGGGCGTTGAACTCGGAGACGGGCATTTTCAAATCGCCAAACGATCCCCGCATCTGATCCATGATCTCAGCGAAAGAGTACATATTCCCCTCGCTGTCATAGAGGGACAGGCCCAGCGCATTCATGGCGTTTTCGCTTTCCTTTGTTGGTTTCGCCATGCGGTTCATGATGCTTCTCAGCGTGGTTCCTGCGGTGGATGCCTTGATGCCGGAGTTTGCCATCAGGCCCAGTGCAACGGAAACATCCTCAATGGAGTACCCCAAAGCACCTGCAACAGGCCCCGCATACTTCAACGCTTCGCCCATCTGGTCTGTGGTGGTATTTGACCGCGCCTGTGCCGTTGCCAGTACGTCCGCAAAGTGAGCGGAATCCTCCGCGCTATAGCCAAATGCGGTGAGCTGATCTGTGACAATATCCGATGCTCTGGACAAATCCATCTGTGAGGCCGCTGCCAGGTTCAGAACGCCCGGAAGACCGTTCGCCATCTCCTCAACGTCCCAACCTGCCAGAGCCATGTAAGACATAGCATCGGCGGTTTCTGCGGCAGTGTATTTTGTCGTTTCCGCTTGCTGTCTTGCCACGATCTCCAGTGCGTTATATGCGTCCGTTGTAGTGTCTCCGGTCAGTTCGAACGCCTTCCCGGTGTCCTGCGCCATCTTAATGACGGCATCCGCTGTATCCTCGGACGCATCACCCGCAAGGGCTTTCACCTTTGACATGGAGGTATCGAAATCAGCGATATATTTCACACCTGCCGCCGCCGCCGCTGTGATTGGTGCGGTTACATGGGTGGTCAGGGTGGTTCCCATTGACTTGAGATTAGACGAAACGCCGCTGATCTTCTCCCCGGCTTCTTTGAGGGAATCCCACGGCATCTGTTTTAACTGCGTCTCCATGTTGTTTAGTTCCGTGGTAGCCTCATATAGTGCCTGTTTCCATTTCAGCGTTTTGGTGTCAGCTTCACCATATTTCGCGGTGGATTGATCCACCATGTAATTAAGCTGTTCAACCCGGGATTTCTGCGTCTCTATCTGAGAGGTGAGATTTTCCGCTTTTGCCCGGTTCTTCTCCATCGCGGTAGTATTCCCGGAAAATGCGCTTTCGGTAGCCTCCAACTCGGATTTGAGCGTCTTGGTCTGCTGTATGATGTTTTGGAGTTCTTTCCGGTATTGGGCTTCTCCTTCGATGCCGATCCGGGGGCCTATGTTCACAGCCACGGTATCACCTCAGTTTCATCGCTTCTTGGAATGACGTTATGTTTCTGCTTGTTTTCTTTGGGACAGCGTCACCGTTATCTATGGAAAGACAGGCAAGCATATCCATCATTTCCCCGTATCTGGTAACTAGGATTTCTTGCCTGTCCATTCCAATTTTTCTGCCGAAATACAGATACCACGACAGATTCAGCTTTATTCGCTGTCCCTTTTTGCGTTTTTTCCCTTCGGGGCCTCTGCCTCCACGGTGGTTTTGCCGTCTTCCACAAACGCCGCCATTGCCTCCGCAAAGAGGGCGTTGAATTCATCGGAATCCAGCAAAAGAGCCTCGTTTTTCGTCAGAGGTCTGGGGGTGTAATCAGGGTGTTCATACGCCTCATTCATTTCATAGCCCTCAGAGAGGGCGGCAATAAAAACAGCCGCCGCAGTCTGAGCGGTGGCGTAGTCTCCATTGATAACCTGATTAAAGTTGTTGATGTCCCCGCCGGGACAAATCTTTGCAATCTCGCAGTTACCCAAAACGGTTCTGCGGAATTTGATTTCTCTGCCGTGAATGACCATATTGCCCTCCTGAGAATTGATTAAGTTGCCGGGGTGAGAATGCCCTTGTAGGCCGCGACAGCCGCCGCCTCAGTCTCCTGATCCGCTCCAATGAGTTTCCATGTCTGAGTGCTGGAATCGTCCCGCATAAGTTCAGCCTCAAGAGAAGTGGTCTGGAAAGAGATTTCCTCCTCCTGAGTAGCGGCCTCCAGTCCCTCGGGGTTGAACTTGCACTTGGTCAGCACAACAGGGGCGTAAGTGGTCACGCCGTTCTCCATGTACCGGACAACGAAACCGATTCCCACATAGGGAACAACCTGCGTGTTGTCGTACTGCTCAAACACAACAGAGGTTGTGGAGCCTGTTCCAACGCTCACAGTGCGGGTTGCAGTAACCCCGGCAATCAGCTTTCTGGCTGTCTCCTTGAGGCCGTCAACCTCAAGCGTCACAGTGCCGGACTGAAAAGCCTGGGTATCAGTCTCAGCCTTCACGTTGTCGGCGTAGAAATCATTGTCAGAGGCTCCCTCAACGCTCAGAGAGACGTTTACGCCTCTGGCAAGGGGAATGCCCCCGGAATAGGTTACAGTCCCGTTTGCGGCAGCATAGAGGGCCACAAACGGCATAGAAAAACCAGTAATGACTTTACCATTAGCCATTATTTTTCCTCCTTACTTCATGATCTTGTTGATCTGTTTGTCTACTTCTTCCTGCATGGCGTTTTCAGCCTGTTTCCGGGTCTTGCGGACTGCCCGTGTAATAAATGCGTTCTTCCGCATGAACGTTGTTCCGCTTTCGATTGACCGCGCAATCATGGCGTTTGGCTTTCCTTTTGGGTATTTCTCGGTAACATTGGCGTTATAACCGTCCATGCCGATTTTGACATTGTGAAAACCGGAATCATTCCGCATTTTCGCAACGCCCAACCCATCAAGCAGCCCATCTATTTCGGTCTGTGTTGGGTTGCGTTTTGTTCCCCTTTGGGATCTCCGTTCTTCGGAATCGTCCGGGACAACCGGGAGAGATTTGATTTCCTCCCGGATGCCATCCGCAACGATCTTTGCCCCCTGATACACAGACTTTCCTATCACGGCAGAGGTGGAGAATTCCAGATTCCCAAGCTGGGCCAGATAGTCCGTGATCCCGTTTCCAACGGTCATTTTTGCCATTAGGCAACACTCCATGTCCATTGATAGTGAATCAGGTTGGTATCATCCTCAAACTGGACGGAATCCAACCGCCAGCCGAACGGCATATCATAGGACAACTCTTGCAGGATAGATTGGACGGTATCAAGAGCGGGATCATATTCCGTTTGCGTGTAGTAGTCCACATAGCCGGATATGGCCTGTTCCTTCTTGATGTTGTCCGCGCTTAAGTTGGTGTCCTCCCCTTCCTCTGCCCACACACAAAAAGGGGGTTGCATCTGTGGCCTCCAATAGTGATAGACGTTATCACCTAGAGTTGTCAGCGCGGTTCCGATGCGTTCAAGTTTCTCCTGCAACGTCATAGTTTGCCTCCAGTCTCACCAGAGATAAATCAAGGGCATCCTGATCCACGATCTCCTGTGTAGCGTCAATGCGGTACTGCTTTCCATCCTCAAGTATGACATACTGCACACCGTCCGGGAGAACCGGAGTATTGTGGCACCTTACAAGGGTGTCAAAGTTCCGATTTGCTCCCGCCGCCGCATAGTACCTGGTAACGCCAACAGTTCTACGGCTATAATAGGAGTTCCCGGCGTCCACCAGCTTTTCCGCTGGCATCCGTCCGGGAACTGCTACGTTTTGGAGCCTGTAAAACGTTAAGATGCCATCATCCCGCATCCGTCTTCCCCCAATCGGTATAACCCGTTGCGGTCTGTAGCTGCCCCTTCTGTTCATCGTAGGCCGCTTTTAACCACGCTCTCTGCTGTTCCGTGATGTTGATGCGGTTCATGGCGCAATAGGTAATTACAGCCCGTGTGATGAGAGGGTCGGTCACAGAGGCGGGGTCTGTGCAAACCGTCTCTTTGGTAACTCCGGCAATGCCTAAGTCATACAGTGCGGCAGTTATAAGCTGCTGGAGGTCACTGTCAAACGCCGTGGAGGTGATCCGCAACGCCGCCTTTACCTCTTCAAGCATCATCGACCCTCCCCTCTTTAGTCCTTTTTGGCGGTTTTCTTCTTCTCCGGTTCGGGAATCACCGCAGAACCCACAGACAGCAGGAATTTAGCTTCTTCCGGGGAAGCCTCGACGGTTTCCCCGGCTTTGTGCTTTATTCTCGCGTCCCGGATAAGTTTGACCTTCATCAGGTCGTGGGCTTGAGGAGCTTCACGAAGCGACCGGGAGCGGTCACGCCGTGAGCGCTGTACTGACGGCCTACGATCTTGACCAAATCCTGTTCCGCGAGGGACAGGTCATCGAACTTCAGCAAAACATCGTCCCCGTTGGGATAGTTGAACTGGAGGCCGGACAGGTCGCCCACGATGGCGTAAGGATTGCCAGCGGTCACGGCAGAGTAGGCCGGAATCGCGGAAGTGTAGACGCGCGTCAGCCCCGCGAACGGGTCAACCGAGAAAGCTCCTGCGGCGTAGGCGTTGATGAACTCGACCTCGGTCAGACGGTTCATGATGACAACGGCGTTGGTCGCCTCGTCGGACAGATTCGCAGCGGCGGTGGGGATGGCGGTCACGCTGGGCGCGGCGGTCACAGTGGGAACGCCGACAGCGGTCGCGCTGGACGCGGCAGGAGCGGCGATAATGTCCGCGATGCCCAAGGCAGCGGCCTTCTTGACGATCTGATAGGTGATCTCGTCATAGATGTAGCGCAGGAACTCCTCGCCGCCCATGTCCATCGCCTCATCAGTGATGGTGATCCACTTCTTGATGTTGGCGGGAATCAGTTCCACCACGCCGAGGGTCAGAGTTTCCTCGGTGGGAGCGGCAGTTCCTTCCTGATGCACGGCGGCGGGAGTGGCGGAAAGCTCAAAGGCAACCTTGAGATTGCCACGGACAAAAGTCCGCCGAACACGGGACATGATGGGATCATTCTCCCAAGCGGTCCGAACGCCGCTCTCGATGATGGTAGGCACGGGCAGAGGGCCGGAGCCGGTCACGGTGGAGGGGGCGTTCTCGGTGATAAGGGCACGGGCCTCGCGGTCGTCTCCGGTCTTGATGTAGTTCGCGTAAGCCTCGACATACTGAGGCATCTCACGCAGTTCTGTAAGGGTCATGGTCTTTCTCTCCTCTTTATCAAAAGTTTTTTCAATCGTGCCAACGCCGTTGGCTACGGTCTTGCGGATTTCGTTCCGCTGGGTTTCCTCGGCTTTGCGCCGTTCAAGTTCATCGTTGATCGCTCTGGCCTCAGTCTCCAGAGCGTCAAGGTCAGCCTCGGGGGCATCAATCTCAGCCGCAATAGCTGTGCGCCGCTCCTCAAGCTGATCTACAGTCAGTGTGGAAAAGTCCATTAAAGCACCTCCGTCAATAGTCTGATTTTTTGCTTTTTGCGCTCCATCTCTCTATACTGGGCTTTTGCGCTCTCCAGCGATTCCTTTGCGCTCTCCAGTGCATCGGAAAGACCCCTTGCAGAAATGGATGTCTGGGAGTAGGCGGGGAAAGTCACCGCGCTCACCTCATACACACGGGAAAAAGACTGAATATGCCGTGTGGGGTGGTCGGTGTCCAGCCCCTCCCAACTATCTTGATCCACGGCGAACATAAAGGACATCCCGGAAATGTCCCCCCGTTCAACTGCGGAATACAAGGCCCTAGCCTCGGAATTGTTTTCCGTGTCCAAATCCACACGGATTTCCATGCCGTTTTCGTCAACGGACATCTGCATGGTCGAATTGGCGTTATTGTTTCGTGACCGCGCAAGCGGGATCATATCGGTATTGTGGTTAATCAGAAAGCGGACATCCCGCAAATCGGTATTGTCCAACGCTCCCCGGTCAATGGTTTCGTCCCACATACCCAAATCTGTGACAGCATCGTACACAATGGGTCTTCCGGTCAGGTAATTGCCGTGTTCTTCGTTCTGCTCTGCACGGACTTCAAAATCAAATGATCTCAGTTCTCTATCCATCTTCGTCAACTCCTTCCACCTTCTCATCGGCGTTGTAGTACTCTCCCCGGATGATCCGGGCATCTCCACCGTCAACAGGCGGCAGGTTCCAGATTTCCCGAACATCGTTGATTGACATGATTCCTCTGTCAAGCATCTGGGAAGATACGTTTAACTTGTCGGCGTTGCTGAGGTACTGCAATCTGTTCGCTGTAGCCGCCACAAAGGAACCTTGCGCCTGTTCCCGGAATGTGAATAACATCTTTGTCATCACCTCGGAGAACTGCACCGCAAACGGTTCTATTGCGCCCTCATAGAATGCCGTCCAGGCATCGCCATAGGCTTTGTTCGTCAGGACTTCCTCATTAACACCGAAATACTCATATACGTTGTCCTTGATGATCTTCATCTGTTCCGCATCCACTACCCACGGTTTCACATCAAGTTGTTTGATGTTGTTGTAGGTATTTGGGAACAGCAAAACGCCGCCGCCCTCAGAATCCCGGGCAAAGTTCTTAGCGGTGAATCTCTTGCGCTCCTCCGCTAGGTCTTCCGCTTTTGCGAAATTGGAATACTGCGCCATGAATCTATAGGAGGCCGCAGATTTCACGCCCTCTTGGATGCCCTGATTCTGAATATTGATGAGTTCCATTGTGTGAAACAGCGCATGGTTGTTCTCCCCGAAGAAATCATTCCGGTATTGGTGTTTGACCATCACGCCGCAGTATGCTAGTTCAATCGCTGCCTTTTGGCCCCATCCGAATTCATACCGGAGATACGGGACATTGCCATACTGAACGATCTCGCACCGTGTCGGCAGCGGAGAATATACGCCGGAAGGCTCCCCGTATTCGTCATACACCGGGCAGATAAACGCCGTGTTGTGTACGTCTAAAATCGTAGAAAGCCTATAGAGAAACTGTGACCAAGTTTGAAACTCATTAGGGCCTCTTGCCAGTTTCCTCTGTAGTGCTGGCCTAGCCGCCCCGTGGGTTTCAACGGTCAGTTTGGAAATATGCGTTGCCCGTGCGTTAATCGCCGCACGGACTAACTCCGATTCGTAGAGGTCTTTCCCCCAGTTGGTGAAATTCGGGGTATACCCGTCTAGGACTTTAAAACCGCCCTTGTATTCACCTCTGGGCTTCGGCCTGTTGCCGAAAAGCCTATCAAAAAGTCCCATCCAATCACCTCAGTTTTTTAGCTGATCGCCTATATCGCTGTACCATTTCTGCCGGACGGTAAGCGCATCTATCAACGCCGCCGCCCCATCAATGTGGGAGTTCTTATTCAGCTTCACAAGTTTTGATTTCCCGCTGTCGTTGTCTTGTTTCAGAGCGCAATCCAGAAGGTGGATTTTCAACAGGTCATTGTCTCCGATGTCTATTGCGCCGTCCCTCATGAGGCCATCAGTCTCCATAATCACGGGAGACAGGTTAAATCCTTGATACACATCATCCATGTGGAATCCGTATTGCTTCATATCCTGAATAAGGTACTGGGCGCAGTATCGGTCATATCCTACCTTCAAAGGGAGAATCTCATATTCCTCCACCAACATACGGAACCAATTCAGACAATCGCGGTAGTCCACGAAATTGTCACCGGACAACTCCAACAGTCCACGTTGTATGTAAATCTGGTACGGGATAGCGTCCCGGGACGTTGCTTCGTCTATCTTTTCTTCCGGCAGGAAGAACTTTGCAAATACATACAGTCTCCCAGCCTTCTCAATCACCGCACAGCAAGCAGTTAAATCCGTTGTGCGGGACAGGTCAATACCTCCCACACAGTAACTCCCCCGGAAATCTTCAAGGCTCAGAGGCGCACCACAGGCCTTATTGACGGTATCCGCAGATAACCACGCGAGGGAGGAGTTCTGTTTGATGTTGCAGTATTTCGTAAGAAATTCGGCCTTCTTGGAAAGGCTCCCCTCTGCAACCGCGATTTCCTCCAGCATATAATCAACGGAAACCGATACCCCTAGATTGGGATTCGATTTCCGCAGTTCGTTTATATCGTTCCATTTTGCTGTATCGTCAATCATGTAGATAAACGGCAATAAACGTTTTTCTTTGCTTTCGCCCATGAGGAACCGGGTTGACCGTTTTATCAGTTCATCATAGATTCCGTCATTGACATAGCCGGATGTCGTGCAGGAGAGAAGAATCCCCTCCGGCCTTGCGCCCATGCCGGATTTCATAACCTCATACTGTTTGAGGCCCTTGTCTCCCTCCCATGCCGCTATCTCATCACAGATCGCAAGGGACGGGTTGAAACCGTCTGACTTCTTAGCGGAGAAAGCAATCTTTTTGAGAGTGCTGTTTGTATCCTCCAGGTATATGTCAGTCTGCCGTTTCCTCGGGAGAGATGTATCACTGGCAACCTTTTGATGCGTCCGGCTTCTGGCCTCCTCAATGGCCTCTTTCTTCTGCCTGTACTCAGGATCAAGCTGCATCATAGCCCACGCATTCCCGTATATGATGTCAGCCTGATCCAGTTTCGGGGCGATGTTGTAAACCCTCGCGCCATACCCACCGTCAACCTGCAATACATAGTTCGCAATCGCAGACGCAAAGATGGATTTACCATTTTTCCGGGCAACCACCAAAAGAACCTCCCGGAAGGTGCGTTTCCCGGTGTCTATATCGACAATCCCGAAGATGCAGGAGACTAGGGCCTTCTCCCACACCTCCAGTTTGAGGTTTCCCGGGGCAAGTTCGCCCTCAACGTGGAAACAGTGGTGTTCTATCCAGTCAATCGCATGGTTCGCCTTCTTTTGGTCAAACCGGAACTGCTTTTCCTCCAGTCCGTGGACGATATAATCATAGATTAGCCGTATCCAGCGGCCTACAGTGACGGAACCATCTGTAATCTGCTGATAGTAGGCATATATCCAGTTTGTTCTAGTCATATCGCCCTAACTCCTAGTAAATCGCGGGGGTTTCGCATAAAAACGACC
>Ga0326513_10002367_pt1 | contig 13952 bp, 8 predicted proteins | sample 2_2465_0518_D_FD_203654 | JGI IMG/M metagenome (GOLD analysis project Ga0326513, IMG submission 203654) | Bovine rumen microbial communities from UC Davis, California, United States - 2_2465_0518 | ecosystem: Host-associated > Mammals > Digestive system > Stomach > Rumen | place: USA: California...
AGGTCCTTGAGGAAGCCAATCGCGGCCTTGGCGACCGGGTTCAGGGCGGCGGAGATCGCAAGCGCGACGAGGAGTTCGTCGAGGTTGAGGCTCGTGCGGGTCTCCCCGAGCGTGTCGCGCTTTAGGGACACGATGTCGTTAATGACCTCCGGCGGCAGGAGGTGGAGCTTGTCCGGAATGCCGGCGAGCCTCTTGATGGCGTTGAGCACGACGGCCGATGCGGCGTTCATCGTCGTAGAGTTCCGGCCGGTGACGATAGTGCCGTCGGCCAGTTCTATCGCGGCGCCGGTGCAAACCCCGTTCACTCCCTTTCCGGCGAGCTGGCCGTCCTCGGCGGCGCGGCGGGCCGGGAGGACGACGTGCCGGTCCTCCTCGCGGAGGCCGAGGTCCTTCATGAGCATCTCGATCCGGCTTACGGAGGCGATGTCCGATGACCCGAGGGCGTATTCGGTCTTGGCGCGGAAATTGCGGCGGATGATTTCCTGGCGGGAGGCTTCGCGGACAACATCGTCGTCGACAATTCCGAAACCGCATCGGTTCACGCCCATGTCGGTCGGCGACTTGTAGGGGCAGGGCTGGTTGGTTATGCGCTCCCAGATGGCGCGGAGAAGGGGGAACGCCGCGACGTCGCGGTTGTAGTTCGTCGCCGTGGCGCCGTAGGCCTCAAGGTGGAACGGGTCGATCATGTTCACGTCCTGGAGGTCGGCCGTCGCGGCCTCGTAGGCGATGTTGACCGGGTGCTTGAGCGGGAGGTTCCAGATTGGGAAGGTCTCGAATTTCGCATATCCGGCCTGTCGCCCGGCGCGGCAGTCGTGGTAGAGCATTGTCAGGCAGGTCGCGAGCTTGCCGGAACCCGGGCCCGGGCCGGTCACAACGACGATGGGCCGCTCGGTTTCCACGTATTCGGCCGCGCCGTAGCCTTCTTCGGAGACGATGGTGTCTACGTCCGTCGGGTACCCGCGGGTCGGGCGGTGGCAGCAGACCTTTATGCCGCGGCGCTGGAGCTTGTCGCGGAACTGGATTGCCGCGGGCTGGCCCTCGAAGCGCGTGATGACCACTGCGCGGACGTCAAGTTCCCAGGCGCGCAGGTCGTCGATGAGCTTCATGGCGTCGGCGTCGTAGGAGATGCCGAAGTCGGCGCGCATCTTCTTGCGCTCGATGTCGCCGGCGTAGATGCAGAGGATGATGTCGACGTGGTCGCGGATATGGCGGAGGAGGCGCATCTTCACGTTGGGGTCATATCCGGGGAGGACGCGCGCCGCGTGCATGTCGAACATCAGCTTGCCGCCGAATTCGAGGTAGAGCTTTGATCCGAAGCGGCGCTGTCGCTCCAGAATGCCCTCTGCCTGCTCGCGGATGTATTTTTCGTTGTCGAAGCCAATTTTTGCAGTCATTTGCGAATATCCTGTGGCTGTTGCGGAGTTGGTTCCGCGGCATGGTAAGATTCACGGAAATTGCGGGCGAAGTAATCGTAGACCGCCGAAGGGAAGATGAAAATGGGGGAGACGTCGCCGAGGGTAGCGCGGACGGTGTCGCCATCGGGCGATGCAAAATGCACCGTGACTGGCGAGAACTGGGGGTTGCGCGGCTCGATTGTGACGGAAATGGCCGAGGGGGCGGGGGCGTCCGCTTCCGGAAGTTCGACGGCGCCGGCCTCCATGTGCGCAAGGAATGCCAGCATTCCTGAAATCATGGAGGAGATTGCCTCCGGGTCGGAGATGGGTTCGGTGGCGCCATCGTCCCCGCCTATTGACATGCTGCCGTCCGGCGCGACGTCAAAGCGCTGCGAAGTTCCGTTGTCGCGTGTGACGTCGATGGAGAGGACTTCGCGGATTGGGTATTCGCCGATGAAGCGGGAAAAGGCCTGCGAAGTGTCGGAGGCCAGGGCCTGGAGGGATGAGAGCGCGGAGGCTGGGGCGATGGCCGAGAATGCGGAGTCGTCGAGGGTGACGGTGACGTTCCCATCAGATGGGTTGAAAGCGCACGCGATGGTGTTTGTCGCCGAGTCGGAGGCGATGAGGGCCGAGATGAAATGCGCGGGAGGCTGGTCGCCGGCTGCCGCGGCCGCGGGTTCGGGCGGTGGCTGGCCTGGTTCCTCCTCTGTGCCCAGGAGGTTGGCGGCCGATATGAATTCGGTGGCCTCCAGCGAGAGGATTTCCTCTACGATGCTGGCGATGGCGCTCTGGTCCGCGGCGGCCGGGATGGGCTCCGTTATGCGCCAGTCGCCGTCTCCTGGGCGGTCGAGGACGATTGGGGCCGCGCCGCTGTCTGGCGAAATCGCGATGCGCCTGAGGTTCAGGGCAAGGCCTGACGGGAAAACCCGGCGGTCGCGGATTGAGCCGGGCGTGATGGCCAGCGCGGTGGCGATGTCGTTTGAAATCGCCACTGGGGCGCCGGCGTCGGAAATGGCGGCGCAGAGTCCCGTGCCCGGAACTTCCGCGCAGACGGTGACCACGTCCGGGAACGTGCTAGTGTCCGTGTAGAGCTTTATCGTGGCGATGTGCGTTGAAATCGCGTCTGCGCCGTCGCCATAGAGGAATGAGTCGATCCGAGCCTGCGAAAGGGTCTCAAGGAACTTCATCATCCGGCCGAAATCGGCCGGGAAGGCCTCCGGGGAGGTTATGCGCCAGCCGTCCTTTTCGGGGGTGCGCTTCAGGCGCAGGGACTCCGTTCCTTGGCGCTCGATTGAAATCCGGGAGACGTCGCGCAGGGGCGTGGAGCAAAGGCGGCGATTGGAGAACTCCTCGACTGGGAGCCAAAGGAGGTCAAGGACGCGGGTGCTGAGCACCGACACGCCGTCCTCGCCGCCGATGGCCGCGAAGACCTCGTTGGTGGAAGCGGGCGGCATGGCCCCGAAGGAGATTTTAAGCGGAGGCAGGTTGGAGAAGTGGAATTCGACTTCGGCGGAGGGCTCGGAAAGGCCGAAGTTTGCCGGGCCGAGTTCCCTCAGCTCCATCTCGCGGGAGGAAATCCTCGCAATGCGCTCGGTGCGGCCGAAGGCGTCGAGAAGCGCCATGATGCGGGCGTCCTCCGCAGGTGCGGACACGGGCGTGGAAATGTGCCAGGTTCCGTCGGCGCGCTGGAAGACTCGCTTCACCCCGTTGGAAAGCGACACCGAGAAGCCGTCGACGCCTTCCAGGACGCGGGCGGTGCCGCCGTCGCCGGCTGTGGCGCGGCGGTCGTGGATGCCGCGCTCGACAAGAAAGAGGGCCGCTGCGGCCGCGGCGCAGATGGCGGCCAGCTTTGCTGTTGCGGTCATGCTCGACATTGCCTTGCCTCCTGCCTATGAAAGTCTTTTGCGGATTGCCGAGGCGATTGCCCCGGTCAGGAGAAGGCACAGCGGCCAGAGTGCGCAGCTGATGGCCCAGAAGCGGATCTGGCGCTTGCGCGAGAGGTTGAGCTGGAGGGCCGCGCCCCCCGATGTCTTCGACGACGCGAGCGGCAGTTCGCTGTCGGTCAGCCAGTCGATGGCGTTGAGCAGGAAGTCGCGGTTTCCCGCGCTACCTCCGCCGAGGAAGGCGTTAGCCCCAATGTTGGAGTCGCCAATCACGCATGCGCGCATGAGCGGCAGGCCGAGGTCGTTGTCGGCGTCGACGGTGACGGCCACGGCGAGCGGGAGCGATCCCTTCCGGTCGATGCCGGGGTCGTAGCGCCGGGGCAGGGTGTCCGGCTGGGTTTCGCCCCATGCCCTGCGCGGCGCCTCCAGGACAACGTCGGCGCGGAGCCGGTGGCTGAGGAGCGCGGCCTCGTCGAGGTCGATGACCTGCGGGCTCGAAAGGGTGACTGCGCTCTTGTCCAGGTCGCGCCCGATCGGGTGGGGTGGGAAGGAGTCCACGGAAACGTTGTATCCGCCCATCGTGCCTTCGGAAATCGTCGTGAGGCCCGGGAAGGATACGCCGATTCGGCGCTCAAGCGGCTCCCAGCCGGAAGGCGTGCGTGTCGGGCGGTCCGCGAGGAAGAGCATCTTGCCACCGTGGGAGAGCAAGGACTGGATTGCCTCGGTCTCGCTTGGGAGCGGGGGGCGTGTCGGGCCTGCGACGATAAGGAGGTCGCAGTCTGCCGGGATGCCGGCAGAATCGGAAAGCAGGAGGTTTTCAAGGCGGTAGCCCTCGCGGCGAATTTCACGCGCCAGGTCGCTGTATCCGGAAAGCGGGTCATAGTTCGCGAAGTCGCGCTCGCCGTGGCCCTCAAGGGCGTACACGACTGGCTTCGCCGGGCGTGAGAGACGTGCAATGGCGGTAACGCAGCGCTGCTCGCCGTTGAACCGCAGCGTCGGGGAGCTTTCGCCGGAAAGCAGGGCGTCGGAATCGGCGCGCGGGCGCTCGACGAGCGAGTCGAGCGGAACGACTTCGGAGCGTTCGCCGCGCTCGAAGATTACGCACCAGCCATCGACGCCATGGCGCGCGACGATTGTCGAGGCGCGCGAGATGTCAACATGGGGGTCGGGGAACTCAAGGATGAACTCGGCGTTTGGCGCGGCGTCGCGCATGTCGAGCAGGAGTTTGCGCACCGCGGGGTAGAACACGTTGTTGTGTGGGATGACGGCGACGCATTTAACGGGTCCCTCAAGGTTGGCGAGCAGGGACACGGCGCGGCGGGAGAGCGGCGCGGTCCTGTCCGGGAAGCGGATTGTCCTGTCGAGGCGGAGGGCGAGGAGCGTCGCCACGGCGAGCAGGAACGAGGCCAGCGCCATGTCGAGCGCGAAATGCAGGCGGCGGCGTAGTTTGTTTGCCCTGCGGTTCATGGCCTGTTCGCCTCCAGCGAACGCATTGCGGCGTAGAGGGCGAGCGCCCCGAAGCCCATGTGGAATACGATGGTGTGGAGGCGCAGGTGGCCGCCGGAGGCGTCGAGTATCTCCTCGATTATCGGGAAGGAGGTCGAGAGCCAGTTGCCGCCAAGCCAGAAGTGCGACACGGCCGACCAAAGGAGCATCATCGAGACGCCCATTACAAGCGTCCCCGCGGCGGCGACCCACGGGTGGCGGGCGACTGCGGACGAAAATGTCCCGAGCGCCGTCCAGGAGAACGAGTGGAGAACCAGAAGCGCGCATGGCCCGGCGAGGGTCGCGGTGTCCGGCGCCCTGCTTTTCAGGACATGGCAGAGGACGAACCACGGCACAAGCGTGGCCGAGAGGCAGAGGATGACGGAGAGGTATGAGGCCAGGAACTTGCCGATTGCGACGTCGCCAAGGGAGATCGGGAGCATTTCGAGCGACTCGAAGGTCCCCGAGGCGCGTTCGCCCGCGAAGAGCGGCATTGTCGTAAGCGAGACGATGATTGGCAGCGGGAGGGCGACGGAGAGCGTCCAGATGGTCTGGATGGTCCAGAATTTGCCCTCTGCGAGCTGGAGGGTGGTGCAGAACAGCGCGCCTGAAAGGGCGTGGAAGAGTGCGAAGGCGACGTAGCGGGAGCGTGAGAAAAGCGATGAGAAGAACTCCCGGATGAATACTGTTCGGGCGATTTGGTTCATTTCGCCAAGTCCTTTGGTTCGGGGCTTCCTGCGGCCAGTGCGGAGGCGATTCTGTCAGCGAGCGGGCGGGTGTCGCCGCTGTCTCCGCCAAAGGCGAACATTGAGGCGATTTCGCCGTGCGACAGGACCATGCAGGTCCCCTGGGCCGAGTCGAGGGCGTCGAACACATGCGTCGCGAGAAGGACGAGCGTATGGCGCGCCACGCCGCGGAGGGCCTTTGCGAGCAGGGCGCGGTGGTCGGCGTCGAGCCCGTCGAACGGCTCGTCGATCGCGAGGACGCGCGAGTCCGTCAGCATCGCGTCCGCGATGCCGACGCGCTTGCGCTGCCCTGCCGACAGCGCGGAGGTCATCCGGGTGAATACCGGGCGGAGGTCCAGCAGGTCCGTGACGTGGCGGATGCGGGCGCGCAGGCGGCGCGCCGGGAGCCCCTTGAGGCGGCCGCGGTACTGGAGGTGGTCCTCGACAGTCAGGTCGCGGTAGAGCGGCACAGTATCGGAGAGGTAGCTGATGTGGCGGCGGATGCGCGGGTTGCCGGAGTAGACGTCCATCCCGTCGAGCATCACCCTGCCGCTGTCGGCGGGATCGACGGCCGAGACAGCCCTGAGGAGCGTTGTCTTCCCGGCGCCGTTTGGGCCTGCCACGACGCAGATGCCGGGGTTGAGCGAGAACGATATGCCGGCGAGGGCGGTTGTGTCGCCAAAGTTCCTGACAAGTTTTTCCGCTTCAAGCATCGGCGATGTCTCCGTCCGGCGCCCTAGCGGCCTATCGCAAGCCTGTCGGCCAGCCGCTGCGGCAGGCCGGCGCGGCGGACCTTGTCGGCCGCCGCCTTGATGTCGAAGTCAACGCGCCTGAATTCGATGATCCGGGAGCGCGGTTCGTAGATCGCATAGGATGATTTGGGGATGCCGTCGCGCGGCTGGCCCACGGACCCGACGTTGATGAAGTACTTGTGCCCGAACGACAGGCTTACGCGCATCCCCGGCTCCGGGGCTGCATAGCGGTCAACGCGGCTGCCGACCTTCTCGAACACCGCCGGGACGTGCGTGTGGCCGTGGAAGCAGACCGGTGAGGTCTGGTAGGCGAAGTGCGCTCCGGCGTCCACGGCGTCGAATACGTAACCCCACTGGTCAGGCATGTCCAGCGTCCCGTGGACGAGCGAGAATGAGTACTGGAAGAGGGTCTTCGAGAGCGGGAGGCTGGACAGCCACGCGGCCGAGTCCTTGTCGAGCTGGTTGTGCGTCCATTCGATGGCTATGGCCGCGTTCGGCTGGAAGTCCTCAAGCTTCCTCTCCCCTGAGCAATAGTGGTCGTGGTTGCCGCGGACAATCGCCGTGCAGTGTGCCCGGACGATGTCGACGCATTCCTGGGGGTTGGCGTTGTAGCCTACGATGTCGCCTACGCAGTGGTATTCGTTTACGCCCTGTTGCCTGGCGTCCTCCATTACAGCCTGGAGGGCTTCGAGGTTTGCGTGTATGTCGCCTAGGATCGCGATTCTTTTCTCAGTGTCTGCCATCGCGTAGCCTTTCGTAAGATATTGCGCCAAGCAGCGCTTCCGCCGCCGCGGCATCTTCAATGTATGTGATTTTGAAATTCGGGCGGCGCCACTCCACCAGGTGGACTGTCCCGCCAATGCGCCTGACGGCCGTTGCCTCGTCGGTGACCGTGGCGCCGTCGCCGATTGCGCGGTCGAGCGCTTCGACGAGGACATCGCGCCGGAAGACCTGCGGGGTCTGCGTCGCCCAGAGGCGCGAGCGGTCTGCCGGCCTTGAGGCTGTCGCGCCTCCGTCGTCGCTTTCCAGGACCGTGTCGCTGACGCGGCTCGCCGCGACGCCGGATCCGTGCTTGGCCGCGGCCTCCATGCACAGCGAGACAAGGGCCGTGCCGGCGAGCGGGCGCGCGGCGTCGTGGACGGCCGCGAAGTCCGGAGCTCCTCGGAGGGCGGCGAGGCCGGCGCGCGCGGATTCCAGACGCGTTCCGCCGCCGGCGACCACATCGACCGGCTTGCCGGCGCCGATGCCGCGGACCAGTTCCCTTGCGGCGCCCTCCATGCCAGGCCTGACGACCAGCGCGATGCTTTCGACGGCGTCGCACTCTGCGAAGGCGCGCAGCGAGTATGCGGCCATCGGGATGCCAAGGAGTTCGACAAACGCCTTGTCTACGCCCCCCATCCTTTCGCCTTTCCCGGCCGCAAGTATCACCGCCCCCGCTGTCATCGTCTCCTGTATTCGACTCCTTATGGTCTATTTGAAAATTCTACCCGTTTCCGGCGCGATTTGCAAGGCGCCGGCTACTTCTTCGCAAGGAAGTCGTAGGCGTTGCGGAACATCTTCAGCCACGGGCCGGCGTAGCCGCTGCAGAAGCCGTCAGGACGATAGGAGAGCTGCAGCGCGCGGAAGCCGCGCTCGGGATGCGGCATCATGATGGTGGCGCGGCCGTCCGGAGTCGTGAAGCCGGTCAGTCCTCCGGCGGTGCCGTTGGGGTTCCACGGGTAGCGTTCCGCAGGCTTGCCGTCGTTCCCGAGATAGCGCATCGCCACGAGCCCGTCTGCCAGAATCTGCTCCCGGTCGCCCGGGGCGAATTCGGCGCGCCCGTCGCCGTGGGCCACCGCGATTGGCAGCACGGAGCCTGCCATGCCGCGCAGGAAGACCGAAGGCGAGTCTGGTATGCCAACGGTCGCGTAGCGGGCCTCGAACTGCTCGCTTTCGTTGTGGACAAAGCGCGGCCAGTTCCTGGCGCCAGGAATCAGCCCCTTGAGCTGGGACAGCATCTGGCAGCCGTTGCATACGCCAAGGGTGAGCGTCCCCGGGCGGTTGAAGAAGTCGCGGAACATCCGCGCCAGCTTCGGGGAATTGAGGATGCCGGCGGCCCAGCCGGAACCGGAGCCGAGGACGTCGCCGTAGGAGAAGCCGCCGCAGGCGACAAGCCCGTCGAAGTCCGAGAGCGACGCGCGCCCCTCGTGCAGGTCCGTCATGTGGACGTCAACCGCCTCGCACCCCGCCTCGCGGAAGGCCGCGGCCATTTCGACATGGCCGTTTACGCCCTGCTCGCGGAGGATTGCGACGCGCGGCGGCATCACGAGCGATATGTCGCGTGTCTCGTCCGGCTCGTATGTCATCTTGAACTTCATGCCGGGGTCGGAGGCGTCGGATGCGAGTTCGAACTCCTGCTCCGCGCACTTCGGGTTGTCGCGTAGGGCCTGCATGTCGCGCGTGAGTTCGCTCCAGGCGGAGCGGAACGCGCCCACGTCGCCGGAAATGGCCTTTTTGCCATCGACGGCTATCGAAATCGCGCGGTCGTCGCGGGTTTGCCCGATGCGCGAGGTGCACTGGGTGAGCCCGGCGGCGCGGAAGCGCGCAAGGACTGTCTCGACGTTGGCGTCCGCGACTTCCAGGACCATGCCAAGCTCCTCGGAGAAGAGGGCGCCGAGCGGGCCGTCCCGGCCTGCGGGGAGGTCGGCGTCGAAACCCCTGCCGCCGCCGAAGGCCATTTCGCAAAGCGTCACGGCAACGCCGCCGTCGGAGCGGTCGTGGCAGGAGAGCAGCAGCCCGTCCGCTACCAGCGACTGCATCGTCGAGAAGAATCCAAGGAAAAGGCCCGTCTCAGGGAAGTCCGGCGGGTTGTCTCCAGTCTGGGCGAGCGTCTGCGCGAGGGCGCTGCCGCCAAGGCGGTTCTTGCCGGCGCCGAGGTCTATGAGAATCAGGGCAGACTTGCCGCGCTTGAAGTCCGGCGTCAGCGTGTGCCGGACATTGTTTACCGGCGAGAATGCGCTGACGACTAGCGACAGCGGCGACTGCTGGCGGAATGTCCTGCCGCCGTCCTCCCAGACGGAGCGCATCGAGCAGGAGTCCTTGCCCACGGGTATGGAGACGCCGAGCGACCGGCAGAGTTTCTTCGCGACGGCCTCCACGGTGTCGAAGAGGCGGGCGTCCTCGCCGTCCTCGCCGCAGGCGCACATCCAGTTCGCCGAGAGCTTGACGCGGCCGATGTCGCCAACCCAGGCGGCCGAAATGTTGGTCAGTGCCTCGCCAACGGCCATGCGGCCGGACGCGGGCGCGTCGATCACCGCGATTGGCGAGCGCTCGCCCACCGCCATCGCCTCGCCGGTCTCGGAATGGAACCCAGTCATCGTGACGGCGCAGTCGGAGAGCGGCAGCTGGTATGGCCCGGCCATCTGGTCGCGGTGGACCTGCCCGGTGACCGTGCGGTCGCCGATTGTCACGAGGAAGTTCTTCGACGAGACGCACGGGAGGCGGAGTATGTTTTCAAGCGCCTCCTGCGGTGTGACGCCGCGCGTGTCGAGCGGCCGGGCGTTGAACGGGACGTGGCGGACGTCGCGGTGCATGCGCGGGGGCTTCCCGAGCAGGACCTCGATGTCCATGTCGATCGGGTTGTCGTTGAAGTAGGAGTCGTGGAGGATCATGCGGCGGTCGTCACGCGCGACGCCGATGAAGGCGACCGGGCAGCGCTCGCGGGCGCAGATGCGCTCGAATGCGGCGCGGTCCTCCTTGCGGATGGCGAGCATGTACCGCTCCTGGGCCTCGCAGCACCATATCTCCATGGGGTTCATGGAGGGCTCTTCGTTGTGGACCTCGCGCAACTCGAAGTCGGCGCCGACGTCCTCGACGATTTCCGGGCAGGCGTTTGAGAGACCGCCGGCCCCGATGTCGTGTATTGCCAGAATCGGGTTGCGGTCGCCCATCGCGCAGCAGGTTTCGATCACCTCCTGCGCGCGGCGCTCCATCTCGGCGTTGCCGCGTTGGACGGAGTCGAAGTCGAGCGCTTCGGCGTTTGTGCCGGTCGCCATGGACGACGCCGCGCCGCCGCCGAGGCCGATGCGCATGGCGGGACCGCCAATCTGGACGATCCACGAGCCGGCCGGGATTGGCTTCTTTTGAATGTGGCGCCTGTCGATCGAACCCATGCCCCCGGCGAGCATTATCGGCTTGTGGTAGCCCCAGAAGCGGCCGTCGGCCTCAAGTTCGAAGGTGCGGAAGAATCCGGCGAGTTGCGGGCGGCCGAACTCGTTGCCGAAGCGCGCGCCGCCAATCGGCCCCTCTATCATGATGTCGAGAGGAGTCGCGAGGCGCGAGGGGAAGGGCTTGTCCGCCGTCGGCTTCTCCCAGGGCCTTTCGGCGCCGGGGATGCGGAGGTTCGAGACCATGAAGCCCGCTATGCCGGCCTTGCTGCGGCTGCCGATGCCGGTTGCGCTCTCGTCGCGGATTTCGCCGCCGACGCCCGTCGCCGCGCCGGGAAAGGGGGATATCGCGGTCGGGTGGTTGTGCGTCTCGACCTTCATCAGCAGGTCCAGCTGGCGCTTCGCGTAGCCGTAGCGCTTTGAGCCGGGGTCTATCGTGAACTGCTCCGCCTCGAAGCCCTCGACGACGCCGGAGTTGTCCTTGTATGCGACGAGTGTCCCCTGGGGGTGTGCCTTGTGGGTCGATTTTATCATCCCGAAGAGCGAGTCGTCGCGGTGTTCGCCGTCGATTGTCCACTCGGCGTTGAAAATCTTGTGGCGGCAGTGCTCGGAGTTGACCTGGCCGAACATTACGAGCTCGGTGTCGGTCGGGTTGCGGCCAGCCGCCTTGTAGGCCTTTTCAAGGTAGGCGGTCTCATCCTCGCTCATGGCAAGTCCAAGCGCCTTGTTGGCTTCGTCAAGCGCCGCGCGTCCCTTTGCAAGCACGTCGAAGGAGCGCCCTGGCGCAGGCGGGCGCGCGTCGAAGAAGTCGGAGAGGTCGGTGTAAACGCCCTCGGTCATGCGGTCGTGGATTGCGGACAACGCGGGCGCCAAGTCATTAGGCGGGATTTCATCCCCGCGCGCGTCCGACACCACATAGTGTATGCCGCGCTCAACACGCCGTACCTTGGCGCAGCCGGCAGTGGCGAATATCTGTGTGGCCTTTGTCGACCACGGGGAAATAGTCCCCTTGCGCGGGGTGACGAAGAATCCGTCGGCCGCCGGGGCCGCCGGTGTCGCGCCTTCCAGGAGCTTTGCGTATCGTTCCGTCTCCTTGGCGTCAAAAGCCTTGGCGAGGTCGAGCAGGTATGTGAATTCGGCGGAGATGCGTACTTCGCGTCCAAGCGCGGTCCCCACGGCCTTTTTCAATGCGGCAAGGCGAAAGTCAGAGAGGGCGTCTGCGCCCTTCCATATAGTCATCATAAGTAGGCTCCAAAAGATATTGAGAGTGCCTATTATACCAAAAATGGCGCGATGTTTTGCCGGAATCGGGTGAAAACTTCGGGGCTTGAAAAAAAATGCTTGCATTATTGGAGGCCGTGTGATAGAATAATTGCATTCCTTTCGCGGGGGAGTAGCGCAATTGGTTAGCGCACCGGACTGTCGATCCGGCGGTTGCGAGTTCGATCCTCGTCTCTCCCGCCATTTTTTGAAAAAGACGCGCAAATGCGCGCCTTTTTTGTTTTTGGCTATATCCTCAGCTTTCCCTCCGCGCCCAATTCGGATGTTTCCCTGCGTGCGCCCCAAGAAAACAGAAAGCTTCATTTGCGGAACTCGCCTGGGAAACGGCACCGTCCGCTCATGGCGAGCAGTGCCCGGCTAGGCGAGGAAGCAGATAAACAGGCGCAGGAAAAGCGATGAAAACGCGGAGCAAAGAACCACGATGCCGCAAACCGATGGTGAAAAGTGCTTTTGCCAGTATCTTGCGGAAATTACAAGCGGTACGGCGGCCATCCATATCCAGCATCTTGCGACTTCGTGCTTGAGGCATGGTGGGCCAAAAAGAATTGGCATCGCGAAGACCAAGAGCATCAATGCGGCGAAGAACCTTCCATTGTAATCGCTGATCTCCTCCGGCTTTTCCATTGACGGCGTGTGGATTCGCGGTTGCAGCATGGATGCGATAAACCCCGAACAGGCCATTGGACCTAGCAGAGATAGCCACTCGACCTGACCGCCAACAAGCGCAAGCAATGCTTCGGAAAATGATTTGTGGTGGTAGAACGACGCCACATATCCGCTACTGTTCCGGTAGATGGCGACATAGTCAACATGGTGGTGCAATATCGTCCATCCGGCAATCAGGGTCATGGCGGCGAGCGCCGGTGTCCCGCGAAGCAGAATGTCGATGGCGCCCCGCCTGTAGCGGATTCCAAACGCTAGGACGGCGATGGCGAAAAAGGTTGTGGCTATGCACCAGCTGAAGGTCATCATGATGAGCATTGAAAAACACAACCCAAGAGGGATGGCAAAGCAAAGCGCGCGTTTCCAGTCAGGCGCTGTCACTGTCAGCCATGTGAGCAGAATCGCCCCATGGAAGAACAACGCGTAGTTCATGTCTGGCGCAAATGTGGCGTATGAACTCACTGAAGGAGCCGCAAACCATAAAATTGCGGCAAGCAGGCCAGCATTGGCGTTGAACATTGTCGCGCCAATAAGAAAGACCAGAATGACGTTCAGCGCGGAGACCGCCGTTTGGCCGAGCGCAAAGCGAAGGCGCGTCCTGGCATCGCGCCACGCAGTCGGATTGGAATAGTCAACACCGGCGGCGCTGCCAATCCAGCGGATGAAAAGCGACGCCAGGGGAGGGTGCGAGGCGGCGTGGATGGTTCGTTCCAGTTGCCCCTGGAGTTTGTGGAAATCGCGCAGGTAGTGGCGCTGTTTTCGGCCTGGGCTGTTTATAATCGGAATCGCATAGAGCATTGTCGCACCTGATTCATGCCAGTTGGCGAGCATGGAGCATTTTTGCCCTTCGCCGGTGAAAAAGCCGTTTGGCACACTGGCAAGTGACACGAAGAATGCGAACGCCAGGGCGCACAACGCAGGAACTGCAATGGTATAGCACAACCTTCGCGACTGGCGTTGCCGTCTGATTATCAGGACAGCCGCAATCGCTGCAAGGAATGCCAGTATCGACGAAAGGGCAAACCACGCCGTTGCCCAATCCGAGGAGAACAAGCCGGCTATGCGGGCTCCAAACGAGATGTCGCTTCGGCTCCAGGGATTGGCGTAGAAGGGATAGGTCAGGCGAGAAGACATTGATGAGCTTGACATGCGCATCCAGATATTGACTGCTGCGACGGCCATTACAGGGCGCCAGAAGAACGTGGCTAGCCTGAAAACCGGAAAAAACTTTGAATCAAGGTGCTGATGGCGACGCCGGAGGAGGAAATACCCGACTTCGCAGGCCATGCAAGTTATGAAAATCGCGAAGGAAATACTTTTGAATGGAATCATCTGCGTCTTCTGGTGTTCTTGATTGAAGAAAGCGGAATTACGAGGCAAGATGCGCAGTGCCACAATGTGACTTCCGAAGCCTTGCCGCCGAAGGCATATTTCATTTAACCATATCCATCTAATGAAGTCAACATTTAAACATTGACATCCCCGCCAAAATGGCGTAGACTATTGCAAGACAAGGGAGACACCCTTCATTAATGAGGTAAACACATGAGGCGGGCGAGAGTAAAGGTCGTAGGCGAGGCCTACTATCACGTGATGAGCAGGTGCGCGCTGCAGAAGTACCTGC
>Ga0326513_10002368_pt1 | contig 13947 bp, 16 predicted proteins | sample 2_2465_0518_D_FD_203654 | JGI IMG/M metagenome (GOLD analysis project Ga0326513, IMG submission 203654) | Bovine rumen microbial communities from UC Davis, California, United States - 2_2465_0518 | ecosystem: Host-associated > Mammals > Digestive system > Stomach > Rumen | place: USA...
AATTACAAAACACTATTTACAATTACTTGAATATGTGATAAAATAGTATATGATAGGATTAGATGGTAGACTAGGCGTTTAGTCAACTAAACTACGCAGTCTAGTCAACTAAACTATCTGAGAATTTTCGACCCCGTACCCGTACACAATCTAGTCAACTAAACCGTAAAGGAGGGGAGGAACGTGGACGTACAGACAATTTCGCAGCTGATCAGCACTGTAGGGTTCCCAATCGCTGTATGCATCTATATGGCATGGGACAGGCACACATCACAGGCGGATATGAAACAGGCTCTGGACAATAATACAGTAGCTCTGAATCGTATCTTGGAGCACATGAGAAAGGAGGATAACATGTAGTGAGCAGAAAGTCCTATTACACAGGCGAATGGAGTTCAGTTGACTGTACTTGCGACATTCTAGACAAAAAGCGCAGCATATTTAACTATGTAATGCTCATGTTTGACAGGACAAGCCAGATGTTTGAATACTCTGGATTGCCAGAAACTATTCCTCGGTACATGATGGAGAAATTCATTCAAGTGAATGGCCACGTCGGTATTGTCGAATGGGATGGTAATTTGTATGCGCTGCCCGGCTCTATGGGTGGGGCACCAGATCCTTATTACAGACCAACGCATTATATTATAGCTAATCCTGCTCTTGGAGGTTCAAAGGACTGTCGTATTGTCAATCACTTTCCTCCTTACGATTCAGTCAACTGGACTGACAAATCGCCGTGCGTTTTGATTAAGAATGATACGAACTATCGAGGTCTTTTGTACATCTTTTCACGTTATGCTACAGAAATGGCCGAAAACGATATTTCTATTCGTTCAGCACAAATCAATTCGCGTCAGCAATCACTTATCACAGCGACTACAGATAGAGAAATAGCATCAGCAAAAGCCTATATAGATGGTCTTGAAGCAGGCAAAATTGCTGCAGTTCACGATCAGTCTTTCTTAGTAGGTGGCGGTGTAAAAGCTACGAATCTATCTGTTCAGTCAGCAAACGTTCTTCTTCAGCTTATTGAGTTACAGCAGTATTTGAAAGCATCTTGGTACAATGAGATCGGTCTTAATGCAAACTACAACATGAAAAGAGAGTATCTGTCAGAGGAAGAACTTAGAGCATCGTCTGACGCATTACTTCCTCTCATTGATGACATGTTGTATTGCAGAGAACAAGCTCTCAGTGTAGTCAACTCAACTTTCGGTACAAACATTTCTGTGAAGAAAAACTCCGCATGGGACAATAAGCAAGAGGAACTTGACGTATCAGGAGAAGAAGCAAAAGCTAAAGTAGATGTCATTAAGTCACAAGCAGAGGAAGGTGGAAACGGTGAATGAACTATTATGGCTTAGTCCTTTTATCGGGAGTGCAGACCCAGAACCTATCCTTCGTGATGTTTTTGACGGCTGGAGGACTGGTACTGGCATATTCAGTTATATTGCTACTGTGGCAGGAGATGATCTCCCGTGGAAAGATGTTGACACCGTCGACAACTCTGTGTTGGATATTTCGTATTTTGGCAATCATTCTGGTGGCAAGTTTTGCTCTCCTCTCGTCAAGTTGGTTCTGGACGATGAAGGCTTAGTGCCCGAAGCTGCTAGAACTACAATAGCAAAAATCCTTATTAGCAAATATCTGACCAACTGGCAAAGACTCTGGCAAACCAATGTCGTATCATACTCGCCTATTAATAACTATGATATGACAGAAACTCGTGATCTTGAAACAACTGATGATAATGTTGAGACAGTTGATGATGAAACTTCACATACCGGAACTGATACTACTCAGTACGGAAGAGTTCAGACAACTCAGCATGGCAGAACGACAGATGAGATTGGCTATCAGTACGGTCTAAATACAACTGTCTATGAGGAAAACAGATCTGATCAGACCACTACTGCAGAGGGCGGTACAACAGTTCTGACAAACTCTGGATCAGATGTTAACACGCCGAATCTAGTTGACTCAACTGACAAGACCACGACGCAGGACAATGAAGGAACAGAGCATGAAGTTATTCACAGAATCGGTAATATTGGTGTAACAACCAACCAAAAACTTATCGAGGACGAAAGAAAACTTTGGCTCTGGAATTTCTTCGACCAAATCTTTAGTGACTTAGATCGCGAACTTGCACTTGCTTTTCACGATCCCTGTCGAGTATAGTTAACTAAAATGAAAAGGAGAAAATTTTATGGAAATCAAACAGGTATATCAGTTCGTAAATGATGCAACATCTGAAGTCATTGGTGACAGTGCTGTAGTGAATGAAGATCTTTCTAACGTTGTTGACGTTGGAAATGCTATTTTCAATGCATCTGCTTTTGATGCGTATGTCAAGTCCCTTGTGAACCATATTGGTAAGGTGATTTTCGTGAATCGTCCTTATCGTGGTTCTGCTCCCTCTGTTCTCATGGATGCGTGGGAATATGGATCTGTGGTAGAGAAGATCAACTCTGAAATGCCCGAAGCGGTTGAGAACGAGAGTTGGGATCTTGTTGATGGTCAGTCTTATGATCCTCATGTATTTCATAAGCCTGTTGCTGAAGCTAAGTTCTTCAACAAAATGACCACATTCGAGATCGAAGCGTCTATCACTGAGAGACAGGTTAAACAGTCTTTCTCTAATGCCACTCAGCTGAATGCGTTTATTTCGATGATCTTTAATGAGATCGAGAAAGCGCTGACCGTACGCACTGATTCCCTTATTATGCGTACTATCAACAACATGATTGTTGAAACGGCAAAAGATGGCAACGCCGCTCGTGCTGTTAATCTGCTGTCTAAGTACAATACACAGTATACCGAAACTCTTACGGCTGCTGATGCTATTGTTAATCCTAACTTCATTCGCTATGCAGCATATCAGATTGCCCTGTATACTGATCGTCTTACTCGCATGAGCACCCTGTTTAACGTTGGTGGTAAGCAGAGGTTTACGCCTAAAGATCTTCAGCATATCGTAATGCTTTCTGAGTTTAGGGCAGCTGCTGATGTGTTCCTCCAGTCTGGTACTTTCCATGATGAGTATACCAAGCTCGTTAATGCTGAAACGGTTCCGTTCTGGCAGGGTTCTGGTGTTGACTATGGTTTCAGTTCTACTGGCAAGATCATGGCAACTCCGGCATCTGGTGGTAATGCTCAGACGGTTACAGGTGTTCTTGGTTGCATCTTCGATCGTGACGCGCTTGGTGTTATGAATAACAATCAGCGTGTTACCACTCAGTGGAATCCTAAAGCTGAGTTTACGAACTACTTCTATAAGAAGGACGCTCGTTACTTCAACGACCTCAACGAGAACTTTGTGTACTTCTATGTCGCCTAAGTTCAGTTGACTAAACTCCCAAGGGGGGATACTTCGGTGTCCCCCCTATTTTAAGTTAAGGAGGTCATTATGCAAGTCAAATTTTTCTATAACTTTTCTGACGCCAGAACTATTAATAAGCGGTTGCAGGAAGGAGAAACCTTTAGCGGTGTAGCAAGAGATGCTGCAAATATTTTGTCTCCTGTCATTATTTTTGACACAGATCAAGTTCTGAAGTATAATTATGCATACATTCCGGAATTTCAGCGGTATTACAGTTTAGTTGACAAGACTGTCTATAGGCAAGGATTGTTTACTGTCACATTTGCGGTTGATGTTCTTATGTCTTTTAAAGGACATATTCTTCAACTGCCAGCGGTTGTAGATAAACAGTCTATGCCTGAGAATGGAGATGAGTATATTGACGATTCTTCGTTGGTTACAGATAACGTCATGTTTACTACTGTATATAATTATCCGGATGGTTTTAATGATACTCCTGAATTGATTCTTATTACTGCGGGGTGATATTATGGCCGGTGATGTAACGTATATGAATGGCGATATGATGAAGGTCGCCATACAGACAGCTAATCAGGCAGTTGCTGGAATGAGTATAAGTGAAGCTGCTGCTGTTCTTGGAGCTACAGCACAGACACAAGCTAACGGTGCACAGATTTTAACATTTCCAATTCCTTATCAGCAGTATGGTCAGGTGTCTACTGAAGCTATGTACGCTTCTCAGTTGTGGGAATATTGGAAAGCGGCCGGTAACGCTCAAGGAATGACTGCATTCGGTGCTGCGGGTGCGGCTGCTCTTTCATGGGCACAAGGAGCTTTAATAGGTACCGGAGAGGGATTGGCAGCTACAGCAGGTCTATTAACACTTTCTGTTCCATCGGCCGTTGCAATGGCAGCTCCTCTTCTTGGTGTCGGGTTAGGTGCTGCTTTGTATGAATCTAATCCTACTCTGTGGGATAATATTGCATATGGTGTTGCTGAATTTGTTGTAGAGGGCACTGATACTATCAGCGCTCTTATTGACGAAGCAGGTCATATGCTTTTAGATTCTGCCTTCGTTCAGAAATTAAAAGATATTTTTATTGAGAACGATGTTCCTGTTTACAATCCTACTGGAGAAGGTGGAACAGTTGAGTCAACTGTACTGAATGGGTCATATCCTCTTGGGCCTTTTGTGCCCATTCGAGGAAGCGGAACGTCAGGTTCAGGATCGTTTCAAAGTTCGTCTGCTATAAGTGCTATTTCAGGTAAAGAAGTAATATTTGCTGTTGCAGGACACCAAAATACTATACCGATAACTTTGACAAGTTATCAACTTATAGGCGACGAAGTAAGAACAACTGTATTTGAAGTTCAGTCAGGTTGTAATTTTATTACAATTAATGGCTTAGAAGCATCGTATTCAAATATGACGTGCGCAGCAGCTAATGGCAATACTAGCGCTGCTTTTTACGCTATGCCAGGCCCTCAATTAGAAAGCGGTGACACATATGCTAAAATAGGATGGAGTTTGATTTACGGAGATGTTATAACTCCTGCTACAGAATACCCAGAAGGGACAAGCGGATGGTCTAATTCGTCATGGTCTCCAACAGCTTCAACTGAGTATCCTACTTATAATGTTCCAGATCCTTCAACGGGTACAAATCAGCCTTATTATCCTGTATCTCCGTTTATAGGAGATGACCCAGGAACAAGTCCCGATCCAGAAACAACTCCACAGCAAGATCCTACTTTGCCTATTTCTCCAACTGAGTGGCCTGTTATTGATCCTTACATTCCACCTGTCGTTAATCCGGAAATACAAATTCCTGATACTCCAGAATTTCCTACTCCTGATCCAGATGAACTCATAAACCCTGGAGTTTCTGATGACCCTGTTTATATTCCTACTCCGAATCTTGATCCTTCAGTAGATCCTGCTACAGTTCCGTTGACTGAACCGGAATCGGTTTTACAGCCAGACCCTCCTCCAAGTTCCGGAATATCTCCACCTATTATATTCCCTGTTCCAGATATTCCTTTTCCATCTATAGTTCCTCAGGGATCAGATACACCAGTTCCTAGTGGAAGTCCTGGATTTATTCAGGTTTACAATCCTACTCCATCTGAATTTATCGCATTTGGTAGATGGTTATGGGTTACATATGCTGATGCAACATTGGATACTATTTGGAACAATCCATTTGATGGTGTAATAGGCGCACATGAGTTATATGCAACTCCTTCAAAGGATGGATATTCTACAATAAGATCTGGATTCTTGGACAGCGGAATAAGTTCTATTATTGTTCGTCAGCGTTACACTCAGATCAATTGTGGCTCAATTCTTATTCCTGAGTATTGGGGCAACTATTTAGACTATTCACCATATTCAAGAGCGTATATCTATCTTCCGTTTATAGGCATTATGGATCTAGACGTCGATGATATCGTTGGTCATTCCGTCAATGTTCTATATCATGTAGATTCTTATACAGGTTCTTGTATCGCACAGATTACTTGTGCGCGTGATGGGTATTCTAATACAGTGTATCAATTTAGTGGAGACTGTTCAGTAGAAATTCCGATGGCAGGAGGTTCTCAGGCGAATATTAAAGCTGCTATGATAGCTGCTAATGCCTATCAAAATGCTGCTAATGTTTCTGCGGGAATGTCTTTATGGGGTGGCATCGCTAGTGGTATTGCTAGTGCATTAGGTGGTGCTTTAATGCCCGGTATCGGCTCTACTATTGGTGGAATTTCATCTGGTATAGGTCAAGCCATAGGCGGATACACATCTGCTCAATCACAGAAAGCATATGGCGAAGCTCAGCATACCGCTGCTATGGTCTCTCAAAAATCTCACGTTCAGCATTCTGGTTCATTCGGCGGTTCACATGGCGCTATGGGTATCAAGAAGCCGTATATTATAATTCGTAGACCTATTCAAAAAGTTGTTTACAATTATAATAAACTGTACGGTTATCCTGCGCATAAAATGGTTGTGATTGGTGAATGCACTGGATATTTGAGATGTAGAGAAGTGAACGTTCAGTCATCGCTCGCTACTGATGAAGAGAAGAGAATGATTGAAGAAGCTCTTAAGTCGGGGGTGTATGTTACAGAATGAGTTTAGTTGACTCAATTATCAAAACTGCAAAGACATACATCGGCACCAAAGAAGGATCACAAAATCACCGCGAGATTATCGACCTCTATAATAGGGGTCGATACTCCGATGCATATCAGATGACAATGAACGATCCTTGGTGTTGTGCCTTTGTTGTTGCCATGTTTGTTGAGTGTAATGCAGGCGATATAATCCCAGGGTACGCCGCTTGCGATCAGATGATAAGCGTTTTCAAGTCATGGGGAAGATGGAAACCAAGAAGCGCTTCTGTTAATGCGGGTGATATTATTTTCTATGATTGGAATGCTGATGGTTCTTCAGATCATGTAGGAATTGTTGTTCAAAACAGATTTGGTGACCTAAGCATAATAGAGGGTAATAAATCAGATTCTGTATCGTATAGAAATATCTCGTCATCATATCCTCAGATAATTGGATATGGAGTTCCTAATTATGATGCTTCAGATGGCAACCATAGTCCAGTAAACTCAACTGGGGGGATTAGTGAACTTGATAGAAGCTATATAAGAACGCTTCCTTTGCTTCAATACAGCTCAAAGAATATTTACGTTAAAATACTTCAAGTTCTTCTCAATTACTATGGTACTGTTACTATAGAAGTAGATGGCGATTTTGGGCCTAAAACAAAGTCTGCTCTTGCTACATATCAGATGGCTCACTCTTTAGAAGTTGATGGAATTTGCGGCCATGAGACTTGGACAGAGTTGTTAATACGTGATCACAAATGAAAAGACCCCAGTAGAGTTTAGTTGACTCTACTGGGGTTATTTTATTTATCAAATGATCTTACATAGTCAAAATCTGCTTTACAGTCATCGAAGAACTCGCACCATAAACAATCATGGCATTTAAGATGCTCAAACGGTCTATACTTTCGACTGAAAGAAAAGACAAACATATGCTTAATTCTTGATGCTATACGAATCACTCCACATAACATAGTTACGAAAAACCTCCCCTACTTCATTAGTGGAATAAAAGATACGATTTTCCCTGAGAGATTGCATGATGAATCTTGAAAGTTGATCTGATTGTTTGGTAAGGCACATACGATAGTTCCATCGTTCATCGGGCTTCGTGGTATATACAATGTCGTTGGACTCATCTTTGATGGGTGTAGTTTTGCTATGTAGGAATATGATTGGGCCAGTATCCAAGCTGATAATTTCACCGTGTAACATCTCCTCTTCAAAATCTATAAAAAAGTTAAACATTACATCTATTGGTCTGTACTTCACATTTAAATGCGGATATATTGCTATTTCCCAAGCACCAGATGTTATCATCTTGAGTTCGGGATTATCGAAAGCAAAGTAGGTGTCACTTGCTTTCCCGCCCTTACGCGAAGCCGACTCAGTATATTCACACACCACTTGTAGTTCAGTCTGACTATACTGATAAACATCGACAGTACCCGGCTTTTGATCTTTGATATGATTGAGTCCCATTTCTGAGAAATAAGGGCAAGATTTATTGACCGTATTCCCCAGCATAAGGATTTTGACATTGTCTCTATGTCTGATGATTGTGCTAAGTGCATTGGTGAATAAGATAAACTCGTTGGGCAAATACCCCGAACGCGACATAAATTCATCAAAAATAACTGTCGTAATTCGGGGGAAACTTGTGGATTTGAAGTGTTCCATGCTGTTGATATCAAAAGCAAATCCACATGGTTCGTCGGCGACTTCTCTTTCTCCATTTTCATTTATCCTTTCGAAATAGAATTTTGATCTTGTATAAGAAATGCCTGTCCACTCGCCTTTAGTTAACTCAACTATCACCTTGTTTTCAATATGTCCAGAAAACAGGTTAGAGAGATTCTTCGGTCTAATATCTTCACCGTAACGACGAAGATATGCAAACTGTTCATTATTCTTCGCATACCTTTCAAGAGCGTATCTGAGTGCGGAGTAAGTTTTACCGTTACTCCGCTCCCCAAATATAACATAATAATACGCTTTTGGATAATCTTTGAGTACACGACGAATATCGTAGAACTCAAATTTTTTCATTCCGTTACCTCGATCGTCTTCTTTATCTGATAGAGATGAATCTGGTCACCTTTATCAGAATGAAGTGCTGTGATGCGTTGAAACAATTCTGCCTGTTCCAGTTGACTAAACTGGCCAATGATGGTGTCATCAAAAACAACAATGTATATTCCCTTCATAGAATATCTCCTCCATAATTTACTATAACTTGTGCCATACGCACATTATCTCCGTAGAGTTTTCTTAGGTACCGAAAAGTGTCACAGGCACTTCTATAACCTACTACTTCTTGCACATGAGTTTGGCCGTTAGTGCAGTACACTATAACATATTCATCAATCTTCGGGAATGGTGATCTTTTCATTCAAACATCTCCTCATCCTGTTCCATTATTTTGTCTAGGAACGCATCGAACATATCAGAAATCTGTAAATCGTATGACGACTCTTCCATGTGTATATAAGTTTCTTCTCTATAATGTCCCACTTTTCCAGTATAGTCAACTATACTCCCTTCACATGGTTCATCAAAATACGTATGAATCAGTCTTCCTGCATGACTTGCGGGTACACATAAATCGTCATTGAATAATTTGAACGGAGAGCATTTTCTTCTTTCTGCTTCTTGCTCTAACCATTCCATAGCTGTTTTTTTATTTAATCCTGCTACTGTTAATTTGTACTTCTTTCCATTTCTAACCAAATATCTTTTTGCTCCTAAAGTCTTGAACTCATCGTATGTCCCTTCATCATCCCATACTCCTATTGTCTTTACCACTCCCTTCTTTGTTTTCGGACTAAATTTAGCTCTATCTTCCTCCTTGAATTTGTAGTATGTACATACAGCGTCTATTTTTTCGAGAATTTTATTATTATAATCCTCAAAATATTTGAGATGACGTTCTGGATGCAGAAATTTAACAGAATCAGTATCTGCATATATGTAATCGTCACCACATTCTTTTATTCCGGTAAATAAATTTCTGCGGGCATATGCACATACCCAAACTCCCCAAGGGTAAAATAGGAATCTGTTAAGCCCCATATTATATTTTATTATTTCATCTTTTAGATTCGGTTTAGTTGACTTGAATGGATCTTCTGCGTAATTATCAAAATTTATTACATTTCTAACAATATCAGTAACTATCATGCCATAAGCTGAGTTAGCCATATTCTTTGAAATCATGTAATTTACTTCTTCGCCTTCAACATCTTTTAACTCTGTCTTTCTTCTATAGAGTTCTAAAATAGTTTGTATAAACGATCTAGGTAAATATGATTTCTTGTACACAATTAGTTTAACTATGTCAAACGCTTTTACCGAGTAAAACTCAGTTAATGTGAACCAGTCTTGCTCTGTTATGGTTGTTGTCAATTTTGTAGCCTCGACTACTCTTCCATTATCTTCATACACGTCTACTTTATCGTCACATTTTGATGATGATAGTGGATGTTCAAAATTTAGTTTTGGCTTCACTCCATACAGTGTGACTGTTAGTAAGCAGCAGTGTGTTTTTAGATACCAGTGGAATTTATCCATTGTCAGTTTAGTTAACTCAACTTCTTCACCTTTTGACATTGGAAATTTTTCAAGAACCATAACTGATGGATATGAAGATGTGAAGTCGTATGACTGCACATTTTTCAATGTTATATTTCTTCTAGCTGATTCTACATAATAAGCGTTTCCGTGTGTGAACCCTCCTGTGTAACCCTTCTTCAGCATATTATACTCGCTTGGTTCCAGTGTCAATCCATTTATAACTGCTCGATATACTTTTCTGTTTTGAAAACACCCTGATCTGCAAAACTGTCGTACATATCCTGTATTGGTTAATGGGATTTTTGTTATATCTCCGTCATGCTCGATTTTTTCCTGTATATATGCCAAAACAACTCGAATGTCGTTTTCACAATATCCCAGTTCAGTCTGACTCAACTCAGTTACTGATGTTCTTATCAACTTGTAGTCAAGGTCGCCGGTCTTTTTATGGACGGTGTATTTTTGTAAATCCTCTCCAACTTTTGCTAGTGACTTTGATGACAATTTCCATGAACATCTGAACTCTATTCCTGTTTTTGTTACGGCATAAACAGGTTTACGAACATCTAAAAAGAATATTTTATCCCATTCAAATTGACGCCTAATAAACTGAAATTCATACGACAAATTGTGTACATATACAACTAATCGAGGGCCTTCCCTACAATTTAACAGAGCTGTTAGCGCATTTAAGAATAGTTTGAGTTCTTCCCAAGTTCTTCCGTATGTGACCCAATTTAGTATGCCAAATTGCCATATGTACATACACGCTTGCTTCTCAGAGTTTTTATAGAAAGAGGAAACTTCTATATCAAATGCTGCCGGTATGTTGTAATAATAAGTTGTTTCCCCTCTTGATTTTTTTGATGCTACTGGTATATCGGTCTCGTTGACTAAACCGATGATTTTTTCCAGAAACGCATCAGTAGAAATCATCCCCTGTTCCGGAGAGAAGTTTAGCGATCGGGTCTGCATCTTCTACCTCTTCTCCTGCTTCCAAATCTTCGGCTTGCGACAGAACCTTTTTAAGACGAGTCACGAACTCATCCACAGTCAATTTTTTACCACGCAACGTTTTTACTACCAGACCTGCCGCTTGCTGTCTTCTCTGATAGTTTCTAGCTGCTATTGTAGCCGTATCAGAACCTGACAAAAACTCTTGATAGCCTGCCCACATTAAGTCACGCTGTTTTCTTGACAGCCTAGCTGCAGGACGGCCTGTCATTTTCCCAAATGCATTTTCTTCCTCACCAAATATTCTCAAATCTTGTTCTCTCATAACATCCCTGGCTCCTTCTCTTGTGGATGTTTTTGAGTTAAAGAAATTATTGAGACGTTTTAATTCGGCTATGGCGCTATCTTTTCGAGTGCGTGATACTGCTTTCATTGGATGTTCGTCATAATAGTCTTCCATTCCTTTGGCCGCAGGTGACCATGTTCCCATACGCTCACCATTTTTATCGAGTCTATCACGTCCAAGAGTTTTTTCGCGTTGCTTAAATGCTTCTCTCATTGAACGCAACAGATCTTGTGCTTGAGATCTTGACAATCCTTCAATGTCATTTATTGAAAGATTTTTGAATCTCATTACTTCACCTGTTGTTACTTTTGGCAATTTTATTACCTCCTCAGATGAAAAAAGGGAGCAAGATTTTTCCTGCTCCCCTCGGTTTAGTTGACTGAATTAGTCCTCAAAGTCGTCCATGCTGTGATCGACGTACTCGTTGCTGGACGGCGCCCAGTCAGTGATCCACAGGGTGTTAGATACGATGGTCTGGCCAGTCTCCTCATTTTCGAGCAGCTTCTGTGTGAAGTTGCAATTTTTCTTTTCCACGATGAGATTCATCGGGCAGTCTTTCGGATCAGGCTGGCCACAGGACTCACGGAACTTAACCGCTGTGGTGAGTGCTTCGCCGTCTTTTTTCACCATAGTAGTAATGTAGGTGAAGAACTGACGACCGTCCTTGCTTTGACGCTTCTTTGCGAATACTGTGATTTCCATGTTTTTTCCTCCTATAAAATTTTTTCAATATAGTTGACTAAACTGTGGAGGGCTATTCGCTCATCCCTGCGCAACAGTAGAGTCCTGATTTTTTTCGACCTCAAAGATAATACTTACGAGGTCATGCCCATACAGAGAAAGCAATTTTTTTTTCGCATCATCAAAATTTTCTGCGATGCAAGTCACGGCGGTTCTCTGCGTTCGGGCTGAAGTCTTATAAATTATGGCTGTAAAAATCATATCATTCCTCCCGCCGATATATTATATAGACGAATCTTTAACGAATTAGTGATTTAACGAATTAGCGAATTAATGAATTAGCGAATTAGCGCATTAGCGATTTAGTTAACTAAAGTCATAAAAGCAAACTGAAAAGCCGAGTCTCCCCGGCTTTTATTCAGTTTTGATTCAGGTTTACTTTCCCTGTGATGCTTTCCATGCAAGGAAGGCTTTGACTTCTTCGGCGTCGAGTTTAGGCGCTTTCTCTGTCTTCTTTTCGGCTTTCGGCTTTTCGATATAGTAGATATTGAGTCGTGCGGTGTAGTTACCATCGCCTGTATATGCTAATGCGGTGTAACCGATTGCCTTTTCCGTGTCTTCCTTGCCTTCCTTGTGTACGACTTGCGTGATATTGAACAGTTTAACAATCTTGTCAACTGAACCATCAAAGCCAATGGCCTTCAAAATATCCGCATTGTCAAGCGGGAGTTTATTGGCGTCAACGACTTCGGATTTACCATCAACCATATTGACGATGATTGCATTGAATGAGCAATACTTTTCGTTGATGACTTTTGCGGGCTTGACAGATGTTGCAAGTTCTCTAAACTGTTTTTGCGTTCCGTTGACAGACAGCTTTTCGGCCTTGATAGCGTCTTCAATCTGTTCATTCGTCATTGATGCAAGCTCGGAAGCATTGAATACACCGTTTTCGACAATTGCCTTGATTGTCGGCTTGATTGCTTCCGGAAGCTCTTTGTTGAGAAAGCGATTACCGACGGTTGCAAGAGAATAAGCGGATGCTTTCTTGTCCCCGAAAACCTTGTCGGCATATTCCTGAAGGGACTTGAAGCCGTCTTCCTTGTAGCAAGCTGTCTCAAGGATTCTTCCGTATACTTTCGCTTTCTCAATGTTCAGGGCGTTGACTTGCTCTTTCGTGCTATTAAAGAGCTTTGCTCCCTTCAGGTTGATTGCTTCAAGCTCTTTTGTGGCCTTTGCAAGTTCGGCATTCTTAAAAGAAGTGATAAGAGCTTTTCCGGTGAATACATTCTGAATTGCATTGTTGTTTTCCATTGTAGTTTTCCTTTCTTTATTAAATATAGTTTAGTTGACTAAACCCGCACGCGGAGCGAACAAACCTTGCCCGCTGTCAAGTCCGTATGTGCCCAAATAATGCACAGTCTTTCCCCTTGACAGTTATTATATTACCATGAATGCTCTGTATAGTCAAGCTCCAAAATGTAACCGTTTTGTCATCAATCTGTATCGAAAGAGTTACAAAATAGTTATATTATAGTTACAACATATTACAAAATAGTTACAATCATTACAAAATAGTTACAAAAACGACAAAAGTTACAATTTGGTTACAGGTATACAAGTTCGCATAATATATAGTTCGAAAAAGTGGTAAAAATGCCAATATTCCGAACTTTAACCACGATTATTGATCAGATTGACATAAAAATAACACTTTAATATGCAAAAGAAATGCATGAATATTCATAAATATTACAAAGAAAAATGTAAACTCTACATGAACTTTTTGTGAACGAATTATGAACATGAATGTAACATATTGTAATATATTGTTACTAATATGATACTATGTTGTAATGAGATTGTAACTTTTGAAATCTAGTTGACTAGACTATGAATACAGTTTGTTACACATTGTAATTTTTAATTTCCGGGAAAATTTCAGTTTGTG
>Ga0326513_10002369_pt1 | contig 13947 bp, 3 predicted proteins | sample 2_2465_0518_D_FD_203654 | JGI IMG/M metagenome (GOLD analysis project Ga0326513, IMG submission 203654) | Bovine rumen microbial communities from UC Davis, California, United States - 2_2465_0518 | ecosystem: Host-associated > Mammals > Digestive system > Stomach > Rumen | place: USA: California...
CGTGCACCAGGATGGTGAAGGGCATGCTTTTGATCGTCTGGTCCTGGCTGTCCAGGATCACCAGCTGCGCCGTGTATTCGTTCTCGCTGGCCACCAGCGCCGCCGTGGGCACCATGTCCGCGTACCTGTCCCCCAGCTCGCAGCTGATCAGCAGGTCCTCCCCGCCGTTCAGCGGGTGGGCCATGACTTTTGCCTGGGCCGCGCCGCTCAGGTCCACCGCCGCGCCGCCGTCCACAGGGATCATCCGCAGCGCCCGCGTCCCGCTGTCGCCCCGGTTCAGGTGGATCACCATCTGGCCCGCCGGCTTCTGGGCGTCCACGCAGACCGTCGTCGTCAGTAATACGCTCATCCCGTCACCTCCTGTCTGCATGTTACCACCTGGGCCCCCGCGGTTTCTCCCCGCCCGGCCCGCACATGGTCAGGATAGCTGTTGCTCAGGGCCTTCATCCCGTCCATAAACATTTTCAGGTAGCACTCCGTCCGGCCCGTCCGCCGGGCCCGCACCAGCTCGCGCCCGTCCTCGGCCCGGTCCTCGATCAGCTCGCCGGCCTCCAGCGCCGCCGCGCCCAGGGCGCCGATCATCATGCTGGCGCCCGCGCACACGATGTCCTTTCCCTTTTCCGCATAGTCCGCGTGCCCCGTCACCGCGGCCCGCACCTCATCCCGGGTATAGCCCGCCCAGTATTCAATCATGCCGCACCTCACACCGCGCTGGCCATGTTGGCCCGCTCCCTCGGGGCCGTGATCCGCCGGCCCGTCTGCTGCTCCGCGCCCAGGCTGTTGATGTTCTCGCCCGTGGCCGCGCCGCCCGTCTCCGGTTCAGGCCCGCCTGCCGGGGCCGCCTGAGCGCCGCCGCCCGCCGGGGCCGCCTGCTGCATGCCCAGCGCCGCCGTCAGCTGCTGCACCTGCATCATCAGCTGCTGCACCATCTGGGCCAGGGTGCCGTTCTGCTGCACCCGCTCGACCACCTTGTCTTTGCCCTCGAACTGCATCATGTCCAGCACCGCCAGGGCGCTGTCCGCGTTCTGCGGGGCAAACAGGCCCGCGCCGTACAATTCCTTGGCCAGCTCGTTCTGCGCCATCCGGCTGTAGGCCGTTTGTTTGTTGGGCCGCACCTTGATGTCAAAGATCGGCTCCCTGTCGGCGAATTCCGTGCCCAGGATCCCCGGCTGCGCCTGGGGCTGCATCATCTGGCCGCTGAATTCCTGGTAGGTGGCCTGCCCGTCGCCCGTGATCCGGAAGATCCTCGGCTCCTGGTAAAACTGCCGCATCAGCTCCAGCATCATGTAGCACATGGCCTTGAACCGCCGGTACCCGCCGCGGATCAGGTCACGGCTGGGTTTGCTGGCCGCCTCCTGCATGGCCGCGATGGCGCTGTAGGCCGTCACGCCCGCGCTGGCGCCGCCCTGGGCCGCCGCCGTGCTGCCGGATGTTTCCCGCAGCTCGTTGATCTTCTGGTTCAGGACGTTCACGTACATCGGGTTGAGCTCCGATTTCACGAACGGCGTGATGCTCTCGGATATGCTCCCGCTCCCGTTCACATGCACGATGGGCGTCTCCGGATCCAGCACCTCGTCCACGTTCACGCCGCCCTGGTTGTTCACGAAGTGTTTGGGCCGCACGTTGATCAGGGCGCTGTCCAGGATCGCGCTGTCCAGCCGGTCGATGTAGTCCTGCGCGTCCCGGCACAGGTCCACCTGGCCGAATCCCGCCGGGCTGCCCTCCATCGGGTAGAGGGGATCGAACACAAAGGGATACTGGCCGTGGTCGTAATAGCCCCGCTCCCGGTACCGCTCGTCCTCCTCGCTGGCGTACAGGATTTCATCGCCCACATACTTGCAGTAGTGCAGGATCCCGTTGCGCTTGTAGTACCAGTCGATCACCGCCGACCGGTTGAAGGTGTCGTGGCCCGTCTCGTAGCTGTACAGCCCCGGCAGGAAGTTGGCGCTGGTCAATTTGTCGCCGATCTCGTCGCCGTACTGCTCCCTCAGCTCGTCGTTGTCCACCAGGGCGACGCAGAAAAAGTCCCGGCTCTGCTGGATGTCCGCCACGTTCGGATCCCAGTAGCAGTTGAGGATGTCCACGCGGGAAAGGCCGATGTCCCCGATCCCGTTGTCCTTCTCCGCGTCCCAGTATACGCAGTACACCGCCGTGCCCTTGATCAATTTGTCCCACCAGCCCACGTCGTAAAGCTCTTCAAAATCGTTGAGCTCCAGCACGCAGGGCAGCACCTCGGAAAGCAGCTTCGCCGTCTGCTCGTCCGCGCTCTCCCTGGGCAGCACGCTGGCCTCCGGGTAATTGTCCATGGCGTCCGCGTGCTTGATCATGCAGCTGTTGAACAGCCACCCGGAATTGCTCCTGACGCCGTATTTCTTCGTGCTGCCCCGCTTCCCCGGCCAGTTCTGCATGCGGTAGTAGCGCTCCGCCTCGATCACCCGCTGCTCCAGGCTCGCCTTGCCCGCCTTGTACTTGAGCAGCGTCTCCGTGGCGATCTTCACCCGCTCCTTGAGTGGCTTGTCCCGCTCCGCGCCCTTGTGCTCCGCGCTGTCCGGCCGCCGGATCTCCCGGGCTCCCGGCCCGTGCTCGTTCATTGTCAGGATCTCGCTCATGTCATCCTCCTCAGAATCTCAGGACCTTCGTCCGGTCCTTCTTGTCGTCCAGGTCCAGCGGGTCGTCCGGCTCGCTGTACCGCTCCGCCGCCGCCCGGTCGGGCACCGGCTGCGTGATCATGTGGGTGCACAGCGCGTAGCGGCTCTCGTCGTAGATGTGGTCCTCCTGGTGGGTGTCCACGTCCTCCACGTCGATCTCGCTGTACACCAGGCTGGGGATCTGCTCAATAAAGTGCCGGCAGGTGCTGAACACCTGCATCATGGGCCGGCCCTCGCTGTTGAAGGCCAGCCGGTAGTGAAACTGCATCTTCCCCGGGATCCGGTCGTTGTTGGCCGCCCCGAAGTAAACGCCCTCCGCCGCCATCGTGGCCGCCGCGCCGTAGCCCGTGTGGCCCTTCTTTAACCCGATGGCCGGGTCCGCCACGCCCAGGATCCGCCGGCCCCGGATGTTCGGGTCCTCCTTCTCGATGCGCAGGATCTCCTGGGCGATCTTCTGGTCCGGCCACTCCACGCCCTTGTTGGGCTGCCGCTCCTTGCAGCCGTACAGCTCCCGGATGCGGTACATCCGCCCGTCCTCGTCCACCGCCCACCAGCCTACGCTGAAGGGCGCCGCGTGGCCCCAGTCGAAGGATCGGACGATCTCCCAGTGCCGCGGGATCGGGAAGGGATCGATCACATGGGTCCAGCGCTGGTCCGCGTAGTGATCGTGGCTGTCCGTCCACTCGGTGAACACCTGGCCCACAAAGCTGTTCCAGTCCCCGTACAGCAGCGCCTGCCGCTCCGCCCAGGGCATCGCGTCCAGGCTCGCCAGGTAGTTGGGGTCGTTCCGCAGCAGGATCTGGTTGTCAAACACCGTGCTGGGGATGAATACGCGGCTGCGGGTGAACTCGATCTTCTGCCCGCCCGGTCCCTCAATCGTCGTGGTCTCCTTGATCGGGACGCCCGGCTTCGTCGGCGTGATGAACCGCTGCTTCACCCATCCGTGCCCGATGCCGCCCGGGTTTCCCGTGGACCGCACATAGCACACGGTCCCCGGCCCGCTGGGGCGGTTTCTGGAAAAGAACCAGCTGTACTCGTCCCAGGTGAAATGGGTCAGCTCGTCAAAGCCGATGAAATCATACTGCTGGCCCTGATATTTGGTCTTGAAATTCTTGCTCTGCACGTTCCCGAAGCGGACCTTGGCCCCGCTGGGAAACGTCCAGGTCAGGGCGCTGCCGTTGAACCGCGCCTTCGGGCTCGCCTGGGGATAGTAATAGCTGGTCTTTTCCACCAGCTCCTTCAGGCTGTCGTAGGTCTTGCGCAGGATCAGGGCTTTGTAGTTGGGCACGTTCACCTGCCTGAGCGCCTCGATGACGAGGCAGTCGGATTTGCCCCCGCCTGCCGCGCCACCGAAAAACGCCTCATACTCTCCCCGCCGCATGAATTCCCGCTGCCGCGGCTGCGGCGTCCACACTACCCCATTTCATCCCTCACTTCCCAAACTTCTTGCTGCTAAACCCGCTCCCGAAGGGCCCGCCAAACTTGCTCTTGCTCTTCTTCGTCGTGCTTCCTCCGTCGGCCTGAACGTTCTTCCACTTGGCGATGCTCGCGTCGGAATATCCCATTGCCTTCATCAGCCGGGTGATCCGGTTCAGCTCCGTCCGGTTCCGCTTCTGGTACGCCTCCTGATATTTCGGCTTCCAGTAGCTGGTCAGGGCGCTCTTGACTCCCGTGGTCCCCTTGGTCTTGAACAGGGCGCTCTGCACCTTCCGGGCCCCGGACGTGTTTCCCGCTTCCAGCAGGCTGTTCAGCTGCGCATAGGTGTAGGCGCTGGCCGATTCGTTTTCCTGCGCCGCCATGATCTGCTCGTAGGTGAGCGCAGCGCCCGTTTCCTCGGCCGGGGCGGCTTCTTCCCCGTCTCCGGCTTTCCTGACCGCTTCAATCGCAGATACCACCATCGCCATGCCGTACCCGTCGCCCACCATCTGGTTGATCAGGCTGTTGTATGTGTTCAGGTCGCCCTGGTCAATGGCGTCCGCCGCCTCGCGGATCCGCGGGTCGTTCGCCTTCACCCAGCTCTTGATCGCGCTGTTGATCTGGCTCCCGCTCTTTCCCTGGCTGATCAGCCGGTTGTACAGCCTCGTGTACGTCTCCTGGTCCCCGCTCTGCAGGGCCTGGGCCATGTACTTAGCGCCCGTGCTCAGGGATACCTCACCGGTCGTCAGGCCTTCCAAGCCCTTGCCACTCGCGATATCATTGTAGTATTTCTCGATGCTGTTCTTGATGTTCATCAGGTTGCCATACGGAATACCGACAATCGCGCCGCTGCTCTTGAAGAAACTGTCAAGGGCCTTCAAGGCTTTCTGCAGCTTCTGGTCCGCCGGCAGGCTGCTGTCCGCGATGATCGTCGCTGTATTGCCCAGTTTATAAATGGACTGGTATACATCGTTGACCATGCTAATGGAGCTCGCCTCAATATCGTATGGAGCCTTGCCTTCGCTGATGCCCACGATTAGGTCGAACAGCTCGCTGCCTCCGGTCACCATACCAGCCAGACTGCTGATGGCGTCCTTGCTCAGCTGGTAGGTTACGCTCTCCGGCGTTACTTCGCCCTTCTCGTCCTGGTAGAGTTCGGGCTTGTGCAGCAGCGCCTTGCCCATGGCCGTCATCACCGCCAGCACCGCCGCGCTGATCACCTGGCTGGATACCGCCCTGGCCAGTTTTACCCTGGCCCGGTCCAGCTCCGCCTTGTTCTCGGCGTTCTGGTTTTCTTTGTAGCGCCGCGCCTGGGCGGAGAAGTCGGCTGCCGCGTCATACAGAATGTTGAAGTTCTGCATGCTCTGCGTTTTATACATGGTCACAGCCTTGGTCAGCTGGTTGTTGCTGCGCAGGATGTGGGGCCGCTGCATCACGCCATATTCAGGCTGGGTGCGCTCCAGGCAGCGCTCATACAGCCGGGCGACAGCCTCATAGTATTCATCCGTCCCGCGGGTCAGTGCCGGGTTCTGCTCCTCTATGGCAAATTCGCAGGCAATCCAGATCTTGCGTACCGTCGCCCGGTCCATGCCGGTGATGGCCGCGCTCAGGAAGCTGGACGACTTGTCGATGGCACCCGCCTGTACATTCGCGTTCATGGCCTGAATATTCTGCGCAGTGCGCTCCCAGTATGCGCTGGTGTACTTCCTGACGAGATTCTCGTCAAACTTCCTGGTGGACGTCAGCGCACGTGCCAGGGGCCTGTATCCCAGCACAGCAGCCGCCGTCGGATAGGACGCTGCCTGCTTCACGACGACCGTGGCGTTCGCGCCCAGCGCAGCGCCGGCCGCTTTTCCGCGCAGCTTATCAAACACGGAGCTGTCCGTCTTCCTGCCGTTCGTTTGCAGGTCGGTCATCAGGCGCTCGATATATTCGTATTCCTTCTCGCCGAATACCCGCCTGAGCGCCGCCTTCGGGCTGTCCTCGTACCCCTTCATGGTTGCGTTGAACATCCTGGTGAAGTTCTGGGTCGGGATCGCCAGGCCGATGTACTGGCTGGAGCCGTTAATGGTTCTGTTCACCACAGTAGTTACAGGCTCGAACATCATCGGGTTGGTCGCGTGCTTACGCGCCTTGGTAAAGCCGGCGTTGGCCAGGCGTGCGTCCATGGTCAGGCTTTCAAAGTCTGTGGCCAGATAGTTGCCGTCTCTGCGGATCGGGAAGTAGTCCGGCACGTTGAACTTCCGCCATCCGTTCAGCTCCAGCGCCACCTCGTTCAGCCTTGGCGTCAGGTATTTCTGCGAATCCTGCCAGGCTTTCGCCCACTGCTTCTCATAGTCCGTCATGCCGCCCAGGATGCGGGCCACGTCCTCTTCACTGAGCCGCATCCGCTCGCCGCGGTTCCAGGCGTCGCGGACCTTGCCCTTCCGCCAAAGCTCAATATCGGGAACCGTCAGACCGTTGGCCATGCCGCGCATGTTGTCCTCGTTCAAGCTGTGCAGGTACAGCGCGGTCCGGAAGTCCTGGGTAATTTTGAAGGTGCCATACCGGCTGCCCTTGACGCCGGTGTCAATCAGCTCAGCCTTTTTGCCGGTGAACCGCTCGTACTTCTTTGCGTTCTCGCCGGTCATCAGCGACTCGAAGTATTTCTCCGCGTTCATCCGGGTCATATTGGCAACGCGCTGCCCGTCGAGCAGCTCCTCTTTGCTCCGGCTTATCGCGTTGTCCTGCCTGTAACCGGCGATCTTGTCCAGCTCGCGCTCCGGGCTCAGGTGATCGGTCACCAGGTTATGGGCCAGTTTGGCCAGCCCACTGTTTGAATAAGGCTTATGCTTCTTGATGGTTTCGACAGCGTCCTTGCCTTCCATATAGGCGCTGGTGTGCTGCTCCCGCTTAAACATGCTGGCCGCGTGCCGGATCTTGTGATGCAGCTCAGTGATCACGTTCGCCACGAACTGAAGCTCTTCACTGTTCAGATCGTTGATCGTTTTGTTTTCCAGCAGGTTCGCTGCCTCTTGCATGTTGTCGATCAAATCATCATCGAAAGCATGCGCGACGGTGTAGTTGGTCGTATCAGACTTCATCTGATGGACAGCCCGCATCCAGCGCAGGGTGCCCTGGGCCCGCTTCGTATTATCAGCGTCCATGACAGCGCTTACGAAGTTCAGCGCGTCCTGCACGTACTGCTGCGGCACAAAGTGCTGGTCGTCCGGCCGCTCCAGCATCCTGCGCAGCTTGTACTCAATATCCTTGATCTTGTTCCGGGCCTTCACGTCCGCAGGCTTGCGGGGGAGGCTGTAGGTATAATCCGGATTTTTCGGATCAAACAAGCCGATGTTTTCTGTCGCGCTCTTGATCTGCTCTGGATAGAAGGCGATATATTCTTCACCGTCAAAATCCACACCATCATAATGCTGCGAGATCAGATATTCCCTGGCTTTCACGCCCGCGTTATTCTGGCCCCTGAACATATTGAGCGCCTGCAGCGCTACGTTGGCCGGTGCCGGATTTTTGATGCTCAGATAGAACGCGCCGACATTCTCGCCATATTCTTGTGCGCCTTCCATGGTTGGTGAGAAAAACGCTCCCTGGATATCCATGGTCGATCTTGCTTTGTCCATGTCGAACACGGTGAAGTTTTCAGATGTTCCATGATACACGACCAACGCCTTGCCGTTTTCATCTTTGACCTTGCTGCCCTTGAACCAGCGCCCAAATTGTTCGGTAGCGGTTTGCTCAATAAAGTCACTCTTGACAGGTGATGCTGGATCGTGTATATTACTTACAAAGCCCGTCGGACTTATGTTCTTAGGCAATTGGAGCCTTTGCATACCGCTGAGTCCGGCGGCTTTTTTTGTGTTCAGGTAATAGAGCACTTTGTTTGTATCACTATGCATAACAATAGCATCAGCTAACAAACGCGCGGGGTTCTTTTTGGCATATACACTTAGAAGATGGTTTGTATCATATCCTTTCCCATCAATCTTAGTATTACCTTCAACCTTCAGCGCTATTAATACATCTTTCCCTTTGCGCTTTTCGTTTACAAGGATAACAAGAGCGTTTTCGCCATCTGTTTCGGAAGAGAATACTGCGACAGGATCTGCCAACAATTCGGGCAGTTTTTTTAGAGTTTCATCTCCGATTTTATGATCATAATCAATCGTCCCGTCATCAAGCGGTTTCCCGTTCAAAGCATAGTAAATATGCCTTTGACTCATTGTCATAGGTAGCGAACTAAAGCCAATTTCCCGTAGCTTTGCCGGCGTCCCTCCCATGACAAGGGCAGTATTACTCTTGAGCTTTTTATTCTTGTACAGCTCAATTTGTTCGCTCCAACTCTTTCCTAAAACAGGAACTGTTTCTTCTTCCTGTTTATCGCTACCCTTTTTATCGTTCAGGCTGTAACTCGGTTCCTCAACGCCCCTATAGTTATCGCGGTACGCCCGCACCTGTTCCGGCGTGATCCTGTCGATTTCGAATTCATGCTGTAATGTGGGGTCGTCGAAGTTGAGCGCCCTGCGCACATACGCACCGCTATAGCGCTCATCGTTCAGCGCACTGGCCAGCAATTCGTCATTGTCATAGCTGGCCTTATTCTTTGCGAACCGCTCCAGGCCCTCAGTGGGCGTAACGGTTCCAGCCTTCAGGCCGTACGCCTCAAGATCAATATCCTTATGGCTCACCCTCTCAGCTGGTGTCACGCCAAACTCCGCGCAGATCTCACGGCAATCTTCATCCGTCAGGATCTTGTTGATCTTCATAGCGCCGGAGATGTACCACGGTGCTTCCTTCGGGTTCGCGTTCGTGCGATACTTGTAGTAGCCGTCTACCGGCACTCGCGGAAGTCCGGCCTGTGTCCTGTTGAATCCGCCCTTCTCGGTTACACCAAGCTCAAGTGCTTCAAGCTGATAGTCTCTATCGGCTGCAATCAGGCACTCTGCGAAAACGAGATCATCCGGCATGGCGGATTTGGCCTGGCCGGTCACGGGGTCGGTTTTATAGAACTGAGTAGCATCAGGCCATTCGCCCAGGTGCCAGCCCGGTCTGAACGCCAGTGTCGCTTTGCCGCCGCTCTTTGCGTTCTTCACCTGCAGGCGGCCAGTGGTCTTCGTCCGCAACGGCACTCCGTTCTCGTCTACCGCGATGCCACCAACGTCAGCGTCAAGCCATACGCCGACAGGCGTTTCGAGGCCCTTCATGGTGCCAGAAGTAAGGTTCTTCCCGATCTGCACGTCCTCGTCATTGGTATTATTGCTTACCATGGGAGGATACAGCTTCCCATCCCTGGCATAAAACGCCTTGTAGCAACGGATCACTTTCTTCGGCGGTTCCTTCATCCGCAGACTGTACTGGACAGTGACGTCACTCTTCTCCACGGCGTCGTTGGTTGCCGGTTCATTGTCCGGAGTCACATAGTCGGTATTAACTTCTTCCGGATTGCTGAACGTCCGCGGCAACGAATAAGAGTCCTGCTCCGCCAGCCCGTCATCATCCAGATCTTCGTTATACCCGACCCGCTGCTGCTCCATGGCCATCAGGTCGTCCAGCGTCGCCTGCACGGCGGCTTCCGTCTTTTCGGGATCGCCATAGTTCACCTTCTCAACGCTGCCGGCGATGTCGGAGATCTGCACGCTCGTCGCGCTGATGGTCTTCGGCGCATGGTAGCTGCCGTCGTTGTTGTACATCTTGCGGTCGATCAGCAGCTTCCAGTAGCCTGGGTCATTGGCAAACTGCTGGAAGCGCGGGATGATGCCAAGGCTCTGGCAGTACTCCACGAACCGGCGGCCGTTCTCGTCAGCGTGTGCATAGTCAAGGCTTGTATCCCAGTACTCATGCGGGAAGATCTGCTCCGCCTGGCGGGCGCTCAGCTTCACGCCATAGGTATCGGCCGCGCTCTTGTCCACATAGAACTTGTTGTACAAGTCCTTCAGGTACTTGTTGCCTTCGATGATGGCGCGGTCCGCGGTGCTCACGCCGCCGCTGTATTTGCCGGTCAGGATGGCAGCACGAACACGCCGCGCCTCCTTCTGGGCTTCGGTCGCGTTCGGATCATTGGTATCATTCTGTGATTTTGAATAATCGGTGCCGTTGTGCAGGGTTTCGCCCACGCTCTCCATCAGGGCGCCCAGGGTCTTCTCGCTGCTGCCGCTGCTGTGCCAGGGGATGACCATCGTAATGCGGTCGTCCTTCAGCGCCAGACGGATATGGTCGTCATTCAGGCCCACCAGGATCATCTGCACGTTGTCGTACTTCTGCACCTTTTCAAGCGCCTTCTTGAAGTCGATGCCGGTCACGCTGCTGAAGTCGTCGACCGTCAGCACCTTCTTGCCATTCACGACGCTGTATCCATCGCCCTTGCCCATGATGCTCAGGTTGCACTCAATGCCCGCCGTCGCAAACATATCGACCGCTTCGATGACCTTGGTATACAGCTGGCCCTTCGCGCCGATGGCCTGCATCTCCATGAAGGTCATCATGTAGTCCAGGCCCCATTCCGGGCGGTAGTCACTGGTGCTCTGGAAACGGTGGCCGCCGATCAGGTTCTGCGCTTTCATGCGCTGCACAGCCTTGGTAATAGCGCTGGCAGCTGCATTGTCGTTCATGTTCAGGAAGGCGTTCGACTTGGGCGTGCGCTGCTTCTTTCCGGAGGCCGCCGCAGCATGGTATACGGTGTCGCCAATGGACGCGCCGGAGTACGGGAGGATACCCTTGCCCATGCCGGCGCCGCGGGTGCAGCGGTACAGCCAGCTCTTGGCATACCGGGGATCACCTGCGAAATCGCCGGTCCGGCGGAGGTCCAGAAGGATCTCTTTCGGCACCGGGGTGAAGTTCTTGTCCACCACGACTTCTTCGACGCCCTGGGCATTCTTGACGCGCTTCGGCTTCTTGTTCTTCTGCTCGCACAGCACCTGCGTCACCCAGTTGTAAGCCTCGACGTCTTTGTACTCTTTTTCGATGGCCTCCATCTCATCCAGCAGCGCCTGCTGTGCCTTCGTATCGTTCTTGGCCACGGCGGCGGAATGCTTCCCGCGCACCTTTTCGATCTGGGCGTCCAGCTTTGCTTTGCGGCCCGCGATCTGGGACGCGGTCGAGATGGTCTTGCCCTTGTCATCCGTCACTGGCGGATACCTGGATTCGATGTCCCGGACCCAGTCCTTGACCTGCTGCTCGCTCATCCGGCCAAAACGTTCCTGGTATTCGACCATGCTGCCCAGCAGACCAGGCACGCCCATCCAGCGGCTGAACACGTAACATACCGGGCAAGGTACAGACAGGCCGGTCTTGGCTGTATTCCGGTACACGTCCATGACTTCCTTGCGCGTCAGGCCACGACCCATGCGCACCATGGTCTTGCTCAGCACATCGACCACAGCCTGGGTCTTGGTGCAGATGGTGCCGTAGTCCACGGTCGTGCCATACTGCTTATCGCTGTTGTTTTTGATAGATGAATACATCATGTTGCCGGCCACTTCCCAGACCATCGCCTGGTCCTTGTACTGGGCAGCCAGCGTCGCCAGGTCGGCGATCATCTTCATCTGCGCCTGGGCCGTTTTCTCGTCGATATTCTTGGTCTTCAGCGCAGCGCGGATCATGGTGCCCATCGGGGTATCCTTTACCATGTCCGGCGAGAACTTGGTCACGACGTTCCCGTACTGGTCCTGAAGCTGGTACGGCTGACCGATGGAGTCATAAACAATATGCAGTTTCAGGCTGTCGGCCAGCTGCGCAACAGAGAACTGCGCAGCGTCAGGATGAGCGCTGCCTTTCTGTTCCTTTTCCAGCGCCTTCTTTCTCCGTTCTCCGGTCTCCTGCGCGTCGCGCTCTTCCTGGGCCCTCTCTTCCTCCGTCATGATATGCTCGCCGTTCAGCAGCGACTGATACTCGTTGCCGTCCTCCTGGCTGATGGCGGCAGCATAAGCACCCAGGTTCTGCATGGCGCGGTGGGCGTCGGCGTCCAGGCCTTCGGCAGACAGGCCGGCCTGACGCAGCGCGTAATAAGCCTGCGTGCCCTGGTTCACCATCTGGGCCGCACGCACCATGCGGGAAATATTATCCTTGTTGGTTCCGTTGCCGGTCTTCTTCAGCACATCCTTGGCAAGATCTGTGGCCGCGTCTGTCACTCCCGTTTTGTTTGTGGCAGCCTTCACCCGGCTTTCATACCGGCGCGTCATCTCGCCATTGCTGTTGACCTTGGTCGCCGTCTTCTTTGTCTGGTCCAGGCCGCGCATGTCGTTCAGCGCGTCCATCATGGCCTTGTTGATTTCTTCAAGAGCGCCGGCCTGGCTGCGCAGCGCTTTGGCTTCCTGGGCGCTGTCCTCATATCGGCCCAGCATCTCGCTGATTGCCCGCTGCACCTGATGGATAAAGTCCATGATGCGGCCAAACAGGCTGCTGTCCGTGTTGTAAATCTGGCGCAGCGTGTTCTGGTCCGTCAGGAAGGTGTACATGCTGTTGGCGATCACTTCAGACTTGGCTTTGATCGGATCCAGGGGAATGCCACGCTCGCCGTAATAGGCAATCCGGTTCTCTACTTCCCGGGTCACGTCAAGACCAGCCTTGGCCGCCCACTTGTCAAACAGCGCTTCAATTCGCCGCGCACTGTCGGGGCTGATCTTCTCCACCATGTGATAGAGCTCATGGCCAAACACCTGCTGGAACGGATTCTGGGCGTTCTCGTTGATGTACATCGTGCGGCCATTGCGGTAGAAGCCATCCGCGTCCTGGCGGATATCGCTGCCCACTTCAACGGAAAAACCATATCGCTTCGCGATGCGGTCAATCAGCTGAAGCTGCGCCCACCCCGCGCCGCTCACGTTCCGGCCGCTGCCGGTCAGGTGCACGCCCGCGTCGTTCGATCCGTCGCCCTGGGTCTTGTTCACTTTGAAGTTGTACTTCTTCGCGTTCTCATCCCGCAGCTGGACGTCTTCCTCCGTCAGCTCCGTCTCCGGGTTGGTCGGCGTCTCATCGGGGGTCACGGTTTCGTCCTGCGGGGTCGGCTCGTCCGGGTTGACCGGCGTTTCCTCCGGGTTCACCACCGGCTCGTCCGGCGTCGGTTCCTCGCCCGGCGTCACCACCGGCTCCTGGGGCTTCGGATGATCATTGAGCTCCTGTCCCGGCTTCATCGCGCCTTCGTGCTCCACCTCCGGCGTGTTCCGGTTCTCAGGCTCGCCGCTGCCGCCCACATGGCCTGTCCGGCGCTCCTGCCCGGATGCCGGCTCCTGGGTCGGCGTCGTCCGGTTCTCCTCCGGCTGCACAGTGCCCGTCGGCTGCTCCGGCGTCCCGCCGCGCACCGTCTGATCCTGCACCGTGCTGTACTTCCTGCCCTCGTCCGTGTCGGCTTCCTGGTTCTCGGGGATCTCGCTGACCGGCTCGCTTTCCTCACGCTCTGCCCCGCGGCTTCCTTCTTTGTTCTCCTGGGCCGTCCCTCTGCTCTGATCCTCCGTGGCGTTCTCCGGAGACTCCTGCGCAGTGCCCTTCGGCTGCTCCTCGGTTCCCTGCGGCCGCTGGGCGTCCTCCTCGGCCCGCTGCGTCAGCCGCTTTTCCCGTTCCAGCTCCGTCTCGCCCTGGGCCTGCTCCTGCCGCTCCAGTGTCTCATGCTCCCGCGTGGGGACGAAGCGCTCCTCCTCGTTGACATCCCCGCTCTGCTGCGCCAGCCGCTTGTCCCGCTCCAGCTCGGTTTCACCCTGGGGCCGCTCCTGACGCTCCAGCGCTTCATGATCCCCCGTGGGCACAAAGCGCTCCTGCTCTTCCTTCTCTGCCAGCGCCTGGTTCAGCTGCTGACGGAGCCGGGCCCGCGCTTCCCGCCGCCCGTCCAGGATCTCCTGCAGCTGCCTGAGCTCGTCCAGGTTGGCCTGCTTCAGGTCCTGCCGCTCCAGCTCCT
>Ga0326513_10002371_pt1 | contig 13939 bp, 13 predicted proteins | sample 2_2465_0518_D_FD_203654 | JGI IMG/M metagenome (GOLD analysis project Ga0326513, IMG submission 203654) | Bovine rumen microbial communities from UC Davis, California, United States - 2_2465_0518 | ecosystem: Host-associated > Mammals > Digestive system > Stomach > Rumen | place: USA...
AAATCTTTTGGAGTATGGCCTAGCTCGTTAATCTTTTGGTTTACGGTTTCCTCACTACCAAAAATAAAATATATGTTGTCTTTGCTAAACTCGTTAGCCTCTTTGCTGTGTTTGTCTAATAGTTCTTTGTATGTCATAAGATCCCCCATTTAATTATTTCATATTCCAGGCTTTTTATGGTTCTTGGTCTGTAGTCATTAGGCTTTTTATTATGTCGGTTATATCGTCCTGGTTTGGTATTTCCTCCTTACCGTTATTAATTACCCAGCCTAATAATAGTTTTCTTACTACGTCGCTTAAAAATTTTTTATCTTGTTTTAAGTCCTGGTTTTCCCTTATTAACCTTGAAACTACATTATTATATGTCTCGCTTTCGTCTTTTATAACGTCTAATTGGTTTTTTGTGTTTTCACTTATTTTAATTTGTTTCAAAAATATTAACCTCCTAAAACATAGTTAGTTTACTATAAGTTTACTTTATTATAAATAATTATCGTTTTTTGTTGCTTTTGGGTTACTCATAGTTTACACTTGAAACGGTACTTAAATCGTCATTTAAAATCAAAAACTCCAAATTTGTTAAAATTTTCTTTCATAATTTTAAAGTAACCTATTAGTAAACTAATAGTATACTATAAGGTATCATTTAAATTAATCAACCTTTCATTTAAATTAAAGCATTGAATTTTTTCAAAAAGTGCCTACACCGACATCAGTATATCCAAAAAAGCCAAAAATAGAATTAAATATAAAGGCCAAATTTTTAGTTATATTAGCGTACGCCTAATTTTTGCCATAATTAGAAAAAATAAAGTAAAAATATAAATAAAATCAAAAAAAGAAACAAAAAATATAAGTAAATCAAATATAGGCTATCGGATATAACGCCGTTTGACCGTAGCAGCCATAGGAGGCCTTTAAATTTTTATACTAATATAGGTACTTTTTCAAGTGTAAAAAATTTTATTTAACGCTATAGGCTTAATTTTAGCCATAGCCTCCCCATATTGCTTAATTTTTACAATAACTCCCAAATATTCCCCTATATTCGATTTTATTTTAAGCATTCTAAAGCATTATTTAGCCAAATAAAAGACTCTAAAGACTTATTGACAAAAAACCATAGTAAAAAATATTAAATATATCCTAAAATATAATAGTAAATGGGAGAGTATAGGCTGGAGCCAAAAATTAACCTAAAACATTTTACCCACTTACATATGTTTTATTGGCTCCAGCTATACCTCCTTATACTAGTGTTATAGTGTCCTGGTTTATTACCTCACTATTATTATAATTCTCTATTTTTTCACTAGTTAATAGTAGCTGGGTCTTTGTGTTTTCCAATTCCTTATTATAAGTTTGTGTTATTTCCTCCGTGTACTTGGTTAGATCTATCTTATTACTCATTCTATTAAATACCCTATCAATAAAGTTAATGTTTTTATATTCATTATCCAATTTATTTAATATGCTTATCGCTGTTTTTTCATTACTCAAAACCAAATTATTAACCTTATCGCTTACGCTCTCCTTTAATAAAAGTAATTCCTTTTCCATTTCGTCCAGCCTTGTTTTATTAATACGGTTAGCCTCTAGCTCTTGGCGTAATTCGTTGTTGTTTTCCACTAGGTTATTATTTCTTTTTTTTAGTTCGTCTATGTCCTGGCGTAATTGTTTGTTTTCGTCCTCTAATTTTTGTATTGTTTGGTTTTGCTTGTCTATTGTCTCTAATAGTTCTTTGTTGTCTTTGAGGTTTAGGCGTTTATAGTCATCTATGGATAATATTATTAATTCCGTTCCCTCTTTAAAGCCTAAACTTGTTATTGTTGGCCTTTGCTGTTTTCCTCCAGGTGCTAATATTTTCTTGTAAGTCATAATTTTAAACCACCATAATTTAATATATACTTATGTTAGTATATCCTAACTTATAAGCATAACGAAAAAAGCCCCATAAACACACCATAGGCCATAATACCACCACAACGAACCCCATTTAATACCCTTATCCTAACTAGGATAATAATATATATCCTATAGCCTATAGTATCCTAGCCTATTGTATCCTATAGCATATTTAGGATTATCCTATATAGGATATGAAAAACAAAACCCCCAAATATTCCCCCTTTAACCCCACCAGTAAAGAAAAAACCAATAAGAACCAGTTATAAAACCAAATAAAAACCCATAAATAAACAAACCCATATACATTAATTAAACATTATAAATAACTCCAAACAAAAACCAGTTACACAAAACAAACGTAAGGCCTTACCCTTTGGAGTAACAAACCAATATACTAACTATAACTATTAGCCTATCCTAGCTTATCCTAGCCTATCCTAAATTATCCTAACATATCCACCAGCTAGAAACCATAACAATTTTATTAATTTTTAGATCTATACTTATTAATGGGTTCCACACCTGGAGACATTACACCAGGAGAGAAAAAACACCATATAACATAATTTAATTTAACATTTTAACCGGCTCGTATACTCCGTATACTCAAAACTCTAACCAATAAGGAGGGCATATAAACCAATTAAAGACAGTTCCGGCCATATCCTCGTATGTCTTTTTTATGTCATCATAATGTTATTTTAAACCATTGGCCTTATTTTCCACCTTTGGCCGTGTTTCCTCCAGCATTCCCCAAGCTTATAAAAAAAGTTCAAAAAAAGTAACAAAAAACACATTTTTATTAACGTTTGGCTTTATGGTTTTTTGTGTTTGCTTGTATCTCCTGGCTTGTTTTAATATATTGCGTAATGCTCTATGGTTCTTTTGTTTGGTTATCCTATTAATTCAAGATCCATAGGATTATATTAAAAAAAGTCTTAAACATTGAAAAAATACTTAAAAAATTCTAAAAATTAGATAAAAAAATAATGTTAAATGGTGCAAAAAGTAGCAATAGGATTAACATTTAACATTAAAAAATGATTATTTTATTAAGAATTGCCTAGCCTATAGTAATTAGCCAGTACAAAAAATAGGAGTTAATAGGCTAGTGTATTTTAATTAGTCATAGGCCTAAATATTATAATGGTTTCCACCGTTACCCCCATAATTATTATAGGTCTCTCCTATAATTTTTTGGGAATGTTTGGGAATGTTTGGGAGGTTCCCCTCATATAAATTTATTTGGCTTGTCCTGGTATACTTTCCTCTTTAGATATTGGAGCCTTTACTCCTAACTCCTGGAGCATATTATTTAAATCGTTCCCATAATTACAATATAATAAATAAATTAATTCCTTTGGGTTTACGTCCAGGTCTATAATGCTTTTGCTTATTACAGCCTCCAATATATTAAGCCTATCATTTAAAGTCTTATCTTTGCAATACGTACAGTTATCTTTTAAAACCATATGCTTAAATACGTTTTTGGTCTCCCAGCTGGATAAACCAGTATAACCCATATCCTCTATTTCTTTTTGTATTTCCTGGTTTGCATAGTCTATAACGTCTTTACTATTCCCCACGTGTCCGGCCTTTATGTTGTCGCATAATTTGAAACGGTCAGTACAAAAACCATTAGTATTTAAAAACTCCTCTATAGCTATTAAATCACGTGTTTTAAAATAGGTCTCCAAGTAAGGATATTTATTTATTAAACTTATTACCTTATCCATCATTAATAATTCTTGTTGGAGTTTATAGGCTGTGCGTTTAGGTGTATGGTTTTTAAAATGGCGTGATAAGGCCATTATACTAACCTCTAGATCTAAAGTTTCTTTTATTTCCTCTAATGTATGGCCGTTCTCTCTCATTTCCTCAATTTCAAATATTAAATTATGGTTACAAACTGAACATTTGGGAGAGTAACCAGCACTATAAATATATTTATGCTCTCTTTGTCGCTTGTTAATGTCTTTTAGCTCGTTCTCTAAATCTTTTTTTGTGTTTTCCAAATCCTTTAAACTAACCATTTTTTAACCTCTCATTTATTATTAACGTTTATTATATACTCCAGGTTATGCTCTCCTTTATACTTTGTTAAATATTTCATTATGGAGGCAATACTCCGAACGGTCAAACCATAAATATATAGCTCTCTCATAGCATATTTTACGCTATCGCTTAATTTTTTATCATTGTATAATATGGATCCAGCGTAAACTTTTTTACTTTTATAAACATTTTCTTTAATGTAAAAATTTAAACCGTCCTGGCCTTTGCCCTTTTTGAACGTGTATATCTTTAAACTATTGGCCGTTTCTATATCTCGGTACGGTTTATTAGTCCACGTAATAACCATAGTATGAACGGCTAAACGCTTACGGTTTAAAACCTCAAATTTAACAACATTACGCCCCCTATAATCTATATATGGCTGGTAATATCTGTTTAAAAACTCTCCTTTATCATATAATGGGTCAGCACTAAAGCCCCCACCTCTAAAGCCAGGACAGTTAAAAGTTATTCTTATTTCCTCCTCTCTCATTTCCTCAAGCATAGCCATAGATTTTTTACTATCGTTTAGTAAGTCCTCACTTTCTTTTAAAAATTGTTTGGAGGTGCTTAAGTTTCCATATTTTTGTTTTTTCCTATATTCCGGCGTTTTTATATCCTCAATACTCATTTATTACCTCATAAACTTTAATATTTCGCTAATGCTTTTTTTAATTCTTTTTCGCTTTTATCAAATAACATATTAAGACGGTTTAATAATTCTTTTTCGTCCAGGTTTGGCCGTGTCTTTCGTAAGTGCTTAATGGTTTTTTCCAAGCTTTTATTATCGGTTACAAAACCAATACTATTAAAGTCCTCATAGGTACGGCTGGAACATATATAACCACACTTTAAGCAAATAGTATAACCGTCTCGTATTTCGTATAAAGTATTATAACAATTTGCACACGGTTTAAAAATCATAGTACGAACCACCAGTAAAAACTCCAAAAAATTATTATATCCTTGTAAGTTATTACTTTTAATATATATTTTTATTACTATAATTAGTTTAACATTGAAAAATATTATTATCGTTTAAATTCGTTCTTTTTGGCTATAACTCCCTAAATTTTCTTTATACAAAAATGGCCTAAAAATAGGCCTAAAAATTACTTTAATTAAAATCGTTTAAACATAATTTAACTAAATCAAAATACTTAAATTTAATTATAACCGTTTAATATTCTTTTATTCTTTGTTTTTGAATACTTTTGAACACCTTTTGAATACTTTTAAACACATTTATAACACTTTTTAATTTAAACCCCATTTTTATAAATTCCAAAATAAAGACATTATAACAATTTATAGCAAAATTAAGCCATTTTTAGCCATTTAAAATATTTGTATTTTTTCACATATTGAACACCCCAGCACATTTTACACATATTAAAAAATATCTCCAGCTCTAAAAATTTATTGCAAAATCCTAAAATTTATGTTAATCTCAAAATATTAGTTTTTCTAATTTTTAATAATGGTATTCAATAGTATTATAAAGGTATTCAAATAGTATTATAAAGGTATTCAATAGTATTAAAAGTATATATTAAATCATAAATAAAGAATAAATAAACATTATTTAATTGAATAAAAAATAAATAATCGTTTATATTATAAAATAACTCTTTATTATGGTTTTTAATGTATGGGTTTCTATAGATCTAAAACATAAAAATATGTTTATGCTCCTGGTAAAAATTGCATTAAATAAGCTATTTGTTTATTGTCTTTTTCTATGGTTCCAAGTGTATGGTTTATTAGTTCTAAATTATTATTTATAGTGTCAATTTCTGTTGCTATGCTCTCAATTGCTAAAATTAGCTCTTTTATATTGCTATCCTCATCATTCATATTATAAACTCTCCTAATAATATGTATTTAAAAAAAGTAAAGAAAAATGGAATAATTAAAAGAATAATAATTCCATTTGGTCAAGTTCTATTTTTATGTCCGGTGTGCTTAACTCTTCCAGGTCATCAATATTTAATGCTAATGTCCTATAAGCTGTAGCGTTATGTTTTCCCATTTTTTGCTTGAGGTCATCAATATTTTTAAAACGGTTCTTAAGTTTTGTCCCTATCTCCCGGCTTAATTCTTTAATGCTGGAGACTCCTAAATCTTCTTTAGTAATATTTTTTTGGTTTGCCCATTTCAATAAGTATAGCATAATCTCTTTATTACTTATAATAGCTTCCTTGTTTTCGGTTTCAATTATAAAAGTTTCTATAAATATTCTAATTGGGTTTACTCCATCATAAATATATTGAGTTTCTAAAGCGTTTTGGGTTACTGTAAACTCATTATTTGGCCGTTTGCTGTATGCGTCTATACTAGCACTTATTAGCCATTCCTGGCCGTCGGTGTCTGTTGCTAGTTGGGTTTCTATGTCCGGGTCAGCTAAATAAATATTGTTTCCCAAATCTTCGTTATTGTAAAATTTATTAGGTACTTTAACAATTATTAAACGTTCCCAGTAAGCTTTATTAGAAAAATCTACAGCCGGTATTAAGTTTGTAGCTATAAAGAATATTCCAAAATCTTTTATTTTTTGGGTTTCTTGAGTGTACATTCTCCTAACGTCTCTTTGACCCCGTCCGGACATATCTTTCATTAGTTCCACTATGTCCCCTTTAAAACTATTCTTGTTTAGTTCCTCTATTAACATTACGTTTAAGTTTGAAACATTAGTCATAAAGGAGTCATCTTTTAAATTATCCGGCTTTAAGAATATGGATAAATCGGAGTGGATAAAACTTAAAATTTTTAATATTGTACTTTTGCCGTCATCTCCGGAACCGTTTAATAAATAAATAAACTTATGTATGTTTTCACGTTTGAAACTAGCCCCTACACGTTGTAAAAAGTCATCGTATAACTTTGTATTATTTGGAGCGTTAGCCGGTATTAATATTTTCTTTAAAGTCTGTTCGGTTAATGTGTTCTTTTTGCACTTACTCAACGGCTTATAATTATGGGGAATTTGTTTAATTGTAAACGTATCTAAAGGTAAGGTTTTAAAGTTCCTGGTATCCAAAACACAATTATTAAACGCTATAGCGTCATTATTAGGCTGTTGAACGTTACGAAACATTTTATACACATTGTTTAGATCTGTATCGCTTAATGTTAAATTGTGTTCGGTCTCCAGCATATAACCAAAACGCAAAATATTAATTAACTCGTATTTTTGGGTTTTGTAATTATAATAATACTTTTTGTCTATGTCATCAGCGTTTACTTTAATCTTATAATAATTCTCCAATTCTTTTTTAATTAATATTAAATTTACCTCTTTGTCGCTCTGTTCCAGGAATAAAACGGGTTTTGTTTCGGTGTAAAGTATTAACTCTAATATATGGGGGTCTATATCGTCCGGGTATAATTCTTTACTATGGCCTCGTATGGCCTTTTGTAACTCTTTAACCTCCATATTATAAATAATATTGTCCGGTATTTCGTTAATTTCATTGAATATAAAATACTCTTTAGTCTCATTCTCGTAAATTGCTAGTTTTTCACGTGTTTTAATTAAAGAATACCTATTATTTATAACGTGTATGGTTAAGTCTTTAGGTATTTTCTTTTCCATTTCAAGACTAATAAATAAGTTAATGGTTTCGTTCTCACTTATAGCCTCTGTTATGGTTTCCTTATTTTTTATATTGTCCTGGTTTGCACCGTTCAAACTAATAATAAGGTTTTGTTTTATGTTTTCCACATCTTTTATAGTTTCCTCGCTTATATAATTTTCCGGGTTTATTAAGCTGTCTCTTATTATGGTTCCTAGTTCGTCCAATTCCTTATTAAATTTGCCGTCCTTATTCTCTTTAAGCTCTTGAGGTGTTGCTTTAGTCTGTATTTTAACCGTATCGGTTTTATTATCCATCAAATCAATAATAAATAAATCATATTCCTTATTAGCATTATACATTAATCTAAAGTTATAAAACTCGTTTATATCGCTTGTTTTTTCGGACATTGATATATCTTTACTAATAAGTAAAATTAGGCCGTCCAGGTCTCTAGTGTTTCCTTGTTTGTCTATTTCGGCCTCTAGGCTAGACTCCCAATATTTTATAAGTCTATTAAAATCGCTTGTATAATTATCTTTATTATAATTGGTTTCTTTAGTCCTCAAGCCTAACAATTCATTAATTAACTGGTTTATATCCTCCGGAGACATATTATAATTTATCTTGTTTAATTTGGTTTCAATATAATTATAAATTGTCTCCTTATCGTCCTTTGAATACATTAAACTAGGCTTTACTTTGTTTTTCTTTACTGTGTCCTCTGTGTTTGTGGCACATAAAAATAAGTGAGTGTTTGAGCCAAAAAGTCTAATGTTTAGATCCTTTAATTTTATGGGGTTTGTCATATAATATTCCATTAGTCAGAACCCCCTATAATTTTATAATGTATCTTTAGGCGTTGTTTTTCCTCCAGCTCCTCGTTAATTTGTCTTTGTATTATTTCGTCATATCTATTATTAACTATATGCTGTTTTAGTCTTAAGTGGTCTCCTCGTAAGTGAGTTAGATATTTCTTAATCTCCAGTAAATCGTTATCGTTAATAATAGCTGGAGACAATAAGGTATTTAGGTATTTCTTTAAATCAAATAAATTAACCTCTTGAGTCTTTGGGTTATAAACTACCAAATCCCTAAACTTATTTGTGGCCTTTGGAATTGTTGTAAAATAATAATTATCGTTCCTAATTTTCATATAAACGGCTGTGTTTAATCTTGTTTTTTGTATGTCCTGGCGTTCACAAAAATTAAGAATTAAATTATTCTTATCAATTTCTAACATATTTCCACCGTCTAAATACTAAAATAAGTATACATAAGTATTTAAACCAGGCATTACAAAATAATAATTATATTTTTGTAAGTTATCGCTATTAGGTCATTTATTTGGCCTAATGGCTCTACCTAGATTAAAAAACTTAAAAATACTTTTTTTATAATATTTCTTATCCACACGCTCCAGGCTCAAGCCATAACGTACTTTATTAATAAGTCTTTTAGTTCGTCATCGCTTTGTAAACCGTTTAAAAATTCGGTAATAATAACGGCTGTTAGTTCGTTACGTGTTATATGCTTTTTGCTTAAAGTGTTTGCCTTTTCTGTTGTCTTGTCTAATCTTTCTTTGGTACTATCCAATAAATAAAGGTGTACCTGGTTTTTATTGTTAGCCATTCGTTTAACCTCGTTTTAATTTGTTATTGTTTGGGTTAAAAATAGTATGTTATGGGTTAAATTAAATATAAATGGCTCTTAAACATTATTTAAACGTTGTTAAGTGATTTTATTTCACGTGAAAAAATTGTATTTATGTTAAATTATTGATAAAATACACTTGTAAAACATTTAAATATAGACTAAAGCAAAAAATAGTATTAACTGTTTCTAACTATTTTATACTTATTTGAGATTTAACTAATTATTGGCGTTTTTAGTTATCTCTCAACCATTATTATTTAATTAACTGTTTTATACTTATTTTAACCATTATTTTAACTTAATCAAATATTAAACATAATACTATCATAAGTTATTTTATAGGTTTGTACTTACGCATTTATAAAACTACCGATAAGGTTAGTAAAAATTAGTAACTCAAGTATAAACTAATATTATAACTATCTACCTATTTTTAGCCAATTCCTTATTTTATTTGTATTGATCTAAAACTTGAGTTAATTTTTTCATAAATTCGTCCTCTAAATTATCTATCTTTTCTTTTAGTTCCTGGTTCTCTTTTTCTAAAGCCTCCAATTTATTATTAAGTGTTTCATAACTATAAAGACTAACATTATTATTATAGGAGTTCCTTATATTGATTAAATCCGGTTTAGGTGTTTCTTTGTCAGTCATCTTAATAATATTGCCAGTATTGTAAATATTAGCTATCTCTTTTACTTTGTCCTGGCTCTGTGCCTTGTCAAGCTCTAAATAAATGGTTTTTAATAAATTCTTTAAGTTTTCGTTTTTGTTGCCTATTATGTCTAAAGCGTCAATATAATTTATTAAAAATACTTGTAAGTGTGGCCTTATCGCTGTTTCAAAATATTTAAAGTAAAAAATATATAGCGTATTGGTTAAGTCATCGGTATACTGTGCTAGATCCGGAATTATTAAAAAGTCTATACCAGTATGGCCTCTATAACCATTATTAAATATTGTCTCATAAGTGAGAGCGTTATAATTGAATGCGTCTAAATTGTTAGGAATTAATAATATTTCATAGTTTTTTATGGTGTTTAATAATTCTTGTTGGGTCTTTGCTGTTGTCTCTGTGCCTATGCTAAATAGGTTCCCTATTTTCAATATTTCCCCTTTGCCTAAATCCTCCACTAGTTTAGAATAAAATAAATTATCGTTTTGGCTTATGTTTATTAATTCGTTTGAGTCTATTAATTCGTTTGGCTCCAGGTCTTCACCGTCTCCCCGTAAGTCTAAATAACGTTTTGGGGTTTTAATGTTTTCTTTTAAATAATAATGCTCCGGTATTTTTATATATAGTTCACTTTCCAGGACGTCCAAATAATCGTTTGAAACTATTTTATTATGTAAAAAATTGTTTAGTATGGTTTCTAATGTTTCGGTATATGTCTTGTTTGTTATTTTTGCCAGGTTTTGCACTTTATTATTTAATGTAATTGGTAACCTAAAACTTACTTGTTTTTTGGGTTCGTTTTCTATGTTTAAATATTTTGGGTCAGCTCCTCCTTTATTACTCATAATTATTAAGCCCCTCTATAATTTTATACTTATATTAGTATTTTCTATTTCATAAATAATAAATTTTTTATTAAATCATCTAATATAAACGGCTCTATAATGATTAACCATAAATAAAAAGTTACCAAATCACTAGCCATTCAATTTAACAAACAAACCCCATAATAATTAATGGGTTTAGTCATAGGCTTGTTATTTTAATCGCACTTTCATTTAATTAAATTAATCTCTATAGTTCCACCATTAACACCACAAAATTATTTAATATTCTAGCACCTGGAGAGCTTAAACATTCCAGGCCAATAAAAAAATATGGATCTAAAACTTAAAATGTTATTTCATTTCCTAAATTAACAACCTCTTTATTTGAAACGGTTAAATAATGCTGTGTTGTGTTTATACTTTCGTGGCGTAAATGTTGCCGTACTGTATTAATAGGCTCCCCTTTAACATTTAATAAATATATTGCTATGCTATGGCGTAAGCTGTGGGGAGTAAAGCGTTTAGTAAGGTTTGGATTTATTCCGGTTTCCTTTGTTAGTCTTTCGTCTGTAGCCTTTGCCAATTCTTTAAAATGTTTTTGTATTGTACGCTCTTTTAATGGGGTTCCAGCACGGCCAATAAATAAAGGCTCTCCTGGTTTATGGCCTGGCCTATCCTCAAGCATTATATTAATTTTTTCTAGCGTGTCCTGGTTTATTCCTAATACGGCCGTTTTATTCCCTTTGCCGTTTATTATAATAGTGTTTTGGCCGTTCTCGTTTACTTGCAAATCCTTTATTTTTAGTTTGGTTATTTCGTTTACTCTTGACCCAGTATTAAACATAAAACATATTAAAGCCTCTAATTTATGGCTTGTCTTTGGGTTTTTCATTTCCCTATTGGTCTTTAGTATTTCCTTTATTTCGTCGGTTTTCAAATACTTTATTTGTCTGTTTTTTTCGGTTTTAATTGGCTCTATATCATAGACTAGTTTACAATAGGTTAAGAACGGCTTTAGCTGTGTTATGTATTGGTTTATTGTTTCGTCGCTGTAGTTTCCACTTGCTTTTAGTTGGGTTTGGTAATCCTCCAGGTACATTTTAATATTTTCATTGTTTATTATATGGGTTCTCTTTTGGAGATATTTAAAAAATTTTTGTAAACTAAATTTGTAATTGTTTTTTGTTGTTTCGCTATAGTTTTTGGTTTCCATATATTTTAGGTAACCGTTATAGTAACGGTTTGTTAGTTGTGTTGTCCTCATTGTTTGCACCTCTTTTTATTTTATGGGTCTTGGGTTTGGTACCTGGTTTTATGGGGTATGGTTTCCAGCTATTACCCTTATGTGTTGTTTGTTATTGGTTTTGTTTTGCTTATTATATAAAAGTTCGTATATAAATTTGTAAACCGTACTTTATGTTTACTCTATTGTCTCCAGGATCTAGAATAATCATAATATTTTTTTACTCTCCTAAAGTTCGTTTTTTATACTCAATTGTTGGCCGTATTTTTGCCGGTTCGGTATGGTGTTTTATCGGTTTACTTGTTTGGTTTCTTTGTTTCCGTATACTGTTTATTATACTTTGTTTAGGTGCTGTTTAGGTTAATAAACTATTGTAAGTATTTATTTTAGTTAATTTTTTAATAAAAAAGTTCGTATTATAACTATAATATGTACTTTATACTATCAAAATAAGGCCAAAAAACCAGCAAAAAATAAAAAATACTCAAAAATTGAACAAAATTATAACAACGTCCAAAAATCTTTAAAAAAATTGAACGGCACCAGGCCAAAAACATTAGTAATAACAATTAGAAAAAACGTATTAACCTTTCCATTTTTTAGTTAATTTGTAAAGGTTTGTAAAGGTATGTAAACGTTACACTTTTGGGGGAACCTCACAAAAAATAAAAACGCATAGATCCAAAAACCAATACCATAAAAAATTAGCAAAAACCATAAGAATATGGCACGGCCTAAACATCAAACACTATAAGAAACTTGAAAAAACAAACCCCATAAAGAATTAACAAACTAGCCATTAAAATAAATGCACCTTGACAAAACACTTACATTAAATTAGGCCTAAAGTAATTTAAAATTATACCATATGCTCCAGCTATTGCCAAACCATTATATTAAATATTATTCTCTTAAAAAATAGTGGAGAGTCCAGCCGTTTGGGGTTCCCCTAAATGAAAAATAAAAACGTGTTTATTAATCATTCCCTAATTATACAATTTTAAAACATTGCCGTATTTTAAAATATTTTCACGTCCCTTTGGTTCGGTACTATTTTTTTACTGTTATTTTAATTTTAGTTTTCCAGGAACCCCAAACGCTAAACCCATAGTATATTATATAAGGCTAATAGTATTTAAAAATATTATCCTTACTTTCGAAACCCCCCTAAAATGTTTCGAAACGTTACAAAACTCATAGTAAGTAAGTCATAACTAAAGCATAATAAAGCCATAATTAACCCATAACAAACCATATAAAAAAGAATAAACAAATAAAATTAATGTAACTGGATTAATTAAACTTAAATTAAAAGATTATTTGTTTTCCATAAAATTTAACTATTTACATATTCGATTAGGAACCTCTTTTAATAATAATCCAGTTACGCCCTCTTTTTATATTTCCTCATTATATTTATACTGGAGACATTGCACCAGGACGGCCAGTATTATATATTAAGCTCTTCAAACTCTTTTATATAATCCTCTCTAGCTCTGTTTATTTCGTCTTTGTTGGCCTCTATTTCCTCCGGTGTCATTCCTAATAATTCGGTTAAAATATTATTGTAATCATAATTTATACTTATATAAACCTCATAATCCCAGTAATAATAATTAACCACCTCGTAAACATTAGCCAGTAAATACTCCTTTTTTTCTTTGGCTTGTTTGTCTGTTAGTTTATTAAATTCGGTTTCGTACTCTTTGAGTAAATAACCCCCTCCACCGATATATATAAAATCTTTTGGAGTATGGCCTAGCTCGTTAATCTTTTGGTTTACGGTTTCCTCACTACCAAAAATAAAATATATTTTGTCTTTGCTAAACTCGTTAGCCTCTTTGCTGTGTTTGTCTAATAGTTCTTTGTATGTCATAAGATCCCCCATTTAATTATTTCATATTCCAGGCTTTTTATGGTTCTTGGTCTGTAGTCATTAGGCTTTTTATTATGTCGGTTATATCGTCCTGGTTTGGTATTTCCTCCTTACCGTTATTAA
>Ga0326513_10002373_pt1 | contig 13928 bp, 19 predicted proteins | sample 2_2465_0518_D_FD_203654 | JGI IMG/M metagenome (GOLD analysis project Ga0326513, IMG submission 203654) | Bovine rumen microbial communities from UC Davis, California, United States - 2_2465_0518 | ecosystem: Host-associated > Mammals > Digestive system > Stomach > Rumen | place: USA...
CTACGTAGGGCTTACAGACCATTACCAAGAGTATTTAGACACTATAGAGAGGTGAGACAATGGCAAACCAGAGATATATTAAGAGCGGCTTATACTTCAAAAAAGACAAGCAAGCCCAGATATATAAGCACCATAGCGGCGGCTATGACGACGAGGGCTTTCCGACCGGCGACTATTACACGCCGGTAGCGCCGGCTCTTCTGTGGTGCTATGCGAAACAGCTCACACAAGAGCAATTATACGCCGCTCACGCTTATTGGAACGACGAGACGAGACTCTTCGTATTCAACTACAGAAACGACGTAAAACAGTACGATTTACTCTACTACGCCGGTAAAGATCAGTGGTACGAAGTAACGAGGGTAGACACGACCGACGACTATAACGGCGAGCTCTTCGTCTACGTGAAGAATACCAGAGCGCCAAAAGACGACGCTATAAAGCCGTATGGCTACGAGCCGTAATACATGAAACCACAGAGAGAGCCTACCAGACCGGCGGCTCTTTCTTTTTTGCGCTTATCCGTATTACTGCATAGTTACTATTGTTTATTGACAGCGCTAAAAAACTATGGTATATTGTCTATGGAATACTATGTTATCAGTAATACGAGAAAGAGAGGTTAAAAGCATGAGGGTAATTACTTTTCTTAATCAAAAAGGCGGCGTCGGTAAAACGACGAGCTGTATAAATCTGGGTGCGGCGCTCTCTCTTCGTGGTCTCAAGTGCTTACTCGTGGATATAGACCCACAGGGCAATTTATCCCAGAGCGCCGGCTATGACGAGCTCGCAGACGGCGACGTAACGACCTACGAAGTACTTAACGGCGAGGACATTAACAGAGCAATACATAAGAGAGACTCGTACGACGTTCTACCGACCGATATACGGCTCAGCGCCGGCGAGATCGAGTATATAAGCATAGATCGCCGTAACTATCTTCTTAAAGACGCTCTCGGTAAACTTAAAGCGAGCTACGACTTCGTACTTATCGACTGCCCACCGAGCTTAAACGTCTTTACGCTTATGGCTCTTACAGCGGCTACAGAAGTCATAATACCAGTACAGGCGCAATACTTACCGCTTAAGGGAGTAGCTCAGATCAGAGATACGGTAGAGCTCGTACGAGATCGCTTTAACCAAGAGCTCGAGATAACCGGCGTACTACTTACTTTCTTTCACTCTAACCAGAACTTAGACAAAGACGTACTCGAAGCGCTCGAGCAAGCTTTCGGCGATAAAGTCTTTAAGACAAAGATAAGCCGTAATAATAAGCTCGCAGAAGCGCCGAGCTACGGTAAAGACGTTATAGAGTACAGTCGGAATAGCAAAGGCGCCATACAGTACCGAGCACTCGCCGAAGAGCTTCTTAACATGAGACCACAGGGGAGAACATGAGAGAGATTAAGATAATACTCGAAGAAGACCGTCTACCGAGCGATATACACGGTATGACAAGCGAGAGAGACGGCGTATATTATGTACTTCTTAACGTAGAAGACCAGACAGAGCGAAAAGAAGCCGCTTTCTTACATGAGCTCTTACATATCTACCGAGAAGACTTTAAGAGCGGTAAGACCGTAGACGAGATCGAGACCGAGGTACGTAAAGAGCTCAGAGCAATAAAACAGTATATATAAAGCGAGGTGTAATAATGGTAGCGGCTACCAGAATGGTAACAAAAGAAGACGCTCTTAAAAGCGTAAAAGAAAACAAAGGAAGAGGAAGACCGACGGTATTAGAGACGAAAGACCTTATAATCGGCGTTCAGAAACATTATAGCTACAGGCGAGCCGTAAACGAAAAATACAGCGTAGCCGGCGGCGCTCTGGTCTCAATAGCAATAGGCGACGAAGACTTTAATAATATTTTTGTAACTGCGAGCGGCGATTTTAGATACCAAGGCGTACTCGAGCAAATAGGGCGATACTATTACGACGATAGCTTTACAAGTGAAGACGTAGACGAGGTTATTAAAATCGCTCTCGACGAGATCAATAAAGGCGAAAAGAGCAAGGATATAGAAAAAGCACTTCGTAAAATGAAAATCATAGTAAAGAAAGAAAGAGAGGTAGACCATGAGTAAAGCACTCGGCAATAATCCATTACTGAAAAAGGCAGAAGAGCCGGTACTCACAGAGAAAGAGGTAAGCGAGCTCAAAGCTCAGATAAGCGACGTAGACGACTTTACGACCATGAGCTTTAAGATCAGAAAAGCATACTTAAAGAAGCTCAGAGACTACGCCTTTACTAACCGGCTCGAGATCAAAGAAGCGCTCGACGATATACTCGGCGACTTTCTCGACCAGATCGACGACGCCGAGCTCATGGAGTACCCAGAGAAGCCCAAGAAGACCAGAAGAAAGAGAGGGTAAGAAGATGATAAAGCTCGAGACTACGACAGCGTACACGGCGCAAGAAGCCGCCGAAATGCTTAATAGATCGCTCTCGACTGTGAGAGCCTATATACGAGACGGCAAGCTTAAAGCTCATAAAGTCGGTAGAACCTACTACGTTACCGACCAGACTATAACCGAGTTTATAACCGGCGAGAGACCACCAAAGAAGACCGAGAGGGTAAGCGAATGATAGTAACATTTACAAAGAAAGAGCTCGAGCTTATCGAGAAGAAAGAAGCCGAAGCTAAGCAACGGTACGAAGAAGCTCGAGAGCGAGCTCGAACGCTCAGACCAGAAGCACCAGAGCCGCCGTATACCGGCAACGAGAGCAACGAAGAAGCGCTTAAAATCTATGAGGACTGGGAGAAAAGCGGCTCGGACGAGTGGCGCAAGGCTCACAGAGAAGAGATAGCTCTTAGCGCCGCTCGGTACGGCAAGAACACGACACGAAGCGAGCTTCTCAGAAAAGCCGACGACCGGCTCTTAAAGAAGATCACGAAGACCCAGACGGCTACAGTAAAAGCGCTCAAAGCTCAGCTCGACGTATATCTACAATCTGAAATTATGTATCTCAGCATAAAACACGACGACGAGGGACTCAGAGAAGCGATAGACGAGCTTTTTTACAAGCCTGTACAGACACTCGACGCAGATCATAAAGCCGAGCTCGACCGCTATATCGACTCAGCGCTCGAAGCTCTAACGGCGACAATAGGAGACGAACCGACTTACGTTACGTCTTTCGGGCTTAGTGTACCGCTCGACCCTAAAGCGAAAGAGTCGCCGTATTACTCTATCTACTACTTAGTACCGAGCGAAGAGTTACCGAGACATGAGACCACAGAGGAGAGAGACTACTACGTAACGAGACCGAAAGACTACGTAACGACTGTAGACAGACCGACGCAGAAGCTTTTTAATAACGCTCTCACGAAGCCGCTCGACGCAGACGCAGAAGCTCTATACGACGTACGGCTCGATAGAAAAGATAGAGTATCGGTACGAGTAGCTATAGACTACAGCGAGGTATTAAGCAAAGGTACACTCTTAGAGCTACCAGAGCTTAACCAGAGAGACTATAACGTACACGACGCTATCATAACTCAGCTATGCGCCGGTAACCGAGTAATGAGCTACGATATGATTTATAGAGCTATGACCGGCAAAGTCGGCGGTAAGATCACAGTACCAGACGAAGCCCGAAAGATCATAGACGAAGCTCTCGACAAGTTTAGAGGTACTTTTAAGCTCGAGTATACGTATATCGAAGACGGTAAAGAAATGGTAGAAAGCTACGACGAACCGCTCGTTACTTTTCGCCGTCTGGTAAAGAAAGAAAAGATTAACGGTAAAGTAATTACCGGCGGTATAGCTCTCTCAGATGATACCAAGCTCGACCCACCACTCTTAAAGTGGGCTCGCTTCAATGGTAACGAGATCGACACGAGAGATATAACTCTTCTCGATGTACCCAGTCTTAATAACGGCGACGAAAGCTTTACTATTAAGATGTGCTTATACCGGCGAGTTATATCTATGAGAAACAGCTTCGAGCGCAAATACCACAGCAAGAAAGAACTACCAGACAATCTAAGAAGCATACGTTACGATTACGTCTACTCGATGATAGGATTAGACGAGCCGAACGTAGACAAGAGAAAGCTCGTAAAGAATAAGATAGATCGCTGTATGAGCTACTGGAAAGACAAAGGACTCATAGCAGACTATCGCCACAAGAAAGACAAGAGCGCCGGTAACGCTTTCTACGCCGTAGAAGTCTCTTTTATGGCATCTGGAAAGTAAAGAGGGGACTACCGCAAAACACTCCATACCACTACCGCAAAACACTCCATACCACTACCGCAAAACACTCCATAGGGACTACCGCAAAACACTCCACCGGCGAGACGCCAAAAAGAGCCCACAAGCCCAGTATTTAAGCGGCTTCTCGGACTTTCGGCGAAAATGATTATGTAGTGTATTATGTATTTAATGTATGTAATAGCGCTCGTAGATGCGCCTATTACCGCTTACGCTATAGGCGCTACTACTCGATACAGACATGAAACCACAGAGAAAAGGCTCTCAGCCGCTCAACTCTCTACCAGATCGCCAAAGGGTATAGGGGAGTCGAGCGAGACCGACCGCTCTGGTGACCGCCGGCTGTACTTTTCTTTTCCTCTCTCGAGATAATTCGATAGAGGGGGTATTATTGCTATTACCTGTATTCTATGTTAATATGGTAAATACCGATAATATAGTAATATAGATAATACGACTTGCGCCGAGATAGCGCCGGCTTTTCCTGTGGTCTCATGGGATAGCGGTATATATGGGCGGCGTGGGCGCTTCTCTTAGCGAGGTGAGACGATGACATTACCAGAACAATTAGAGCCGCTACGAGATCGTAAAATATGGCTCTGTTATCCTTTGATATACAACCCAGAGAAACACGGCGGCGTAGGTGGCTACGATAAGCCGCCTATAAACCCTCACACTCTTTATAGTGGCATGAGCAACGACCCGAGAAGCTTAGCGACTTTCGACGAAGCCGCCGCTCAGATCGGTAAGACCGCTCGGGTAAAGGTAAAAGGACACGACGAGCTCGTAGAGTGTAAAGTCGCCGGCGTGGGTATCGCTCTCTCTGGTACAGGCGTTTTAGGCATGGACTTAGACAACGTAGTAGACAAAGAGCGGCGAGTAATGACACCAGAAGCCGCCGAGATCGTCGAGCTACTCGACACGTATACCGAGCTCTCGCCGTCTGGTACAGGTTTACATATACTCTTTTTCGGTACGCTACCGGCAGATATAAAGAAGCTCGCAAAACAGAAGCGAGATATATTTAAGACCGAAAAAGCCGAGTATCAGCTCTTCGACTCTGGGTATATGACGGTAAGCGGCGACGTTATCGACTTACAAGACGGCGGTAAAAAGGCTATAGCAGATCGTACCGAGCAAGTCGCCGAGGTATACGAGAAATACTTTCGAGAGGTGACGCCGATAGAAAAGCCGAGCACTCGGCGACCGGCTACCGCTTCTTCTGTGGTCTCATGTAGTACCGGCGGCTATACCTATTCGAGATGGCTCGAAGAAGTGCGCCGGCTCAGCGACGCCGAGATACTCGAGCGTATCTTTGTAAGCGGTAGCACTGGTAGCAAGGTAGAAGAGCTCTATAACGGCGATACGAGCGGCTACGGTAACGACCATAGCAGAGCCGACCAAGCGCTCTGTACCTATCTGTACGGCTTCACGAATGACCGAGGGCTTACCGAGCGGCTCTTTCGTTCTTCGAGCCTGTACAGAGCTGTAGGTAAGAGCCGTAGCTATCTCGAGCGCACTCTTAACAAGGCGTCGAAAGAGTGTAAGCAACTCGTCGGACATATCGAGTTTACCACAGAAGAGAAGAGAGCTTACGCTCAGAAGCGAGAAAAAGAAGAGCTCGAAGCTCGGCGTAAAGCTCGAGCAAACAGACCGCCGTTTTAAGGTAGCGGCTACCATAAATAGAAAGTAGGTGCATATATTGAGCGAGAAAAGCTACGAAGAAATGAACGAAGAAGAGCGTAAACAATACCGAGTAAGCCGGTACTTAGAGCTATCGAGCCAAAAGACGGCGCTCGCAGAGCTTACGGCTCACATAGAGACCGCTCAGCAAGGTTATTTGAATATGTGGGCTACAGGCTTTCAGAAGCTCGACGAGAAGCTCGACGGCGGCTTTCTGGGCGGTAACTTAATCGTACTGGGCGCTATCTCTTCTCTCGGTAAGACGACTTTCGCTTTACAGATCGCCGACCAGATCGCCGCACAGGGTAACGACGTACTTATCTTCTCTCTCGAAATGAGCAAAAACGAGCTCAACGCTAAGAGTATAAGCCGTAACGGTTTTAAGCTTACTCATTTGAATATGAAAAAGCCTAAGCCTTATACAATAGGGCAAAGCGACCGAGATTTATTTACTATGAGCGATATACTCAGAGGTAGAGTAGGCAAGCTCGGCGAGGATAAGAGAAAGCTCTTCGACGAAGCTCTCGCAGAGACCGCCAAGCTTAACGACCACTTGTATATAATCCGAGATAACGACGTAGACTTAGACAAGATCGCCGCTATTATCCAAGCTCACATAGACGCCGGTAAGATGCGACCTTTTGTAATAATCGACTACTTACAGATACTAAAGGCTCGAGAAGAAGCTCGTACGAGTGATAAGCGGCTACTCACAGACGACGACGTAAACCGGCTCAAAGACTTAGCTGTAAAGACAGACGTACCGATACTCTTAATATCGAGCTTTAACCGTAATAGCTATCTCGAGCCGGTAAGTATGGGCTCTTTCAAAGAGTCGGGTACAATCGAGTACAGTAGCGACACGCTCATAGCTCTACAGTATAGCGGTATGCAGTACCAGAAGCACTGGTACACGAATAATAACGGCTCGAAGAAGCAAGTCTACGAGAGCAAGATAGAACACGATACCAGGGTAAGACAGCTCGCCGAGAAGATGGACAAAGACGGCGCCGCCGGTCTCTTTCTTCCTATCGACGTCGTACTTCTGAAAAACAGAGGTATAAGCAAAGGTAAGCTACTCTTTGAATTTTGCCCGAAATATAATATCTTCTGCGAGAAGAAAGACCAGAACGACGAGCTTTACGGATGGAATCACGACGCAGACGAAAACCCTTTCGAGGATGACGAAGCGCCGGCGAAAAAAGGCTCTCTCGGTAAAGTCTGAAAATAGAATAAATACGAGTAATACGAGCGTATCGGTATTAACTGGTACGCTCTTTTATTGACTATTACTCGGTAATATGATAATATAGTAAGAGAAACTTAACGACTTTACTAATAAGAGTGATAACATGGGTATTATAGATAAGTTATTTAATCGAAAAAGAGCCGTAACGAAAGCTCAGCTCGTACAAGAGCCGGTAACCGGCTTCTCGAGCTACGCCGGCGACGCTTACGGTAACGATATTTTCAGAGAAGCGGTAGACGCTATAGCTCGTAACGCCGGCAAGCTTAAAGGCTCTCACGTTATACGGTACGCAGATCACGACCGAGTAGAGGGCGACTGTAAACTTAACCGGCTATTACAGACGAGACCTAATAAGTTTATGAGCGCTTACGACTTGCTCTATAAGCTTACGACTCGGCTCTTCCTGTATAATAACGCTTTCGCTTATCTCGACAAAGACGAGAGAGGTAACCTAAGAGCGATATACCCTATAACGGCGTCTCATGTGGATATACTCAGCGACGCCGGCGGCTCTCTCTTCTGTGGTTTCATGTTAAGGACTGGGCGAGAGATCGTACTACCGTACGAAGACGTCGTACACTTGCGGCGCTTCTTTAACGATAACGAGATACTCGGCGAGGACAATAGCGCTATAACGTCTGGTATAGAGCTCGCTCAGACCCAGAACGACGGCGTAACGAGTGCAATACGAGCCGGCGCTTCTATCAGAGGTATTTTAAGCTTTACTCAGATAATGAGCCCGAGCAAGCTTAAAGAAGAGAAAGACGCTTTCGTAAAAGACTATCTCGAGCTCGGTAACGACGGCGGCGTAATAGCTACAGATCAGAAAATGAGCTATACACCGATAGACAATAAGCCGGTAATACTCGACGCCGACCAAGCGAAAGAGATTAAGACCAAGATTTATAACTATCTCGGGCTTACCGAGCGTATCGTAAATAGCTCATACACAGAGGACGAGTACGCCGCTTTCTACGAGTCAACTCTCGAGCCGATAGCGATAGCACTCTCTCAAGAGTTTACCGCCAAAGTCTTTAACGATAGAGAGCAAGCTTTCGGTAATAGTATCGTCTTCGAGTCTGGGCGGCTACAGTTTACGAGCAATAAGACGAAAGTATCGCTTATCGCTCAGCTTGCGCCGTATGGACTTCTTACGATTAACCAAGCGCTCGAGATACTCAATTTACCGAGCGTAGCAGACGGCGACAAGCGCTTACAGGCGCTCAATATGATAGATCAGAGCATAGCTACCGAGTATCAGCTCGGCAAGAAACCAGATAACCGGCTTAAGGGTGTAGAAGATGAGAAAAACGATTGATTTTTGACTTAACCTAGGTGCAATACTGCACTCAGGTTACCGGCTACGCAGAGGTGGCAGAAGATGAAAAGAAAGAAGAAGCGCTCTTACCCAAGCGTAAAAGAAGTCGTTAAGCTCGGTAAGACGGTAAAGCCGAGTAGCATAAATGCAGAAGCTTATAAAAAACGTGGGCGTAGGTGTTTAACAGTATGAGAAAACCAGAGTGTAAAATATGTACGAACTGCGGCACTGTCTTAGAAGTCGGCGAGGTATGCGACTGTATGCTTAATGCGCCGCAGATCGCCGGCAGAGAGTACAGACCGGCAAGGCATAAAGACGGCTCTATACATTATTACGGCTTTCCTGTGAAGCCGAGCGAGCCCGAGAAGAGTAAACGAAGAAGCAAAAACTATTTTTATACGAGGTGACGCTATGACCGCATTACAGGCGATAAGAGAAGCTCTTTTACCTATCGGCGTACCTGTAGAGCTTGCGCCTTATGACGGCGGCGAAGATAGTACCTATATCGTCTATCGGGTAACCGAGTCTTACGGCGAAAACTGGGGAGACGATGAACCAGACGCCGAGATAAGCGAGTGTGTAGTATACCTTTGTTGTCCTCTGGGCGAAAATCCGAGCGAGCTCTCTCGCAAGATGAAAAAGCTCATAAGATCGAAAGACTACTTCACTTATCCGAGAATGGTATACGACCAAGACCCAGAGGGTAAAATGACGGTATGGGCTTATAACTTTCAATATGAGGGTGTACCAGATGAAAGAGATTAGAGTATCGGAAATACGAGCAAATGAGCCGCCGGCAGACGGCGAGAAAGCTCTTATTTTGAGTGGGCGACCTGTGGTATACGGTACGCCGACTCTCATAAAAGATATTAGCGGTAGCTATATCGAAATTGTAGAACGTGGCGCACTCGATAACGCCGACTTAAGCGACGTACGGCTCTTAGTCGGACACGATGCGAGCAAGATACCGCTCGCTCGTACTCCAAAGACCATGAGCTTACAGATCGACGACGGCGGCTTAAAGATCGAAGCGACGCTACCTAATACCGAAGCCGGTAGAGAAGCCTACGAAGCTGTACAGCGTGGCGACCTTAGAGGTATGAGCTACGCTTTCACAGTACCAGAGGGCGGCGACTCTTACGACCCGAAGACGAACACGAGGACTATTAAGCGTATAGCGAAAGTCTACGAGTGCTCTCTTACAGCGTTTCCGGCTTACGAGTCTACTTACGTCTCGGCAGAGAGTAGAGACTCTCGGCGTCTCCTCTGTGGTCTCATGGAGAAGCGCAACGAAGCGAAAATACTTATAAATCAGATTATGAAAGCGAGGATATAAAGCTATGAAATTTACTACAGTAGCAGAAGCTTTTAACTATTATCGTACTAAGACCGTCGAAGAGATGGAGACCAGAGCGAAAGCTATCGGCGCAGAGATCGACAGCAACGCCGACGCCGACGTAGAAGCTCTTAATATTGAGCTTAAGGGCATCAAAGAAGCGAGAGACAACGCCGAGACCAGAAGCGAAGCGAAGAAGACGCTCTCTTTCTTTGAGGGCATGGACACGAAGCCGCAGAAGACGAGCTTCGACGCCGAGACCGTACTCGATACAGAAGAGTACCGTAGCGCTTTCTTTAAGACCATGCTTAACCAGAAGCTCACAGAAGCCGAGAAGAGGGCTTTCGACCTTGCTATCGAGACCAGAACCGACGCTTACAATACGTCGAGCAATAGCGCCGCCGTACTGCCTACTCATACTCTTAACGAGATCATTAAAAAGGCTCGGACTATGGGCGGCTTACTGGGCGAGTGTAGAGCTTTCTCTATGCCTACCAAGATCGCTATACCTATCGGTACGCCGAGCACTAAAGCGGCATGGCATACAGAAGCGGCGGCGGTAGACTCTGAAAACGTGACTGTAGCGACGGTAAGCTTCGACGGCTACGAGATTATGAAAGTATTCTCTATCAGCGAGAAAGCTCGCCGTATGAGTATCTCGGCTTTCGAGAGCTATCTCGTAGAAGAGCTCAGAGCTTGCGTTATGGAGACGCTCGCCGACGCTATCGTAAACGGTACAGGCTCTTCACAGGGTACAGGACTCGAGAGCGGTATTACATGGACGAAGACCGGCGCAACCCAGAACGCCGTAGAGATCGCCGCTAACGGCTCTTTCACTTATGCGAAAGTCGTCGAGTTTGTGGCTCTTCTTAAGCGTGGCTACGCCGCCGGCGCTAAAATGGCTATGAATAATAAGACTCTGTACAACGTCTTTTATTCTATTCTCGATACCACTAACCGTCCTATCTTTATCGCAGATCCTAAAGACGAGTCTATCGGTAAAGTGCTCGGCTTCCCTGTAGTCGTAGACGACAATATCGCCGATAATACCGTCTATCTCGGTAACTACGGTAAGTACATGGGCTACAATCTGCCCGAGGGTATTACTATCGAGTCTTCGAGAGAGTCGAGCTTTAAGAAAGGCGTCGTAGACTATAGAGCTATGGCTATCGCCGATTGTAAGCCGCTCGTTACTGAAGCTTTCGTTAAGCTGTACAAGGCGGCGGCTTCTAACTAAGTCGAGTAAGACGGTAATACTGTATTATTGATAAGAGGGGGCTCGGGATGCTTTAACGCTCTCGGGCTCTTTCTTAAGAGAGGTAATAATATGACTTTAATAGAAGCGAGAAACGTCTTACACGTAGACGCCGGCGTAAACGACGAACTTATAAGCGCTCTGGTAGACGCTATACCGAGCTATATCGAGACGACTACAGGACTCGAAGAGAGTTACCAAGATAACGAGCCGCTCGTAGACGTAGTAGGCGGCTTACTTCTTACTCAGTGGTATTATAGCGACCATGCAGACGACCAGAGCTTAACGAGGACTATAAACGCTCTCTTAAAGGCTCTCGCCGTGAGAGCTCGTAGCTATGCCGAGTAAGTACGGTAACGCCGGCTTCTATAACTCGAAAGAGTGGCGGCGAGTCTCTGCGGCTTACATGAGCTCGAAGCTCTACGTCTGCGAGAGGTGCGGTAGACCGGCTCAGATATGCCACCATAAGAAATGGCTCGACGACAGCAACGTACACGACCCAGAGACGGCGCTAAGCTTCGATAACTTAGAAGCGCTCTGTATCGAGTGCCACAACGCCGAGCACGGACTCAGACACGATATAACGCTCTTCGACGACGACGGTAACGTAGCGACGGTAAAAGAGAGCGTAGCTACCAAAGAGTACCAGAGCCGGCGAGATCAGATAGACGACGTAGTAGAACGAGCGAAGAAGCTCTTCTCTGTGGTCTCATATAAGTAGGTGCAATGTTGCCCTCACTTTTTGATGGGCAAGTTAGAGAGGTGAGAGTATGAAAGAAAAGAAGCTCGACTTCGACTTTAACGATATATTGCAGAAGATACCAGAAGATAAGAAGACTATCGGCGAGAAGCTCGTAAAAGAGCTCGCTTTCATGGAGAAGACACTCGAGCGGCTTAAAACCCAGATCGCCGAGACCGGCGAGGTAGAGCACTTCGTACAGGGTAAGCAAGACTTTTTAAGAGAGTCGCCGGCGCTCAAGTCTTACGCTACGCTCGTACAGCGTTATAGTGTGATGTATCGACAGCTCGCCGACCTTATGGGCAAGAGCCCAGAAGCCGAGAAGAGTAACGCCGTCTACGACTTCTTAAAAGAGATATGAGCAACTATATAGACGAGTATCTCGACGCTATGCGCTCTGGTAAGTGTATCGTCGGTAAGCGTATAAGACGGCAATACGAGAAGCTCAGCCAAGACATACACGAGCCGAGCGGCGGCTACGTCTTCAATCAGAAGAGAGCCGAAAGACCGATACAGTTTATAGAGCGCTTCTGCAAACATTCTAAAGGCGAGTGGGCGGGTAAGCCGGTAAAGCTCGAGCTCTTTCAAAAAGCCTTTATATCGGCTCTTTTCGGCTTCGTGAATGAGACCACAGGAAAACGCCGGTATAAAGAGACTATGTTATACGTAGCTCGCAAAAACGGCAAGAGTACGCTACTCTCTGGTATCGCTCTGTACTGTCTTATAGCAGATGGAGAAGCCGGCGCAGAAGTCTACAGTATCGCAAACAAGAAAGACCAAGCGAGACTCGTCTTTACAGAAGCTCTAAACATGGTACGACAGAGCCCAGAGCTCTTAGAGATCACGAAGAAGAGAAAGAGCGACTTATACTTTCCGCTCACTTTCTCGAAGATGCAACCGCTCGGACGATGTAGCGATACGCTCGACGGACTTAATAGCTCTCTGGTCATAATAGACGAGCTTCACAGTATCAAAGATCGCAATACCTACGAGGTGATGAAACAGAGCCAAAGCGCAAGACGAGAGCCGCTTCTCGTAATGATAACGACCGCCGGCACTGTGAGAGAGTGTATTTTCGACGATATGTATAAATACGCTTGCGGCGTCTGCGACGGTACGATAACCGACGAGCACTTTCTACCGATACTCTACGAGCTCGATAGTAAAGACGAGTGGCTCGAGCCGATGGCATGGGAAAAAGCTAATCCGTCGCTAAACCGTATAAAGAAGCTCGACGACCTTATAAGCAAAGTAGAGAGGGCAAAGCAAAGCCCGAAAGACCTTACCGGCGTACTCGTGAAAGACTTTAACGTAATATCTACGGTCTCGAGTACGTGGCTTACTTTCGAGGACATAAACAACGAAGAGACCTTCGATATAGCAGACTTTAAGGGCTACTACGCTATCGGCGGCGTAGACCTGTCTCACGTAGGAGACCTTACCGCCGCTACGCTTCTCTTTATGGATAAGAACGAAAAGCGCTACGTTACCCAGATGTATTGGCTACCGAAAGACCACTTCGAGAAGCGAGTACACGAAGAGAAGATACCTTACGATAAATGGTACGAAGCCGGACTTCTGCGGCTCTGCGAGGGTAACCAGATCAATTATACAGATGTTACGGCGTGGTATCTCGAAATGGTAGAGAAGTACGACGTAACGCCGGCGTGGATATACTACGACCCTTATAGCGCCGCTTACTGGGTGCAAGAAATGCAGAGCTACGGCTTTAATCTCGTGAAATGCTACCAAGGCGTAAAGACGCTCTCGCTACCGATGCAGAAGCTCGGCGCAGATTTACAGGCGAAGAAGATTAACTACAATAACTCGAGCTTGCTTAAGTGGTGTATCACGAATACAGGCATAAAGACCGACGTAAACGGCAATATACAGCCGGTAAAGGCTCAGAGCGCTAAGTACCGTATAGACGGCTTAGCGAGTCTCTTAGACGCCTACGTAGGGCTTACAGACCATTACCAAGAGTATTTAGACACTATAGAGAGGTGAGACAATGGCAAACCAGAGATATATTAAGAGCGGCTTATACTTCAAAAAAGACAAGCAAGCCCAGATATATAAACACCATAGCGGCGGCTATGACGACGAGGGCTTTCCGACCGGCGACTAT
>Ga0326513_10002375_pt1 | contig 13919 bp, 19 predicted proteins | sample 2_2465_0518_D_FD_203654 | JGI IMG/M metagenome (GOLD analysis project Ga0326513, IMG submission 203654) | Bovine rumen microbial communities from UC Davis, California, United States - 2_2465_0518 | ecosystem: Host-associated > Mammals > Digestive system > Stomach > Rumen | place: USA...
ATTCTACTACTACATATCTCACAAAAATTACCCCGAAATCGGCCTGTTTTTTGTGCACTTTGCACAAATCGCACAAAAGACAGTGAAATTTGTATATATTGCCTATTGACTAGCATAGCCTAGGGCGCATGTATTTGTGCACTATGTATAAATGTGCCTCAAAAGTTCCGAGAATCGTGCAAAACAGCTATTTTTGTTCATGTCAAAAATTGGTAAAAACGTTCTGGCTTCGAGGGAGTATAAATACACGTCCGAGGCCTAAAATGCGTTGTAGGCCCGTTTTTGGGCCTTACAGAGCATTTGTGCATGTTGTACAAAAGGTAACAGGCTTTTTGTGCATATTGTCTCAGTAAATCTGTGGCTTTTTGGGGCTGCTCGTGATACTATATATGGTGAGCTTTGCTCAATACATACTTAGGAGGTGTGGATAGTGATTGAGTTCACAGTCGATGCCAGAGCGAGGATCAGGGAGGCTTTTCTCGCTCTGATCCCTACTCTAAGCGATGAGGCCCTATGGCATATTGCGGTCGTGCTCCTCGATGAGGAGAGGATCAGGGATCAGGGAGGTAAGCATGAATAAAGATGAGCTTGTATTTTGGGCCTGTGTTGTGGTCCTTACGATCCTCGCATTTCTCGGGGGTGGCCTGACAGCTTTCCTTATCATACTGATTTTATTTGGAGGTATTTAACATGCAGCAAGAGAAATATGTGATCCATGACATGGACGGGACTATCGAAGTTTTCGACGATTATGATTTGTATATCGATTACTTTATCCACGTCTACAAGCCGGAGGGGTTCGGCACTCGTTGGAAGTACAACAAGATTACCCGGAAGTGGAGGGAGGTCCACATGGACCTCGTGATAGTATGAGCGCAGACATGTATTTACCCTCCGGCTTTATCAATCATTCGTTGTGGTATAACGATCCTGCGCCCTTTGTCGTAGCTATGGGAGGCCGAGGCACCGGGAAAACCTACGGGGCCTTGTGCGATGTCGTAGCCGGTCATTATGGGAAGATCGTATACGTCCGGCGAAATGATACACAGCTCAGTGCAGCCAAGTTACCGGAGCTCAATCCCTTTAAGAGGATCAACGCCGATCTCGGGAGTGACTTGATGTTTGCTCCTCTGGGTAAGAGCGTAGCCGGTATTTATCATGGGACCAATAAAGACGGTGTAGTAGTTCCCTCGGGCGAGCCGATCGGGATCGGGGTCCCTCTGAGCGTGTTTTCCAATATCAGAGGCATCGACGGCATGGATTATGATACAATCATCTTTGATGAGTTCATCAAAGAGAGTCACGAGCGCCCGATCAAGAACGAGGATCAAGCATTCCTCAACCTTTACGAGTCTCTGAATCGTAATCGCGAAATGCCTCCTCTCAATCGAAAGCCTCTAAAGTGCGTGCTGCTCGCGAATACGAATGATCTCCGCAGCCCTATTCTCGACGCTCTCGGGATCGTGGATGTGATCGACAGGATGATAAAGAAGGGGCAGGAGCACAAGACGATCCGAGAGGGGATGCTCAGTATCTATCTATATCAGGACTCGCCGATCTCGAAAGCAAAGGCAAATACGGCCCTCTATCGAGTCACGAAAAACGCCGACTTTAAGACAATGGCACTGCAGAACAGTTTCACGCAGGCGAACTACGAATATGTAGAGAGTCGGCCTCTCCGCGAGTATACTCCTCTGGTCACGATCGGGGATATCACAGTCTATAAGCATGTCCGGGAGCGCGAATACTATGTGGTAGATGGGATCAAAAGCACGCTGTTTTACAGTGTATACCCGGTAGATACAAAGGCATTTAGAGCGGATTTTTACTATCTATATGAGGCTCTTCTCGAGAAGCGTTTATACTACTCGAGCGCGAGCGTTAAAATTCGCTTTGAAAGAGTCTGGAATATGTAGGAGGTAAGACATGGCGCGTAAAAAAGGATCGCCCAGTGCACGAGCTCAGGAGCGAGCAGCGCTGCAAGCGAGATTTAGTCAGGCTACTCTGATAGGCCTAAAGGAGGGTACGATTCTGTCAGCCGAGGTAAAAGGCCCTCAGGCCTTAAAGGACCTATACAGAGACCTCCGCAAGTACTACACAGATGCACGCTCGAAAGCAGTAAAGCAGATCGCCCGTACCCAGAAAAGCGATGTGCCCTTTGTGGATGATATGCCCAGCTTTCCAAAAACATCGGAGCTCAGTAATGAGGAGATAGCGAGAGCGATCTCCGACGTCAACCGCTATCTAAACAGCCCGACCTATTCGATCTCCGGCAGGAAAGAGGCATACGAGGAGCTGCTCGATGATCTGCACGAGAAGGGTCTCGACTTTCTGACCATGAAAAACCTCGGTCAATGGGACCGCTTCCGAAAATGGCTCAGGGCCTCCAAGCTGCTCGGCCTGCCGTACATGGAGGGCTCAGTGCTCATGGAGATTTTCAAGACAAGTGTGCAGGAGGGCCGGGCCGACTCAGAGCGCTGGAAGGAACTGTACGAGGAGTACAAAGAGCTGCTGCCCTCTCCGGAGCGCAAGCCAAGACGCAGGAGCCGGAGGAAATAATGGTTTACTGGGAAAAGAAAGCCCCATATGCGGAGCTGGCCTTTAAGCCGGCTCCGCGCGACTGCAGCACCCGAGGCGCTGCCTACGCTGACGCGATCGGGGCCTTTGATATTGAGACCACGAGGCTCGTGGAGTACGAGCAGTCGATAATGTACGTTTGGCAGTTCTGTATAGACTTTCCAGAAGGCTCGGACTTTGTGGTGATGGGCCGGACGTGGCATGAGTTCCAGCACTGCCTCTTTGCGGTAAAGCAGCGCCTACAGGGCCTCCGGCTCCTGTGCTATATCCACAACGCGAGCTATGAGTTCCAGTTTTGCTCCGGCGTCTATCCCTTTAAGGACAGCGAGGTCTTTATCCTCGAGGGTCGCTCGATCCTGTACTTTAAGATGTATCAGGCCTTCGAGTTCCGCTGCAGCTACAAACTCTTTAACATGAGTCTTGGTGAGGCTACTCAGAAGTACTGCCCGGCCTACCATAAGAAAGAGGGTACTTTTGACTATGAGAGCCGGCGCTTTTCAGATACTCCCCTGACTCGAAAAGAGCTCCTGTATTGCCTCTATGATGTATGGGGCCTCTGTAAGGCAATTAGAGCGATTATGAGCCTCTTTAAGGATACAGTTTATACAATTCCTTACACGAGTACAGGCTACGTCAGGCGCGAAGCTAAGGCCTCTATGGGGGAGCACTACGCGATCTTAAAACACATGTGGCCTGATTATGACTGTTTCAAGCTGCTGCGAGCTGCCTTTAGGGGAGGCAATACGCACGCTTCGAGATTCTACGCCGGGGAGCTTCTGCATAATGTGAGCAGCGTGGATATCAGCTCCAGCTACCCGACTCAGGAGTGTTTGAGGAAGTATCCCATGTCTCGCTTTCAGAAGCGTGAGCGCCTGAGCGAGGCCGGCCTCGCTTACTACATGGATCATGGAGCTGCGTGCCTGATCCACTGCCGGCTCCGGCTTCTCGAGCTGCGTGATCCTTTCGAGCCGATCCCCTACATACCGCTCGCCAAGTGCATCCGATACCCGGACGGAGCCCGGCTGGATAACGGGAGGCTCCTGAGCTGCCGGGAGTGTGAGCTTGTGATTACGGATATCGACTTGAAGATCATAGAGGAGCAGTACTGTTTCAGCATGGAGATACTTGATCTCTATACATCGTGGTATGATTACCTCCCTACGGAGCTGCGCGAGCTCAATAAGAAGTACTACCGGCAAAAGACAGAGCTCAAAGGCGTGAAGGGACAGGAGCTCTACTACATGAAAGCTAAGAACCTGTTGAACAGCATCTATGGAGACTTCGTTATGAATCCGCTGCGGGTCCGCATCCTGTACGCAGGCGGACTCTTTGAGGACGATGACAGCAAGACTCCGGAGGATATCCTGCAGATCGCCGGCAAACGCCCGTATAAACTGTATCAATGGGGGGTCTGGTGCACGAGTCACGCGAGAGCGCAGTTACAAACCGGAATTTCCATAGCCGGAAAGGATCAGGTAGTATACTGCGATACCGACTCCGTCAAGTATGTAGGCAAGGCTGACTTTGCTCCCTTCAACACTGCAGCGAGGGCCGAGGCCGAGGAGGCCGGCTGCTATGCGGATGATCCCAAGGGAATCCGGCATTATATGGGAGTCTTTGAGGATGATGATTTCTATCTGGACTTCCGGACGTGGGGAGCCAAGAAGTACGCCTATAGCACCCGGCGCGACGGTCCTCATATTACAGTAGCCGGAGTCCCCAAGCGATCCGGCGCGGAGGAGCTGCTCTACAAGGGAGGCCTGCCGGCTTTTAAGCCCGGCTTTGTTTGGAGCGATATCAGCAAGCTCGAAGCCGTTTACAACGATGAGAACTTAGGATGGAGGATCGTGGACGGCAGGCGCGTGAACATTACGAAAAATATTGTCCTAAGGCCGACGACTTACAAAATGAGCCTGACGGATGATTATTCCGCGCTTCTCGAGGACTCTGCACAAATGCTAACTCTCGCGCATAAAAATTGGTTAAATTGCCAATTGTGAAAAAAGACTTGATTTGATATACTATAATCCCCGAGCATAAAAATATCAAACAGGAGGCGCGATCATGGCTCAATCATTCTTTAAGCTCGACAAGTCATGGTATGATGGGGAATTGTGGACAATCCCCGGCGATTACCAAAGCATGTGCTTCGGTGACTCGGAGCTGCTTAAGATTTACGACGGAGGCGATTTTATCATCGCTGCAGTTCGTAACTATCCGTTTTACTTGCACGCACAGAATCCGGTTTTCTTTTCCGGTTATCTCTGCGACAGTACTGAGGAGGGCGCTATGGAAACTCCGGTTTACTGGTACGACGCTGTGATCATCTTCGGGAGAGACTCGCAGAAGGTTCTCCTCAAGAGCGATCATCTCTATGAATGCGGAGATCGTATAGTAAAGCGCTACGAGTCCGGCGCGGTCGTGATCCTGATAATCAAGTACGGATACGGTACCGCATTCCCGGCCTACGAGCTAAACAAGCTGCAAAACTCCTCACTCTGGCCGCCGATCATCTCGGAGATTTAATCAATCTAATATTGCTGTCCTATCGGCATAACGGGGAGAAAGGTGAATACAATGGAAATTATCAGAACGAACGTGAATCGTAACGACAAGCGCGAAGTTTACCGCCTGACCAAGACTAAGTCCGAGATGGTCCAGACCGCGCCTGACGGCATGTCCGTACCCGTCGCGAAATGGGGCCTGTACAATGATCCCAAGGAGCAGAAGGACGGAACCATTAAGGACAACGTGGTCCTCAGCTTCATTGACAAGGCCGGCGTGAAGTACTCCACTGTCAGCGCCACGTTTATCCGCGAGTTTACAGATATCGTGGATATCATGGGGGACGATCCCTTTGCTATCATCCTCATCCACGGCAAGACTAAGTCCGGCAAGGACTTCGTGAGCTGTGAGCTCGACTGTGATTACGTCGAGTAATCAAAACGGGGTAAGGCCCGGCAGGATCCAGATCCTGCCGGGCCTCTTTTTTATTACTGTGTGTATTAACTTAAAATGTCCTTTAATGCTCGTTAAGACTGCAAATAAACATATCACCGTTATTTGTAATCACGAGGAAATTTGAGCACCCAGTTAGAGGAATAATAGCCTCCGTTTCTACTCGCCCAATCGACCCGGTTTGTGCCAAAATTTCTGTGCTATACCCATCAAGATATATTGCGTTTATTGAATGGTGATTATAACCTGTAACATTGCCAGCCAAATAGTATATACATCTTTCATAAGGGTCGAAAGTCATGCCTTGTAGTTCGCCCGGTGCAAAAGCCGTGAAACGTTTTGTAATTTCATAAGTGCCGTTTATTTTCGTGTATATCGTGACATATAGGGCATTTTGTGCTTCATTAGTGGGCTTGTTGTACTGGTACATCCAACCAAGCCCAATTATTTCTTTTTCTGCACTATCACATACAAAATATTCACACCCCGTAACATTTAATGCGTTAGTTATTATAATATCTCTTGTATAGGTAAGGGTTACAGACGCATCATCCTCTGTCAGAGTAAAACAAGCAATCGTTTTTCCATCGTCCCATGTTGAAACATATAGGGTATTTGTTTCGGCTATAAAATTGCATGAATTAGCATGTCCAACATTAGAACCGATATTTCCTGTTTGAATCACAGCACCATTTTTTATTACAGTAATATCACCAGTTGTTTTTGCAATCGTCACAATTTTTCCTAACGGAGTAATAAAAGCGCTGTCAGTTTGACGGTCTATTCCTGTCAGTAGTGCTTGATTGCCAATTTCATTATAAGCAAGACTTCTATTTTTACTTAAAATTAGAACATCTCTGGGTCTTACTAGGGATGACACCACAAAATCAGTCCCTCTTGAAATGCTATAAAGAGTCCCAGCCGTGCAGGCAATCAGTGTGTTATTTGCGTATATATTGAAAGCGCGTGAGCAAGTGATAATTAAATCTACACTTGCATGTAAAATTTTTGATACACAATTCGATACAGAACCAGAATTATGCACAAACCCAAGCCTATCCCCATCAAGTATGTAATTATACGATCGACTGCGCTCATAATTTAGGGGGGCTGCGCTCCATGCTTCGAGCCGTCCGCTTTTATCAACATTATAAACGGCGGTTTTATTGAATGCGTCCACGCACCATTCACTCGCGCTGAATACTATTGAATCAAAATCTACCCTGTTGAAAGCGCCTGTGCTTTTCGTGAAATTAAGCGCGCATCTGCGGTTTGGAGGAACTATAAGAGGGTTCCCAGACAATTCAGTGCCGTTGCTTATGTCAACGCAAGTAACGGTAATACCGTCAGGCGATACAATATTTACAAAATCCGAAAACGTAAAATCAAATGTAGTGCAATAATTGGTGTTGTTGGACACACTTCCATTAACAGCGGTCTTTTTGTTCTCAATTACGTATGAAGGCGGGAAGAAGTTGGTAGATTCCCTTACTTCGTTGATAGCGCTCTTTAAATCAGCTATATCCGCTTCAATCGGTTCCAGAACATCGTCGGCAAGTTCGACTGGCAGAGTTTCCCTTGACCATTCTGTCGTGTCCGTGAGCACATACTTTTTGCAAGTAAGTTTAATAATTGTCTTATTATTGGAAGCATCAACTTCAAGACGTGCGAATACATACGACGTATATTGACCGCTTCCGTCACGAATACCATAAATATTGGCGAGTGGGTAGTAAACACCATGCGGTGTTATATCCGAATACACAGCGCAAACATATTTTCCCTCGGTGATTGCTTGCGCTATCTCGTCGCCGTCCGTTGAGTTACCGTTTACTGGGTCGTAGGTCGCCACGAAAAAAGCAGCCATGCCAGACGGTCCGGGGACTCCCTGAGGACCAATCGGTCCCTGAGGTCCTACGGGGCCGGGCTCGCCGGGAGCTCCTGCAGGCCCTACGGGGCCGGCAGGACCGGCAGCTCCTCGAGGGCCGGCAGGCCCAGCGGGACCGGTCTCGCCGGTAGCGCTCACGCCGGTGCTGACGTAGTCCTCATCTTCCTCATTCCATACATACCAGACGCCTCCGATGATCTTCGGGGAGTGAGGCCATTTCCTAAAATCATCGTCGAGCTGCTTCATTTTGCCGATGAGCCAATCCAAGTTTAAGTCCTGCAGATTGGTACCGGGAAAGAGCGGTTTATTTGGCAGTGCCATATCAGTTACCTCCCTGATTCTCGAGCTCGCTGACTCGCTGCTCCAGCTCCACGAGCTTCTGAATGATCCAATCCAAGTTGAGATCGTTGAGATCGGTGCCGGGGAACATATCAAGTGTAAGCATGTTGATCCCTCCTATTTAATATACTTGCACACAAAAGCGGTCCTTGAACGACTGCACAATATAATCGTAAGTGCAGAACTTCGAGACCTCGCGAAAGCCCTCGATCATCTGTTGTGCGGTTGTTACGCCGATATTACCATGCGTGTGGTTCGTGACGGTCTCGACTCCGCTCGAGCTGTTCTCGCCGGACTCGCTGCCGGAGCTTGTGCTCGCGCTCTGGTCGGCGCCGTTGGCAGCGCTTACATTTTTAATAGTATCGCTGTCGTATGCAGTCTTGCCGGCCTCGCTGTGCGAGGAGCTGCTGCCGGTGCTCGTGCTGCTGCTCTGGTTCCTGCCCTCAGCCCGGCTGCTGACGTTTCTTGTGAGAGTCTCGTGCCGGTCGTAGTTCTCGATCGGATTGTACTCTATGTTCTCGCTCAGGTAAAGGTTCTCCCAGATTTTCTGCTCCTTCTGTGACCAGACTCCTATAAGCATCTTCATAAAATCGTAGTTAGGGTAAAGCAGAGCGAAATCGCTGCAATCGGTCAAAATTTGCGTTATAACGCCGTCTCGGTCCAGACCGGTCGGGAGTACCAGATTATCGAAAACGTCGCTGTTATAGGCCCAGAGGCCGTATATAGACAAACTGGCAAACATACTACTGATCCTCCTCCACGTCCTCCTCGCTGCCGGCATCGCCGGACATGTTGAGAGGGTATTTTTTCGCTGCGCTGCAGCTCAGGCCGAAGTGTTTGTTGACCTTGTCAAAGCCGGTGTTTAGGGTCCTGACGAACAGATCGATTAAAGTATCCGTCTCCACGTTATTCGCGTTGACCTCATCCACGATTTGCCTCTCTTTCTTACTGCTGTTCGGATTGCTCGGGATTCCGACGAACGAGTCAAACTCGGACATGATCGAGCGCATGTCTCCGGATATCTCCGGCGCTATGTAGTTCTGTCGGAGATCGGTCGAGAAAGCCTGCCAGAGGGGCTTGCCGTCTTTACTGTATAGATTGTTGCCGACCGCGACTGCCGGCACGCCGGACTGAATCTTATCAAAGAGCTTCTCAAAGCTCGCAGCCTGTGATTTGCTGTCTGCGCCGATGATGTAGGCGAGCTTTGAGTTTTGGCAGTTCATTTGCCAAGCCTCATACGCCAAAGCGAGCCTTGCTGCATATGTCCAGACGATGTCGAGCACACTGGAAAAGTCCGGCTGCAGCTTGACGATTTCGCAATTCTTGCCGATGATCCAGCCCTGTGCCGGAGCGGTAAACAGAGGATTCGCAGTCATAGCTCTCGTGGGCTGATAGTATACGTTTCTTCCGTAGAGGCTGCAGCCTTGAAAGATCACGCCAAAGCCGGGAACATCAATCACGCATCCAAAACCGCGCCCAAAGAGCGTATACTGCACATAGTCCGAATCCCATTCCTCCGGGATCGTGAGCTCGACTGCAGAGATTGCTCGTTTCATAAGATACCGGGCATAGTACCACGCAGTTTCGTTGTCTACTGTCTGCACTCCTGACGGACTCTGTCGAGCTGTCGCGAGATTGTGTGCTCTAAATCCGATAGGAATATCCATCATGAAAACCTCTCTTTCATTTTGAATAGTAACCAGATAGGAGGCCGGGAGCTTAAAGGCCCAGCTCCTCCAAGGTATTCGTACCATTGATTTGCATAAGTTGAACGAATATCGGCCCATGTTCCTCGCTCATATGAATACTCAAAGACCTCGGCTAAATAGGACGGAGTTTGCGTGGACTGTGTGAAGTCGTAAAAGCTCATGTTGCCGTACTGAGGCTTTGCTATCCATTGGATACCATTGTCCAGCTCATACTGAATGCGGTCAAGCTGTTTATTATAGTTCCCGTGTATATTGCCTCCGGCCCACTCTGCATATTTTTGCCAAGGGGTCCACTGCACAAGACCAAAGCCTGTATCATTCGGATAAGCCGGGTTCTCGATAATATGCCCGGTTTGCCACTGGCCCGGATTGATACCGCTTTCATAATGGATATTGCCCAGCATTCCGGAAACAGATTCGAGAGTCCATCCACGAGACTGGAAGTATCCCCAAATCACACGAGCATTATGCTGGCGCTGTTCTTCAGTCAGCGCTTGCAGAGCTTCTCCGTTATTCCAATTGCCAATCATTCGATGAAACACCCGGCCTCTAAGTACTGCTTTATGAGCTGCTGCTCCTCCAGAGTCGCTCCGCTTGCATTCGCTGTTCCCGGAATTACAAGACGCACGTTTTCACACATTACAAAACCACGCAGAGAGGAAAGCTGGCGATAACGCTCCAGCGGATAACCGATTATACTTGAACGGTCTGCGCCGATAAACAAATATTTACTGCGCAAGTTCCACGGCTGGAGATATGAAGCGAAAGAAGGAGTGCCGCCAAGATATTGCACAGACGCAGACGCGGCAAGGGCTGTTGGTGCAACCTTGCTTGCAATTCTTCCTACAGTTCCAAGTAGTTCGTTTATCGGCTCTCGGAGATTTTCTTTTGCCTGTTGAGTAATAATGGTGGTTTTTTCAACTACAGTATTAACCGCACGTTCTGAAAGCGTTTGGGGGTCTAAAACAGACAACGCCCCACCTTCGCCAAACATAATATCGGCTGCTGCTTGTACTGCGGTGTTTGTTGTTGCTCTACTATGTCCTCTTGCCGGCATCGATCATTCACCTCCTAACCAGTCAGCAGCGCTTACTACGGCACCACCAATGAGAGCAGATTTAAACTTGCTTGCATCCATGCGAATTTGGCCAACAGGGAGAGGAATACCAACAGAACCAGACAGGGACATAATAATTTTGGCGTTGTTTGGGTCTGTTGTGTAATCGCCTGCGTAAACATAGAGCAAAGCATCGCCTGTGTATGCTTGTATGAAAATGCGCATACTGACCGCGCTAAATCCAGTTAAATCTGTAGTGTCTAAATCAATAGTGCCAAATGGGGGAATGTCCAATGTTCGGCGCGTATACGGTGCAAGATTTAACCACTCGCCCCTATCGGCTTGAGGGTGGTCGGTAAAATTAAATACTACTGTTCTGGCCCACGAATCATATTCACCAAAGGGGTCGTGCAAAATTCTAATAGTTGTTTGTAAATTAAACGTCCACCAACCAAATTTTATAGATGTTACACGGTCACTCTCGTCACCAGAAAAAACAAATCTGCTTGAAGCAATAGGGAGCCATATACAGCTTGTCACATATTGCATGGGATTAATGAGAGCTTTTTGCAGTTCGGAACTAATTTCGCCCGTATCTATTTCCATCCAGTCAGGCGAGCGCAACAGCGCCAGCATAAGAGCCCTAAACGCAAGATATGTCATAGCATAATAAGTACAAGCGCCGATATTACCGCCCTCGCTGTTATTGACAACGCTTATTACAATAGTTCCCTGTTCAAAGTCAACGCCCCAGATATTAGCCTGATCTGCATAGGTTATCGAGCCGCCATGAGCGACAGCACTCGGATAATTAGCTGCGTCTGATATAAGACCGTCAGAGTCGCTCGCGCTACGTTTAACATACTGCGTCGTTGCGAGAACTTCTTCACGAAAACTGCCCAGCACATCACAAGTGAGCGAGGCCTCCCAGAATCCAGAAACGAAAGCCCACGACATAAAATAATATCTACGGAATACGCCAATATAACAATATGTACATTTCGGCTGCTCTGTTGCGGGGATGGTCCGGAAACAGACAACAGGAGCAAGAGGAGAAAAGTCTCCCTTGATCTCGCCGTCGTATACCGGCTGCAACTGTTCCGGATAGTCCGCGCCCGGGACCTTGAACGAGTCAGCCTGTTTCATGAATTGCTCGTAAAATTTTATCTGCATATTATCAGCTCCTATAAAAAGAGGCCCGGATATACCGGGCCTTTATTGCACTGTCGATCAGTCGAGGAGAAACAGGACGGCGTTTTCAGTGACGTCGTTGTAGTATCTGTGCGAGTCATGATACCAGTAGTTGTAATACTTACCGGCTGCCTCGTAGGGACTGACATCGACAGACTGATCGTAGAAGTTCACGCCCATCGCGTCACGATCGGCGAGGAGCGCGAAGATATCGGTTACCTCCTGAGCGGTCGCGTTATCCACGACGTTGCCGTTTGCGCCGATGTAGGCCGGCGTGACGTTGACGGAGTCGGGAGCGTCGATCGACTGGAAGAAGTTGAGACGCTCGGTCACTGCCGGCAGCTTGCTGGAGACCTTGTCAGCGTTGAAGGTGACGGAAAGGACTTGCGCGTCGACCTCATGCAAAGCGCCGGAGTAGATATACAGGCGCTGCATGTCCTTTGGAGTATGTCTGAGAATCGTGCCTTCGGTCGGATTGAGATGGTAAGCGCCGGAGGCCTCGGTCAGCATGTCGGAGACTCTCGCGATCTGACTATAGGCCCAGCGAATGAAATTCGGATAATTCTCACCCTGACGGAGCTGCGCTTTCGTCAAGCTCTGACCGGTCGCGGTGTTGTACTCGGTGAGCAAGTGCCGGACCTGATTTGCATTGTTCATAGCGTTGATAGCGCCGATCATGTTGGCGATCGTGGCGCGTCTGAAAGCTACTCGGGAGAGCTCCATCTCGTTAGCTTTCGTGCCGAGGATCAGGTCGATCAGCCGGCCCATATCGCCGGGATTCTGCACTGCGTTCTTGAGCGCCTGCCTCGTGACCGAGACGTGATCGGTCCACACATCGAAGCCGTAGAAGTTCGTCTGATAGACCTTCGGCTTGCGGACGTCGAACATGTCCGGATCGTGAGAGCCCTCGGTCAGGTTATAAACCTTGCTGGACTCCACAGGCTGATTAATAGCGGAGACCTTGCGAGTGATCGCGCCCCACTCGTTGGAGTCGCGATCGAGGCTTGCGAGAGCGCCATCGTAAGGACGATACGCGAAGATCGTTCGGCTGACCATCTGAGACAGACCGATGTTGAGAGGATCGTAGCCGGTCCGCAGGAGCTTCTGACCTACGCTGATATACTGAGACAGATCGACAGGGGCCTGAGCTGCCTGACCGGTAGCCTGCTGGACCAGAGAGTTTAGTACTGCTGCGGAGTCCTGAAAGGACATAGTGTTTACACTCATTTCTTCTTTTTACCTCCATTCATGTAGTTTTTGAGAGCTTCATCGCCCTCGTTGATCGGGTCCGGCTCCGGGCCCATGTCGAGAAAATGCGTGTTCTGATACTGTACGGTCTTGTTTAGCTCGTTTATGCTTTTCTCCAGAGCTGCTGCCCACGCCGGGACAGGGTCCGGAGCTGGAGCCGGTGCAGGATCGGGAGCCGGTGCCGGATCAGGAGCCGGATCGGGATCAGGTGCAGGATCAGGATCGGAGCCGGCAAAGCGCTCGGCCTCCTCAAATCGCGCGATATCCTGTGCTGAATAGCCTGCGCGGATAAACTGCAGGCGCTCGTCAATAGTCATTAGTGTTTACCCTCCTGTACAGTGCCCTCGAGCTTGTCCGTCAAATGGATGAGGGCCTGCGTATTATTGCTGATTACTGCTGCAAGTTTCGCCATCTCATTATCATGGGCCTCGCGCTCTTTACCGAGCTCGCTCCACATGAGCAGAAAGGCCACGATCGGAAAACCGAGCTGCGCAATGTACTGCATGATCTGGTCCATAGCACAAACCTCCTTTACTTCGTAATGGTAATGGAATAGCCAAAATCAAAGGTCCTTGTCGTGACTTCGGTACCGGTCTCCTGTATGATCGTGACCTTATCCTCAGTCGTGGCGAGAGTCTTGACATACTGATAGGTAACGGGGCTTGCGCTCTCGGTCGCTTTGGCAGCTACGTTCATAGAGATTAACTCCTATATAGTATAGTAGAGGCTGCATTTACGGGACGGTCGATCCCTGCACCCGGGGACATACCCGGTGACCTTGTGCTGCAGCCTCAATTAATATATACCAGAAAAATGCACGAAAGTCAAGCCATCTTTTGTACAACATGCACAAATGCTCTGTAAGGCCCAAAAACGGGCCTACAACGCATTTTAGGCCTCGGACGTGTATTTATACTCCCTCGAAGCCAGAACGTTTTTACCAATTTTTGAC
>Ga0326513_10002377_pt1 | contig 13915 bp, 27 predicted proteins | sample 2_2465_0518_D_FD_203654 | JGI IMG/M metagenome (GOLD analysis project Ga0326513, IMG submission 203654) | Bovine rumen microbial communities from UC Davis, California, United States - 2_2465_0518 | ecosystem: Host-associated > Mammals > Digestive system > Stomach > Rumen | place: USA...
TTGTTGGATTATGTGCGCTTCAAGCGAGCGCAAAAAGCAAAGCAGGAGGCGAAGCAGTGACGCTCAAACAGGTGTGCAACTTGGCATACAGCAGAGGCATTGAGATTGACGATGTACCAATGAAGGCTATCCGCGCCGTGTCCTTCCCGGAGGGGTGGATAGCGATTGACAGCCGCAAATTTCAGTCTGAGGTCGAGTACAAATGCGAACTGGCGCACGAGATCGGGCATTGCGTCGCCGGGAGCTTCTATAATATTCATACGCGGGCGAGCGAAAAGCGGTTGAGCGAACGCCAGGCAAACCGATTCGCCGCCGAGATGCTTGTGCCGTTTTCCGAGTTGCGAAAGGCGATGCAGCGCGGCATCACGTTCAATCGCATACTGGCGCAGATGTTTGAAGTGACCGTTGAGTTTATCGACATGGTGCTTGAAATGTTTGAGGGTGAACTGGTCTCATTCATGCGTAGAATCATAAATTGGAGGGAACATCATGAAGCGCATTCTCGTGTTTGTGCTGGTTTTGATGCTGTGCGTCGGGGCGCTGGCTGATACCGGCATTGACTGGACACAGTACCCAGACGATGAATTGCAAAGCACGATTGATGATCTCACAGAGATGCTAAATGAAGCACAGGCAGAGATCGAGCGACGCACAGAAACAAGTGAAGCAACCGATGATGATTTTATAGAGGGAATGATTGCCGACCAAAAACAGACGTCGGAAGTCAAAGAAAAGATACTTGAAGCTTTTGAGTATTATCAGAAAATGATTCTATTCCAGGTTGACAGGGTTGAAGTAAACCCAAATTATGGTACGACGGTAAACGGCGACTTCATAGCCTCAATTTACATGACGTATGACAAAAAGACGGACAAGACAAGCGATTATGATATGATAGTCAAATGCGCTACAAATGTGGCAACCGTCATAACGCACGGCGCAAAAGAAGTATGTGAGATGGTAGTCTATGTTGATTTGCCGGCATATGATTCCAGCGCAAAGATTCAGCAGTTCGTCAACGAAAAAGGACGCCTTGAATATGGAGATGCAATGTTCCCGAAGGTGATGGTCAACTGATGGCAAAAAAAGGACGCGCGAACAATGGCATGGGGTCTATCCGTCAACGCTCCGATGGGCGCTGGGAGGCGCGATATTCTACCCCGGACGGGCGGCAGAAGTCCATCTATGCGCTGAGCGAAGCGGAGGTCACGAAGAAACTGCGCGGTGCGTTGCATGAGATCGACAGCGGAGCATGGCGGGAACCGTCGAGAATGACGATGGGCGAGTGGCTGGAAATCTGGCTGTCCGACTATCAAGGGCACACAACCGGGCGCACCGTCGAGACATACAAGTGCATCGTGCACAAGCACTTCATTCCCACGTTCGGCACTGTCAAGGTCAACAAGCTGTCGCAGATGCACGTCCGGCGCATGGTCGCTGACCTTCAAAGGGCTGGGCGTTCGGCGTCAACAATTCGCCATTCCTGCGCCATTCTGGGCGGTGCTATGAAGTGCGCTGTCGAGGCGGGGCTGATAAAGTCAAACCCTGTCGAGGGCATCAAGTTACCGCGCAAAGCGAAAACCAAGTTTGAGATCGTGGACAGGGAGCAGATTCCCGCGTTCGTCGAAGCTTCCGAGAACACGCCATACCCGAACGAACTGCTGTTTATGCTGTACACGGGCGTGCGCGTGGGGGAGGCGCGAGGGCTGAAATGGGACGATGTGGACATAGACGCGGGCACAGCGCACATCCAGCGCCAGCTGCACGCCGTCACACACGGGGACAGGTTCACGCCGCCGAAGGACGGAGAGAACCGGGAAATACACCTGCCATCCGAAGCCGTGGAGGTATTGAGGCGCCAGCGCAAGTGCCAGTTGGAGCAGCGAATCGCCGCCGGGAACAAATGGGTCGAAGATGACATTACCCGCGATCTGGTGTTCAGACAGCCGAACGGCAAGGCGCACTCCGAGTTATCCATCTACAAGGCGTGCAAGGCCGCAGGGCAGGAGATCGGCGTTCCTGGGCTGCATCCCCATGATCTGCGCCACAGTTATGCGGTAGCCGCTTTACGGTCCGGCGTGGACGTGAAAACCGTCCAGCACAATCTCGGGCATAAGTCCGCCAGTATCACGCTGGACACCTACGCCGCGTACACATCAGACGCAGGCAAGGAAGGAGCAAAAAAGCTGTCCGATTACCTCAAAAATGCGGGCAAGTGAGGCTGAATAGGGTAATAATTAGGGTCAATGGCGTTGAGAAACAGCCAAAGACCCTTTATTTATTGGGGTTTTCTGCAATAGTAAATCGACCATATGTTTAAGAGTTTGCGTTTTTCAGCGTGTTTTCTCGTGTCTGCTCGTGTATAATTTAATAGTAGAAACACACGAGGATGCACGAGGTCACACGAGCGCAACAGGGTAATTTAGGGTAAAAACCCCGCCTTGTTACGGGCGGGGTAGCTTGCGCATGAACGCATCGTACAGTCGGGGTTGAATGACTTGCAACGTGGACACCAGTTCGTCAACGATGGGCCAGATGTCCGCCGGGTCTCTGCCGTCAATCGCCCGTGAAAAATCCGTGCCGCTGTCGTAATCAATGTGTGTGTCAGCAGGTTCAGCAGGCGCGGCGGCATGGGAGTAACTTATTGCATGATCTGCAACAACTGGCAGGCGTTCGGGTTTTCCGTACAACTCCCGCTTTACGGTCAAACAAGCCGCCAGCTTTTGACACGTCTCAATGCTGGGGTTGACCTCCCCTTGATACCGGGCTATGGATTCATCCAAATCCTTCTCGTAGATCAAGGGGTGTCACCTCACATCTTTTCGACCTTATCCATCAGGCGCTGCATATCGCGCTTGATGTCCTCGACATCGCCGTCAGCGCCAGAGTAGCGGCCCCGGCTGTCACGCTGGGCGTTCATGCGGCCCCGGGCATTGGAGTAACCACCCTCGCGGGAGTAACCCCGGCCTTCGCGGGAATAGCCGCGATAGCTGCCGCCCATGCCGTCGGGGTAGGACCTGGACGAATACTCGCCCTCTTCCTCGTAGGCTTCGATCACCTTGTCGAGGTTCTTTGTCGCGTGCGTGAGTTTGTCTATGACTTCGAGGTTACTTGCGGTGACCTCCTTGGTGCCATAGTTTTTCAGTTCGTCGCACAGCTTCTCTTTGAGTTCGTACAGTTCGTGCATGATAGCACCTCCCAATTAAACCGCCGGGGTGACGGGGTTCGCCACCACATAAGCCGGGATGGGATAGGGAGCAACACGGTTCACGATGTACTGGGTCTGGGCGGTGTTATCCGCCACCAGCGCGGCGGTCTGCGCGGTCTGGGACGCAGCCAAAGCCTGCATGTTGACCTGATTCTGCAGGGCGATATTCTGGGCTTTCAGCGCATCAATCTCCTGCTGGCACATCTTGTCAAGGATGGTCTGCGTCTGGTTCTGGGTCGCGTCAATTACGTCACGCAGAGCAGAGGCAATCGCGCTACGATCAGCGCAAGCCTCGGTCGCTACGACATACTTGAGGTCAGCGAGACCAGCACGATTCTCACAGCCAATTATGTTATCGTATAGGCTCTTTATCCTATACTTCTCACGGTTTCCTCGTGAGTTCAGACTATATCTTCACCCTCCCTTGCGGGTAGGGGTCGGGCACTCGTGTCAGGATTATTGGTCTACCGTCCTCACCTGTTAGTCGTTGAACCTTCCGGGGTACTGTCGTCGGTATTCCCCCGGCTTGGTTGCTGATTGCCATATTTGCAAATGTACTTTGTGCTTTTCCTTATGCCTTGCAAATAGGAATAGATTGTTGTCTTTGCGATTCCGAGTGCTTTACTTGCATCTTCGCACGACTTATACTCAACCCCATTTACAATTACTGGCTTTGATTTGGCTTTATTCCGCGCAACATGTCTATTTATAAAAACTAGTTCACGCGCATCATTCTCATACCGGCATGGTATTCCGTCAGGATTGAATCCACGTTTTAACCATTCGGATGCCGTTCTTTCGCCAATTCCAATCGCAATGGCGAAATCTTTGATACACTCATACCGAACATCTTTATAAACGACTGCACGGCTTCCGCCCTTGTTGTATCGTTTGTCTGTAAATTCAACTTGGTCAAGCCCTTTGTATCTGCACTTTTCACCTTGGGCATTGACACCTTTTTTGCACCACGTTGCGACCACTTCAGACGAGGTATGGTAAGCCTCACAAACCGCCTTAATTGAAGGATATTCACGTTCGCCTATAATTACAGCTTTCCGTTTCCGGCTGTTTGTCTTTTCGGCTATCGTCTTGTCCTTCATGGGATTGTTTTCAGACATGCGTTTGCGTTGTTCTTCGGATTTCATCACATTAACTTCCGAATAATGCGCCCGCAATTCGTCTGTCCACCATTCCACGGTTCCACCATATCCGCCATTATGTATGTTACACACACATTGACCGCGATCGTGCATTTCGTTTATACGGACAAACTCAAACTCAAAAGCCTCGCGTTCGGTTCCAAACTCTTTAACTATTCTACTATCGCATTCAAAACGACGTATCATTTCATTAAAGAGCCGGTTGTGTTTCCTGACCTTGTATCTTCGCCCGGTACCTTTACCGACGTAAATCACTTCGCCAGTTTCCACAATAAACCATTCATACACATAATACATGTACTTCACCTCCGCTTACTCTATTTTAATTATACATCAAAACTGCGCGAAAGTAAAGTGCAAATTTAGGTTTTCCAGCAATTCACCCGATTGCCATAGCGGATTACGCCGCTAAAGTGCCTACTGCTTCATATTTTGCGAAGGTGAAAACGTCCTTGACTTTATGGACTACTTTCTTCAAGCACTGAGCAAGCTGGGACTGGATTCCGTTGAAGCCTTGCAGGGTCGCGGTCTGCGCGGCGAAATTCTGCTGCATATCGGCAATCTGCCTCGCGTTGTTGGCGATCTCATTCTGGGCAAAGCCATTGGAGATAGCCGCGTTCACGCCAGCGAAGCCGCCACACAAGGCGGTCTGAACGTCGCCGAAGCCGCTGGTGATGGAGTTCTGGATGCCGTTGACCTGAGTATTGAGCATCTGGTCGCGGAAGCCGTCGTTGATGTTCTGGGAGTTGTTCATCCACGGATAGAGACCATCGCCACCGAAGCCCCCACCCATGCCCCAGCCGCCGTTGCCGAGCAGCAGGAACAGGAGAATAATCCAGAATCCATCACCGCCCCAGCCGCCGCCGAAGCCGTTGCCCGCATTGCCGGCGGGCTGCACCAACATGGTGGTGCCCATAGATTCATCAGTAAGTGCCATAAGGATGTAAAGTCCTTTCATGTATTTTCAACCGTCTGCGCGCTTGACGGATGAAGTCGAATGTGGTATAATACATACATTCACTGGTAACGTGATGACGGCAGGCCTCGTTATCCTGCCAGTGATACGAGTAGCTACGAGCGGACGGGATCGCAACCACGTACCAGCCGAGCACTCGGAAAGACGTTCTCTGCTGGTCAGAGGGCGAGAAAAAGCGCTGTCCGCATGCGGGCGGTGCTTCTTTTATTTGCCCATAATGCGTTGAAACTGCTGGGCCATCTGAACCGCCTGATTGTACTGTTGCTGAGAAACCTTGCCGCTGTTCAAAAGCTGCTGCACCTGCTGGCGTGGGTCGCCCTTGAACATCTGCTGGAACTGCTGAAACCGTTGCATTATGGCGGTCATGGGGTTGCCGGGCATCTGTCCGCCCATCTGATTGTAGAGTGGATTACCCATTCAGTTTTGCCTCCTTCTTGCTCTCGATCTCTGCTTTGAGCGCGTCTATCCGCGCCGCGAGGGCTTCTATTTCAGCCTTTGTCGCGTAGTCGGGGGAGTTTATAGGGGCTGGGCTTGACGCGCTCATAGGCGCATTTACGGGCGCTTGATTGCGTATGGTGTAGTCCAGGATTTTCATTGACGGCATACCGCTGGCATCAGCGGATTTCAAATAGATACATTGCGATTCGCTGTCCCATAGCTGAACCGTCGTGTTCGGTGCAACGAGGTACGCTTTTGCTCCTGCCTCTCCCGAAACCCAGATGATTCCGTTGTTCTGCTGTGCGGGCTGTTGCTGTGGAATCTGGGGCTGATACTGCGGTTGATAGTACATCGGCTGATACGTCGCCGGGAATCCTCCGTTGAATGCCATTATTTCCCCTCCTGTTCGCCCCAGTAGTAGGTCGGTATCTCATTGCTTGAATCCCACGAATCCCATATCTGCCCGTTGATCACAGCGGCAACGTGCCCGGTGAAGCCCAGTACATACACGCCTTTGGGATGCTCACGGACGAAGTCGGCGGCGGTGTAACAGTCCGGGCAGTAGTCCGGAATCGTCGCCCGGTAAAAGCCGATTTGCCGCAGGATGCTCCCATACACGGCGTTCTCGTCCATCGTCTGCCCCATCTGCTTCGCACGCTCTGCTATGAGATCAAAGGCATCGTCCCAACTGATGTTGAGCACGGCGGCGATAGCGCGTATCACACAGTCCCGCGTGTGCGCCGCGACAGGGTTCGGGTTGAAGTATCGGTACACGCTCATTTCGTTCATCCTCTCCACGCCTTTATTCTCCCATCTTTACGCCCGTTTCGACAGGACGCAGGCAGGACACATTCGGGACGCTCAGAGGACAGTTTCGGGCAAATATTAAAAAATTATTAAATCGCTCATTTTCGCCATTTGGGGGCTTTACAATACTAACATTTGGTAGTATAATAAAGACAGTTAAGAGATACCAAACGACATTCAAGGAGGTCACCACAATGAAGAAGATCACCGCGCTGGAAATCATCACCGAAGCCGTAAACACAGGCTCCTGCTACATTGGCAGCTTCGAACCCGACTTTGCCGAACAGACCAGCAAGAAGATTGAGAGCATCGAGCGGTACATCCGCAAGGCGCACATCTACAACCTGAGGAACGAGTACAAGAACGTCGGAACCGAGTGCTACATGATCGTAAAGTAAAACCGACGACGCCGAGCCCGGCGGCTAAACCGGGCACCACGACAGACCGAAAGGAGATCATCACAATGACGAACGCTCAGATAGCTCACAAGATGGGACTGGACAAGGTAAAGCATCCCGGCTGGGAATACAAGGACGCTCTGAGGCACGCCGGCATGGAGATCATCGGTGAGAAGGTCATGATACTGAGCCTTTCCTGCTACGAGGGAAAGATGGAAACGAGCCGGGGCACGCTGCACATCTACTGCGGCGAGAACGGCACCGCCCGCATCGACAAGCCCAACGGCACTCACAAGTGGGTGTACGAAAAGACCCCGGCGCAGATTGCCGCCCAGATCAAGCAGATCGCGGAATACTACAACTGACTGAAAGCGAAGCAAACGAAAGGAGAGGTCAAGATGTTTAAGCGTTTGGTGAAGATGATCGTTGCAGTGAACAACATGGAGGACTATAGCACGGCGTACGGCACCATCGACCAGATGTTCAATCAGGGCAAGATCAGTTGGGACGAGCACGAACTGCTGTACGACCTGCTGGGCAAGATCAGGATTGCGTGAAAGGAGAGGACAACATGAAGATCACCGACAAGCTGGCGCTGATGCGGGAGATCACCCGCAGGAACAACGAACGCTGGAACATCACCAGCAAGGAGCAGGACGACAGGCAGACGGCAGTTGAGTACAGCGCGAGGGAAGCGATGATGGCGCTGTACATCAGGTAACAGATCGCCCGCCCGTGGGCATGGTACGCAGGCAAGGAGGTATTATGGGACGCAGCAAGAAGCACGTATGGGTTGCTATCGTGAACGACGGCAACGGCGGCTGGCACATCTTCGAGAAGCTGTGTGACGAGCGCGGCGGGGAAGTGGACGAGTTCGGACAGCGGTGCTCCGGCATCGGGCTGGCGCTGGGCGGTTCGCTGGTGACGATGTATCGCAAGTGCGATGTCGTTGAGCGGGCGAGGCTATAGAACGCGCAGAGACGCGCAGAAACCCGCCTATTACGCGACGCTTTGGGGAGGGCGTATAAGTTATAGGGCATGACGAGGGCGGCGCAGAGAACGCTTCTACGCCGTCAGAGAAAAGGAGGATTGGCGATGGGAATTGACGTTTACCAGATGGTCACAGACCGCATCATTGCGATGCTGGAACAGGGTGAAATCCCGTGGGACAGGCCGTGGACGGGCGCAGGGCGGTACGCCATCAAACGCGCCAGCGGCAAGCCGTACAGCATCCTCAATCAGATGCTTCTCGGTAACCCCGGCGAGTATCTCAGCTTCAACGAGTGCAAGAAGCTGGGCGGCAAGATCAAGAAGGGCGCGAAGGCGAAGATCGTCGTGTTTTGGAAGATGCTCGACAAGCCGATGGAGGACAAGGACGGCAAACTGATGGTCAACGCCGACGGCGCGATCAGGACGCGGAGCATACCGTTCTTGAAGTATATGAACGTGTTCCACATCGACGATTGCGAGGGCATAGAGCCGAAGCACTACGATGAAATCATGCGTGACTTCAACCCCATCGACAAGGCAGAGGAAGTCATTGCCGGGTACGTCCAGCGCAGCGGCATCGCCTTGGAACACGTCAAGCAGGGGCGGGCGTACTACAGCCCGGACATGGACAAGGTTGTGCTCCCGCTGAAAGAACAGTTTACCAGCGAAGCCGGGTACTACGGCACGGCGTTCCACGAACTGACCCACAGCACCGGGCACCACAGCCGACTTGACCGTATCACCGCCGGGGCGTTCAGCTTCGGCGACGAAAGCTACAGCAAGGAGGAACTGGTCGCCGAGATCGGCAGCGCGTCGCTCATGAACGTGCTGGGCATCGAGACCGACGATAGCATCCGCAACAACGCCGCATACATCCAGAGTTGGATAAAGGCGCTCCGCAACGACAAGCGGCTGATCGTGTCGGCGGCATCCAAGGCGGGCAAGGCTGTGGAGATGATCGCTCCGAACTTGACGGGCGACACCATTTGATAGTATAATACGGGTGGGAGGTGGGACAATGCCGAAACGAAACCGGGACTATTCTGTCCCGCGCCGCACCAACGACAGCAAGATCGCACAAGCCCGGATAAAGAAGGGCTGGACGCAGGCGCAACTTGCAGACGCTATCGGCGTGATCTACCAGCAGATAGGTAGCTGGGAGAGCGGCAGACGCAAACCGAAGATCGACGCGCTCATGCGCATCGGTGACGCGCTGGGCATAGACTGGACAACCTTGATCGAAGAGTGACCCTCACGGGTTGCTCTTTATTTTTTAAGATTTTATTAAATCGTTCTTTTCTGCCCTTTTTAGGCTTTACAATACTAACATTTGGTAGTATAATAAAGACAGTTAAGGAAGCCCACTACAAACAAGGAGGTCACAACGATGGCGCACGCGATGGAATACATCAAGACCGATAGGAACGGCACGAAATACTTCTACGACTGGAATTGCCCGCGCTGCGGCGGCGAAGGAGAATCGATGATGTGGTTTCGCACCGGGTGCACCTGCTACGAGTGCGGCGGCAACGGCAAGCGCCGCACCCCGAAGCTGGTCAAGAAGTACACCGATGAGTACGCGGCGAAACTGGATGCGAGGCGCCAAGCCAAATGGAACCGCGAGCACGCGGACGAGATCGCAAAGGCGGAAGCCGAACGCGCCGAGCGCGAAGCCGCAGAAGCGCAGCGCAAGGCCGAAGAAGAAGCTGAGCGCATTCGCAGGGCTGGCAACTACATCGGCGAAGCCGGTCAGAAGATCAAGACGAGGGTCATCTTCGACCACGAGGCTTCCTTCGAGACAATGTACGGTTTCATGACGATCTACACCATGAAGGACGCCGACGGAAACACGCTGGTATGGAAAACCGGCAGCGGCTCACTGATGAACAAGGCAGGCGAGATTCCCGAGAGCGGCGATGAAATTGAGATTCAGGGCACGATCAAAGAGCACAGCGAATACAACGGCGTCAAGCAGACGGTGCTCATTAGGGTCAAGAGGCTGGGATAAACCGAACACGCCGAGCCGGGGCGCAAGCCCCGGCAGCATGAAAGGAGCGAGAACGATGAAGCAGTACAAAGTTAGCTACCTAATCCAAACAACGTCTACATACGGGAGATACAACTACGACGGTGCGCGGGTTATCGAAGCCGAAAGCAAGGAGGAAGCAATCAAACGATTGAAGGCCGACATCGCGGCCAAGACCTCCCGCAAAAGGTACAAGGTGATCGTTCGTTCAACCGTTGAAATATAAGCCTACAAGCCCTCCCGGCGGGGCAATACACCGGGAGAAGGAGGACAGCATGGCAGACTTCATCAATGTTCAGCGGCTATCCAATACCGTGCGGGTAGTGATCGAACCGTGGTTCAACGGCAAGTACAAGATCGCCGCACAGCAATACGCCCCGGACTACTGCTATGGTTGGGAAGTCAGAGCAGATGGGTGGCACAATACCAGCGCCCGGTTCAGTTCGTCGCTCGAAGGAGCGAAGCGCGTGTTTGATGAGATGGTTCGGAGCGAACAACGGTGGCTTGAACAGCGAGCATAACGACATCCCGCCCCGGAGGTAACGAGGGAAGGAAGGATGAATTATGGGAAAGTACAAACTTGGTCAACGCGTTAGAATAGTTCATGCCAACAACATACATTCGCGCTTCGGAATCGTTCACGAGCAATGGGATGATCTGCCGTGTTATTTCATAAAGGTTGGTTGCAAAGAAGATTATGGACGAAACCTTTTGAAGATATACGGGAATGACGTTGAACATTGCATATTGCTTGGAGAGGCTTCGTTGGAACCATTTGAAAAGGAGGTATGAGCATGAAGGTTTACCGCTACTACTGCCAGTTCCGCCCGCCGATGCCCGGGGCGATTCCCCGGGACGGGCTGGTGAACATCGCAGACTTCGACTACCCGCAATCCTTCAACGGCATCAGCGCATGGGGCTGGGCTGAGTACAGCAGGGAGTTGACGGAAAAGGAGATACACGACTACGAACTGGCGGCTTCGTCAAACAACCCGCTTGAATACCCGTAGGACGCGCAGAAACCCACCTTTTACGCGCTGTAGCGCAAAGGGCGTATAAACTATAAGGGAACGCGACACGCGCTTATACGCGCTTCTACGCGCAAATAAAAAGACCCGCCAAGGCCGAAGCCAAGGCGGGTTTTGTCATAGGTGGGTGAATAGCTGTTCCTGCAGTTTGTACACGATGCGGCGCACCTGACGGTCTGACATATCAAATTCTTCGGCGAGGCGCTCAAATGTAATGCCGTCGATCAGGCGGCGTTCAAGGATACGCCTGTCGCGCTCGCTATGGACATACTCGGCGATGATCTCACGGATTCGGCTGTTACTGTACTCCATGCGCTATCTCCTGCTGGTCGACCTTGCGGTAGGCATTGAGATACCAGCATCGACTGTCGCCGTCATACGTCAGATCGAAGCACATGCCGAATGAGACCGTCGCCGTGATCAGACACTTGAAGTGCTGCAGAACCGTCGATTGCCAGACAACGAACAGGGTGTAGTCTGTATGGTCGATGTGACTGTCGATGTACTCACGGACAATGGCAAGCGCTTCGTCAACCATCCTGCGCCTCCGATTCCTCGGACAGCGGCACAGCGACATACATATTGCTTTCGGGCGGGTGGTTGATGTACTCGCTGACAGCCGCTTCGATTTCGGTCACGTTGATGTCGTAGCCATGCGCCCGCAGGAACGCCTTGACGTACTCCATCTTCTTCGTGCCCATGCCCTCGGTCTGGTAGATTTGTTCGGCGGCGTACACGCCAGCCTTGACCAGCGCCCGGATGTACGCCTGCTGTTCGTTGGTCGTGCGCGCCTTAATCCACGGAATGAGGCGGTAGGTGATGATGACAGCGATCAGGTCAATAATAGCCAGCAGGATGTGGGTCAGGTTGATATTCATGCTGTTCCTCCTTTTGCAAAATACGCGATGCCAGCGCCGATGGCGGCGATGACGATGTACTTGATGACCTCATACGTTACCTTCTTCCAGTTGTCAGCGGGTTCACGTTCAAGGTCTCCCAGACGGCGGTCAACGCCCTGCACAGATAGCTTGATCTCGCCTATGCTGGATGTTAGGTTGCTTACGGCGTTGGACAGGCGTTCGAGGATGATCTGCGTCTCGGACAGTTTTCTCAGGGATTCGTCGTGCTCGTCCAGTCGCCGCCGGAAGGATGCGTGTTCGGTCTCGTTGGATGCCAAGTCAGCCTTGACATCCGCATACTGTTCATCGTTCATCGGCTATTCACCACCTTCGCGTATCTGCTGGACACCCAGCCAACAGCCCCATCGAAATCAATCTGATACCAACCATCCGTTACAAGCCCATATTCGTATTTCTCGCCTTTGTGGGCTACGCCGATGATGTTGTTGTTGACGCCGGGGCCAGTCCGCACGTTGACGCTGTTGCCGGTGATCTCCACCTTGCTTTTGCCCAGCTTGACCATCAGCGCATCATAGCTGGCATGGTCAAAGATGCCGGTGACGGGCAGCCCCTCCGTGCGCTGGAAACCCTTGACGTTGGCTTCGGTTTCCGAACCGAAGTCACCGTCAGCGCCGTAGCGCGGGAAGGACCAGCCCAGCTTCATCAGATCCTCTTGCAGTTCCTTTACGTCGTCGCCCTTGTCGCCCTTTTTGAGATCGCGATCACCCAGCTTGTAGGTGGTGGGCGTGGTGTCGCTCCCAGCCTTGGAGCCGTTGGTAAGCACGACCACGGTGTGCCCTTGCGTCTTGGTGACAAGGATGTCACCGCGCCGGAGGTATGCGCTGGATTCTTGGTATTTATCGCCCCGCATTTCAACGAACGCGCCGGATTTCAAGAGCACGCTCGCCTCGTTGGTGGTGCGGAAGTTCGGCAGATCAACACCAGCATAGGCACAGCACACGCGCACAAGGGCGGAGCAGTCAGTCTCGCAGGGCGTGGTGACCTTCGAGCAGTTGAAGCCCAAAGGCTTTGAAACGCTGTACAGCGTCCCGCGCTGATTCTGGTCATAGCCGATGTTCTTGTTGTTACACGCCCACTGCATATCCTGCGCGATCTTCTCCGCCACGCCAGTATTCTTCGCCCGGAACACGCGCCAGCCCTTGGAATGGAGATACCAGCTTTGAGTGCTGACCTCTTTGCCCGTCTGGTCGCCAGCTGCGCCACCCTTGGCGTTGCCGTGCTCGTCGATTCGTGCGCTGCCGATCTTTACTGCCATTTCGTTACCTCCTGCGAATTGATCATAGTATCGTTGTGAGTATGCCGCCCGCTTGACCTTCACGGCTTCGCTCTGGTCTGCTGGGCGCTCAAATTTGACCAGCACGACGTCCGATGCCTCCCGCACGCTCTGGGCGCTCTGGAGGGCACTGAGGACGGCTGTGGACGCGCACAGCTCAGCCCATAGGACATCCAGTTGGAGATCGAGGTCGCCGATGCTCCGGCCCTGCTCCCGCGCCATGGACAGCAGGCGCGTTTTGCGTGACCAGTATGTCCACTGGGCAAGTCCGTACCCAGCCCCGTCAAACACAAAACTGTTGTATCTGCCGCTGTCCACGGCCTCGGTGTACTCGTCATCCGAAAATCCGAACCGCTTCTCATAGGTGTTTTGCAGGTTGCGCGGGTTCAAGCCGGATTCGGCGTAAAGGTTACCCATTACGCCGGAAACACCGAAGGGATTCCCGATCTTGCAGATCAGAAACCCCCAGATGCGGGAATCATTCACGGGACGCTCACCTCCCGTCCTGACTTATTGTGTCCGCCCAAAAATCGGGCCTTGAAAACACCAGTATTTACGGGCTTTTTCGCCATTTCCACGCCACCCCTCTTTAAGTCAGCATTGACAGAATATGTTACAATGGATATGAGGTGATGAGCATGGACGAGCGAAAAACCCACCGTGGTCGCCCTCGCCTCGGGTCGCCTAACCC
>Ga0326513_10002378_pt1 | contig 13913 bp, 10 predicted proteins | sample 2_2465_0518_D_FD_203654 | JGI IMG/M metagenome (GOLD analysis project Ga0326513, IMG submission 203654) | Bovine rumen microbial communities from UC Davis, California, United States - 2_2465_0518 | ecosystem: Host-associated > Mammals > Digestive system > Stomach > Rumen | place: USA...
TGAGGATCTCCTCGAGGTCGGCCTTGACGACGTGGAACTTCGCCTTCTCGTCGTTGTTGGCGAGGTCGATGTCCTTGGCGAACGGAATGTTGCCAATCGGGGTCTCGTTGGCCTTGACCTGGCCTTCGATGCGCTGGCAGATCCACTTCAGGACGCGGCTGTTGTCGCCGAAGCCCGGCCACATGAAGCGGCCGTCGTCGCCCTTGCGGAACCAGTTGACGAAGTATATCTTCGGGAGCTTCGTCGCGTCGGCGGAGGTGCGCTCCATCTCCAGCCAATGCTGGAAGTAGTCGGCGACATTGTAGCCGAAGAAGGGGAGCATCGCCATCGGGTCGCGGCGGACCTGGCCGATCTGGTCGGAAATGACGGCGGCCGTGACTTCGGAGCCGGCGGCGGAACCCATGAATACGCCGTGGGTCCAGCTCTTGGCCTCGTTGACCAGCGGGATCGTGGAGGGGCGGCGGCCGCCGAAGAGGATCGCGTCGATCGGCACTCCGGTGGGCTTGCCCTTGAAGATGCCCTTGAAGCCGGACTTGTCAAGCACCGGGCAGTTCTCGGCCGGGGCGGTGAAGCGGCTGTTCTTGTGGGCGGCGACATAGCCGAGCGCCTTGACGTCGGCCTTGGTCATGCCGGGCTTCGGCCCCATGCGCTTGCGGTCGTCGATACAGCGGTAGCAGGGGTTGCCCTTCCAGTCGATGCCTTCGGCGGGCGCGTCAATGCCCATGTCCTCCCACCAGATGTCGCCATCGGGAGTAAGGACGACGTTCGTGAAGATGGTGCCCTTCTTGCAGGACTTGAGGGCGTTGGGGTTGGAGTCGTTGGAGGTGCCGGGGGCGACGCCGAAGAAGCCGTTCTCGGGGTTGATCGCGTAGAGGCGGCCGTCGTCGCCGGGCTTGAGCCAGGCGATGTCGTCGCCGATTGTCTGGAGCTTCCAGCCGGGGAGCTTGGGAAGCATCATGGCGAGGTTGGTCTTACCGCAGGCCGACGGGAAGGCGGCCGTGACGTGATACTGCTTCTTTTCAGGCGAGGTGAGGGTGAGGATGAGCATGTGCTCGGCCATCCAGCCCTGGTCCTTCGCGAGCTTGGAGGCGATGCGGAGGGCAAAGCACTTCTTGCCGAGGAGGGCGTTTCCGCCGTAGCCCGAGCCGAACGACCAGATCTCGCCGTCTTCGGGGAACTGCGTGATGAACTTGTCCTCGATGTTCTTGGCGCAGGGCCAGGCGACATCCTTCTGCCCCTTGGCGAGGGGGGCGCCGACGGAGTGGATGCACGGGACGAAGTCGCCGTCCTTGCCGAGGTGCTTGAGGACCGCGTCGCCGGTGCGCGTCATGATGTTCATGTTCACGACGACGTAGGGGGAGTCGGTAATCTCGATGCCGTACTGGGTGATGGGGTTGCCGATCGGGCCCATGGCGAAGGGGATGACGAACATCGTGCGGCCCTTCATGCAGCCGGAGTAGGACTTGAGCATCTTGGCCTTCATCTCCTCCGGGTCCATCCAGTGGTTGGTGGGGCCGGCGTCGATTTCGCGCTTCGAGCAGATGAAGGTGCGGCCCTCGACGCGGGCGACGTCGCTTTCGTGGGAGCGGGCGAGGTAGCAGTCCGGGCGCTTTTTGGGGTTAAGCTTGATGAACTGGCCCTTCTTGACCATGGACTCGCAGATGGCGAGGTGTTCGGCCTTCGTGCCGGTCACGACCACGATTTTGTCAGGTGTGCAGACCTTGTTCCACTTATCTACCCAGGCGAAAACCTTGGCGTTTTCAAATTTGGGTGTCTTGGCGAGTTTGGCGGTGGATGCCATCTTTTAGTTCTCCTATTAGCTTTGTTCCGGCGTCGCCCGACCGGGCGCACGTTCCGGCATGAAAAGAATGATGAAACCATTCTACCAAAATCGGCCGCGTTTCGCCATATCTTTTTATCGGCGCTTGACATTGGGAGCGGATTCTAGTAGAATAGCAAACTCAAATTCGAACAGGAAAGGATTCTGAAAATGAAGCAACTTTGGCAACCCTCCAAGATTAAACGCGTCCGCAAGCTCGGCTTCCGCGCCCGCATGGCAACGCGCGGCGGCCGCAAGGTTCTCGCCCGCCGCCGCCAGAAGGGCCGCGCCCGCCTGACGCAGGCATAGTCGCGCACCAGCGGGGTCCGCTGCGGCCATGGCCACACCCGGCGGAGCAGACGCCCGGTTGCGCCGGGGCGAGCGCTTCATGCGCGCCGACTACCGGCGCGCCTTCGCAGAGGGGAAGTCTTTCCCCTCGCGTTCTTTTGTCGGCTGGATTGTCCACGCGGAAGGCGACGGGCCGGCGCGGCTGGGCGTCGTTGTCTCCAAACGCACTTTCCCGCTGTCCGTAGAGCGCAGCCGCGCGCGCCGTCTCATGCGCGAGGCCTTCAGGCAGAGCAAGGGCGAAATCGCCGACGGCGTCTGGCTCCTGCTCATCGGCAGGCGCCGCCTCGCCAAGTCAAGCTCCCGCGATGTCACGCGGGAGCTGCGCGCCTTCTACGGCCGGAATGGGATTCTGCGGGCAAAGGCGGCCCCGCACGGGGCGCAGGAGCCGGCCCCATGAAATGGCGGCCCGTGACATGGGCCATCGTAACGCTGGTCCGCGCCTACAAGGCGACTCTTTCACCGCTTTTCTACGGCTGCTGCCGGTTCTCCCCGTCCTGCTCGACATACTGCATCGAGGCCGTCGAAACCCATGGCCCCCTGCGCGGCGGATGGCTCGCCCTGCGGCGACTCCTCAGATGCCACCCCTTCGGGCCTAGCGGTTACGACCCGGTGCCCGGGAGGGAGGAAAGGCGCGAAAGGGAAGACGGAGACGGCAGGAGCGGCAAATAGGCGGCAAGCGGCAAAACGACATGACAGAGTGAAAGACGACTTGGGACAATTGACTTGGTGTTTGATGGTTGAATCTTTTTGAATTTTGAGGTTTACGGCATGAACAAACAGGACATTGCAATTGTAATACTTCTTGTGGCCCTGCTTTTTGGCTGGATGCACTACCAGAACAAGGCCAACAGCCGGCGCATGGAGGAATGGCGGCGCCAGCAGGCCGAGCTCGCGGCGGCCAACCCGGCCGCCCTTCCCGCGGACACGGCCATTTCCGCGCCGACCGGCGCAGGCGACGCCGCCGCGCCACAGGCGGTGCAGCCCCCCCCGGACGCAGAAGCCGAAGTGGCGCAGCCGGACGAAGAGCCCGAGTCCGGCATCCCGGAACAGTTCGCCACGCTTGAAAACGGGGAACTTAAAGTCGCCATATCCACCAAGGGCGGCGCGATTTCGTCCGCCACGCTCGTCGGCTACCGCCAGACAATCGCCAAGGACAGCGGCGACATCGTTTTCGACTACTCGGGCGCAAAGGCGCTTGCCCTTTCCGGCATCCCCGGCTTCTCCGCCAATGCGGACTTTGAGATAACCGAGGCTTCGCCCACAAACGCCGTCCTCACGCGCGCCCTTCCCGACGGCACTATCCTGACCAGGTCGTTCTCGCTGCTGCCGGACTACCAGATAGCGCTCAAGGACACCTTCCTCGCCAGCGCCGACGGCGGCCCCGCCTTCACCGACAACGCCTTCATCGGCGTTGGCTCGCTGGAGCGCCAGTCGCGCGGCAACACGAGCATTCTCTCCATCGACAACCTCCCGGCCTTCGACTCCGCCAAGGTCAACCACTGGGAGCGCAAGCGCGCGCTAACAAAGCTATTCACCGGCGGCAGCGGCGGCGGATGCTCCGGGGCGCCCGACGCCGCGCAGTTCCCCGCCAGGATTGCGAAGTCGTTCGACGAGCCGCAGCGGTGGGTCGCTTTGAAGACACGCTTCTTCGCGCAGGCGCTGTGCGGCGAATCCGCCGGCTACGCCGTCTCGGCCGCGCGCGCCACCGAGCGCGGCCCGCTGCGCGTCCAGACCATCTCCGCCTCGCTCCGCCTCCCCGCCGCATCGTTCCGCAAGAACGAGGCGACTGTGATGTCGTACAGGCTCTACATCGGCCCCAAGAAGCTCTCCGTCCTCCGCAAGTTCGCCCAGAAGTCCGGCGACATCATGGAGTTCGGGATGTCAAAGTGGCTCTGCGTGATCCTCCTGCCCATTCTGAATGGTCTCAACGCCGTGTTCCACAACTACGGCGTGGCGATAATCGTCCTCACGATAATGGTGCGCCTCCTCTTCTGGCCGCTGACCCGCAAGAGCAACGAGAGCATGAAGCGGATGGGCGCCATCCAGCCGCAGCTCAAGGCCATCCAGGAAAAGTTCAAGGGCGACCCCCAGAAGCTCCAGCAGGAGACGATGAAGCTGTACCGCGACAACCACGTCAACCCGATGTCGAGCTGCCTCCCGATGCTCATCCAGATCCCCGTGTTCATCGCTCTTTTCGTCGTGCTGCGCTCGGCGACCGAGCTGCGCTTCGCGCCCTTCCTCTGGATCCGCGACCTCAGCGAGCCGGAGAACCTGCTTGCCGGCCTCATCCCCGGCGGCCCGGCGCTTAACATCCTGCCCTTCCTGATGGCCGGGACGATGTTCCTCCAGAGCAAGCTCACCCCGTCGATGGGCGACCCGTCGCAGCAGAAGATGATGATGTGGATGATGCCGCTCATGATGTTCTTCATGTTCTACTCCATGCCGTCGGCGCTTCTCCTGTACTGGACCGTCTCACAGTTCCTGGCGATTGTCCAGCTCATGCGCCAGCGCCGCGCCCGCGAGGCCGCTGCGGCCGTAGGCCCCGACGGCGTGATAGACGGCGACGCCGTGACGCGCCAGGAGCGCCGCCGCCGCGAACGCGAAAACGCCTAGCGCGGGAAGCCATGTCCGGGTTCATCACAATTGAGGGGGCGCGTGAGCACAACCTCAGGAACATCAGCGTAAAAATCCCCCGGAACTCGCTGACCGTCGTCACGGGGCTTTCCGGCTCCGGCAAGTCGTCCCTGGCCTTCGACACGCTCTACGCGGAAGGCCAGCGGCGCTATGTGGAGTCCCTCTCCGCATACGCGCGACAGTTCCTCGGCCAGCTCCAGAAGCCGGAACTCGACCACATCGACGGTCTCTCGCCGGCCATCGCGATCGAACAGCGCACCACCAGCAACAACCCGCGCTCAATCGTCGCGACATCCACCGAGATCCACGACTACCTGCGCCTGCTCTACGGGTCAATCGCCGTCCCCCACTGCCCCAAGTGCGGCCGGCCCGTGAGGAGCCAGAACGCCGAGGAGGTCGTCAATGCGATGATGCGCCTCCCCGAGAAGACGAAGCTGACGATTCTCGCGCCCGTGGTGCGCGGGCGCAAGGGCGCCCAGGGCGACGTCCTCGACGAGCTCAGGCAGGCCGGGTTCGCGCGCGTCCGCCTCGACGGCCAGATATTCGACATCGAGTCGGTCCCGCCGATTGACAAGAAGCGCAACCACAACCTTGAGGCCGTCATCGACCGCATCGTCGTCGCCCCGACGGCGCGCACGCGCCTTACCGACTCCGTGGAGCTGGCGCTGAAGCGCGGGAACGGGCTCCTGTTCGCCATCATAGCGCAGCCCGGCGCCGACAAGGACGAGGAGCGCATTTTCTCGGAGAAGAACGCCTGCCCGCACTGCTCGATTTCCTTCGAGGAACTCAAGCCGCGCAATTTCTCTTTCAACAACCCCCACGGCGCCTGCCCGACATGCTCGGGCATCGGCCGCCAGCTTGTCTTCTCCGAGGAGCTGGTCGTCCCGGACGACTCCCTCTCCCTCGACGACGGCGCAATCCAGCCCTGGGCGCACGGCGGCTTCTACGTCCGGCGATACTACAAGCACTTCCTGCGCGGCCTCGCCCGCCTCTACGGCGCAAGCCCCACCGTGGCCTACAAAAAGCTGCCGGCCAGTTTCCGCGACATCCTCATGCACGGCACCGGCGGCGAACCAATCGACGTTGAACTCCGGTCGCGCGGCAAGGTGTTCCACGTCAACAAGCCCTTCGAAGGCGCGCTCGCCGCGCTCCACCGACTCTACCTCGAAACGGAGTTCGACGAAACGCGCGAGAAGCTGGAGCGCTACATGGTCCTGCAGGAATGCCCGGACTGCCACGGCGCCCGCCTCAAGCCGGAGTCGCGCGTCGCGACTGTCGCCGACCGGACTATCACCGAAGTGATGTCGATGTCCGTCCGCGCAGCCGACCTTTTCTTCGAGGAGCTGCCTTCGCGCCTGACCGCCCAGGAGATGAAGATCGTCGGCGAAGTCGTCAAGGAAATCCGCAAGCGCCTGCGCTTCCTGATCGACGTCGGCCTGGACTACGTTACGCTCGACCGCGAATCATCTTCGCTCTCCGGCGGCGAAATGCAGCGCATCCGCCTCGCGACTCAAATCGGGAGCGGGCTCGTGGGCGTCCTCTATGTCCTCGACGAGCCGACAATCGGCCTCCATTCGCGCGACAACGAGAAGCTGCTCGCCATGCTGCGCCAGCTCCAGTCCCGCGGCAACACCGTCGTGGTCGTAGAGCACGACGAGGATGTCATCCGTTCCGCCGACCACATCATCGACCTCGGGCCGGGCGCCGGACGCGAGGGCGGCAATGTCGTGTACGAGGGCGGCATCGCCGGCCTTCTGAAATCCGGCTCCCTGACGTCCGACTACCTGAACGGCCGCCGCCGCATCGTCTCAACGCGCCGCGTCGCCCCCGGCAAGGACCGCATTGAAATCTGCGGCGCCGCCGAACACAACATCAAGGGCATCGACGTCTCCATCCCCCTCGGATGCTTCGTCTGCGTGACCGGCGTATCGGGTTCGGGCAAGTCCTCCCTTGTCGACGGCATCCTGCGCAAGTATCTGAAGAAGCTCTTCTACCACGCCTCCGAGGAGCCTGGCAAATTCCGCAAGATTTCAGGGACCGACCTCATCGACAAGGTCATCGAGATTGACCAGAGCCCAATTGGCACGACGCCGCGCTCCAACCCCGCCACCTACACCGACGCCTTCACGCCCATCCGTTCGCTCTTCGCCAAGACCCCCGCCGCGCAGATGCGCGGCTACGGCCCTGGGCGCTTCAGCTTCAACGTCAAGGGCGGGCGCTGCGAGGCGTGCAAGGGCGACGGCGCGATCAAGACCGAAATGCACTTCCTGCCCGACGTCTACGTCACCTGCGACCAGTGCGGCGGCAGGCGCTACAACCAGGAGACGCTTCAGGTCAAATACGCCGGCAAGTCCATTGCCGACGTTCTCGACATGACTATCGACGAGGCCTGCGAGGTCTTCGCCCCCGTCCGCGCCATCGCGAACAAGCTCCAGACCCTGAAGGACGTCGGCCTCGGCTACATCCAGCTCGGCCAGTCCTCGACGACGCTCTCAGGCGGCGAGGCGCAGCGCGTCAAGCTCGCCACGGAACTCTCCCGCGCCTCGACCGGCAAGACGCTCTACCTCCTCGACGAGCCGACGACCGGCCTGCACTTCGCCGATGTCCACAAGCTGCTGGAGCTGCTGCTCCGCCTCCGCGACGCCGGCAACACCGTCCTGGTCGTCGAACACAACATGGACGTCATCGGCGCGGCCGACTACATCATAGACCTCGGCCCGGAGGGGGGGGACGACGGCGGCCACCTCGTCGTGGCCGGGACGCCCGAGGAAGTCATGGCATGCCGCGAGTCCTACACGGGGATGTTCCTGAAGCGGCACCTGTCCGCCAGGAGTCCGCTGCCGTGACGAGTCCGGGCAGGCTTTTGGACAGGCTGGCGCGCTACGCGGGGTCCCCGCGCAGGATATGCCAGACCCTCCGGACCATGCTCCAGGCGCGGGCAATCTCCCGCTCGCCGCTCTTCGACAGGGCCTGGTACCTGCGCCAGAACCCGGACATTGCAAAGTCCGGCGAATCGCCCGAGCTACACTATCTCTTCGCGGGCGCCGCGGCCGGGAAGGATCCCGGCCCGGACTTTTGCGGCGCCGAATACCTGGAACTCAATCCCGGGGCCGCCGCCACCGGCCTCAACCCGCTTGTCCACTACGAGCGCATCGGCCGCGGGGCCGGACTGCGCATGTCCCGCCTGCAACCCCTGCTCGACAACGGGAGCGCCGCCCCAGACTGGCGCTTTCCCGCACTGGACGCCCACCAGGCGTCGCTGGCCGACACCGCCGCCGCTATCCGCGCCCGCGTCGCGGCCGGCGCCAAGGTCAAGTCGCTCTTTCTCGTGGCTTCCGCCACGATGTTCCCGGCCCGGCCCCTGCTCGACGCCATGCGCCGCAGCCCGCGCCACGATGCCCGCATCGCCGTCGTCCCCGACCTCCGGGGCATCGCCTCCGGCAACCCGCAGGACGCCATGCGCCGCGCCGAGGCAGAGCTTGCGCGGACCTATCCGGCGGATGCCTTTGTCCACGTGTCGCGCGGCGCCGCCGGCCTCTGGTCCGACCCCATCGCCGACTTTGGCGCCGACGTCGTCTGCTACCCCTCCCCCTACGATCTTTCATTCTGGCGATGCAACCCCAGGCGCTCGGTCGGCGACGCCTTCCTGCCCATCTACGCCAACTACGGCTACCCTTGCACTTCGTTTGCGGCGCCGGTCATGGGCCTCGCGAACTACGCCTACATGTGGAAAGTCTTTCTGGAAAGCGCGGCGGCCCAGGAGCTCTACCGCTCCGTTTCTCCAATTGACGGCGCAAACGGCGAAGTCGTCGGCTCAATAAAGATGGACGCCCTGCCCCCGCCCGCCTCTCGCGCAGGCGAGCGGAAATGCGTGCTGATCGCGCCCCACCACTCCGTGGCCGATGGCGCAAACGACCTCATGGCCCTTTCCAATTTCACGCGGCTGGCCGACTTCCTCGCCGATCTCCCCGGAATAATTCCCGGCGCAGACTTCATCTTCCGCCCGCACCCCTTCCTCTTCCCCGTGCTGGAGCGCCCCTCCCTCTGGGGACGCGACAGGTGCGACCGGTGGCGCAAAAGGTTCCTGGCCCATCCGAATGCCCGCTGGACAGATGGCGGGGACCCGCTCCAAGACTTCGCGGCGGCCGACGCGATCGTCCAGGACTGCTCGTCTTTTTTGGCCGATTGGTCCTTCACCGGCAAGCCCTGCTGCTACATACTCGGCGATTTGAAAGAGGCCGCCGCAAAGTTCAACGCAATTGGCCTGCGCTGCCTCGAAGGCTGCCGCGTTGCAACCGACGCCGCCGGAATAGAGGCCTTCATCCGCGGTGTCGTCATGGCTGGCGATGATCCCGAAGCAAAGGTCCGCGAATGCGTAAGGACGGAACTGGCCGTCAACTGGCCCCATGCCGCCGACGCCGCGCTTGCGGCGATTGAACGTGATTTGCTGCCAACGCATTAGCCTCGCCTTTTGTGGACAAGGGGACGGACATTCTTCAGCCACTGGCCGCTGTCGACTCCGGTGCGCGGCGGGACGCCGCACCCCTGGGCTAACGCAACGAGGCGATGCGCGAGCATAAAGGACAGACATGTGCCTCTGTGTGACGCTTTAACTGCGGCATTTAGGTTTACTATTGCCCGTTGGCGACGGGACGCTTGCCGGGGCGATTTTGGTATAATAATCTCCAGCATTGAGCGAATTGCACTGCCCGCAACATGAAAAAAAACGACGATACGGAACAAAAACGGAGGAACGCCATAACGGTCATAGAGCCGCAACGTGGCTGGTTTGACATTGACTGGCGCGAGATTTGGGCAAGTCGCGAACTGCTTTGGCTCCTTGTAAAGCGTGACGTCTCCATTGTCTACAAACAGACGATTCTCGGACCAATTTGGTTCATTCTCCAGCCAGTCCTGATGGCGATGGTTTTTTCGGTTGTATTCGGACGAATAGCCAAAATCCCGACCGATGGCCTTCCCAGGGCGCTGTTCTACCTTAGCGGCCTCCTGGTCTGGAACTACTTCCGGGGCGCGCTCAACGGCGTCGCAAACGCCTTTTCTCATGGCAAGGCGCTATTCTCGAAGGTCTATTTCCCCCGGTTTATCCTACCGATGACCTTCCCGGTTTCCCATCTTGTGTTTTTCGGATGGAACCTGCTGGTCGTCGTGGCCGTCTATGCCTACCACCTTTCGCAAGGGCTCGCCGCCCGCCCGACATGGTGGATACTGCTGCTTCCCGTCCACATGGCCTATCTTGGACTAGTGGCCTTCGGCGTTGGCCTCATCTTCGCCTCATTTACAACAAAATACCGCGACATGAAGTTCGCGATGCCTTTCATCCTCCAGGTGTGGATGTATTCGTCGCCCATCATATTCTCAATGCGCAACGTCACAACCGGGTGGATAAAATGCGTGCTGCTTCTGAACCCGGTTTCATTCCCCGCCGAGTCCATGCGCCTTATGCTTTTCGGCACGGGGGTGGTGACGCGCCAGGCGGCGCTGGCGAGCATCGCCGTGACGGCGCTTTCCCTCTTTGTTGGCGTAGGCGCCTTTAACCGCGCCCAGCGCAATTTCGTTGACACTTTCTGAGGATCCTCGCGTGAAAGACTTTCTGGCAGACGATTCACTTGCGATTCGCGCCGAGGGCATCGGCAAGGACTACAGGCTCGGTGTAATAAACCGTCGCACGTTCCGTGACGAAATCCGCTACCACCTTCTTAAGCTGGCCGGCAAAAACCCATGTTCCGAAATGGGCAAGATCGGCAGCCGGCGCCTTGAGAAATCAGGCATTTTCCATGCCCTTTCGGACATATCGTTCGACATCCACAAGGGGGAAACCGTCGGCCTGATAGGCCGCAACGGGGCGGGGAAGTCAACGATGCTGAAGATTCTCGCGCGCATAACGTCGCCGTCCTCCGGGCGGGTGCTGATGCGCGGCAAGGTTGGCGCGCTGCTTGAGGTTGGAACAGGATTCAACCCCGAGCTGACGGGCCGCGAGAACATTTACCTCAACGGAAGCGTCCTTGGAATGTCCAAGGCGGAAATCGACAAGCGGTTTGACAAGATCGTGGAATTCTCGGAGGTTGGGGAATTTCTCGACACGCCCGTGAAGCGATACTCGTCCGGCATGTATGTCCGGCTTGCGTTCTCCGTCGCCTCTTCGCTCGATTCCGACATCCTCCTGCTTGACGAGGTCCTCGCCGTTGGCGACGCGGCCTTCCGCAAGAAAAGCCTCGCCCGCATGAAGGAAATCACCTCATCGGGCCGCACGATACTCTTCGTCTCCCACTCGATTGGCAACATCCAGACGATTTGCTCGCGCTGCCTATGGTTTGACAACGGCCGGATCCGCATGGACGGACCGACGGCCGAAGTCCTCGCCGCCTACGACCACGGCTGACGCGCAACTGGCGCGCTTGGAAGTGCCGGCACTGCCGCTACTTCTTCTTCCAGACGGCGTAGAGCTTGACGGTCTTGCCGCTTGCGACAAGACCCTTGATTACCGCCTTGTTCTTGTATTTGACCTTGCCGGCCTTCGCATTAGCCTTGCTCGTCGCCCAGCCGGCGAACTTCTTGCCCTGGGGAGCCTTGAACGCGCACTTCGCCAGGGTGGTAGCCTTGCCGTATTTTACCGTCTGGACCACGGTGCTGCCGCCACCGCCGTTGGCGTAAAAAGCGATTTTATATTTGGGCTTGGCCCAAACGGCATAAAGCGTAGTCGTGCTGCCGGCTGTGGAAATGTCGGTGACACTTTGGGCGTTGACGTAGGAAACCAGCCACTTCTTCGCGTTCGCCTTGCTTGTCGCCCAGCCGGCGAACACATACCCGTCGCGCACAAAGGCGTTCTTTGTGAGCTTGGCGGACATGCCACATGTGAAGGTTTGCGCCGCCATCTTCTTCCCCGGCGGCAGCAATCCCCCGTAGGCGTTGAACTTGACCTTGTAGGTTGCGGGCACTCTGTACGCAATGGCCGGGGGCGCCGGGATTCGGCCGTCTTCCGCAAGCGCGAGATCCACCACCAGCACGCCGGCTTCGCCATCAAGGCCGCCAACGATGTCGCAGGCGGCATCAGCCGCGAAGGATCCGCCGCAAAGATTGTAGTTGCCGTCCGGACCGGACTTGTTAACCGCAAGATAGGGGACCGAGAGGAAAGACCATCGGCTACGAGTGTCGCGGACATCTTGCATCGCCTCGGCGGTAGGATGAAAAGTCGCTGCTTCGGGGGCTTCCGGATCATCGACGCCGGGATGGGCGAACTGGGCAAGCATCATGGAGGCCCCGATGTAGCCGTCGCCTGCCTTTTCAGGATATTGGGCATCCTTGCACACCAAAATGCCGACATCGCCGAACGGGAGCTCGACGACCGTGGCGGCATCGCCCTTGGAGAACCCCGCCGCACGGTCCATGTTCGCAAGTTCGCGTTTGCGGTAAATGGCGAAAGGCTCGCCTTCCGGGGAGAAAACGCGCGTCTCGTTGAAAAGCGGGGAGTCGGCACCTTCCGCGCGGCTGGGGTGGTTGACAAAAAGCCAAACAGCGTTTTCAGCGGCGAAGGAGGCCGAAGCCCCCCAAACATCCGAGGCAAAATCCCAGGCCTCGGCGAACTCGGAAAATGTTGTAAAGGCATATTCGGGGAGGACAACGGCGTCCTCGTCGCCGACGAGACGATCTTCCACCCAGTCGAAGATATCGGAGACGGGGTCGTCGCATGCGGCATCGAGCGCGGGCGTTTGACATAGGGCGAACCTGGCCACGCCGCCGTTTTTTGTTGTAGCGGCCATGGCGCAGCTTATCGCAAAAATCGTGCAGATTGCCGCGGAAAGCATTTTCATCGTGAACTATGATACCAAACAACCTCCTTGAAAACAACCGCATTGACAAATTCCAGACATCTGCTATAATAATTGAAGGGACAGACCCTTCTTTAGACACTTCTTTAGACACTTGAGGAGAACATCAATGAGGCAAGCCAGAATAAAGAAACGCTGCGAGGCGTTCTACCATGTGACAAGCAGATGTGCGCTGCAGGCATACCTGTTTAAAACGGACGCGAAGAACATGTTCATAAAAATGCTGAGGAGGGCCGAAGTGTTCTCCGGGGTTGAAATCATCACATATTGCGTCATGGACAACCATTTTCACATTTTGGTGAAGGTGCCGGAAAGGCGCGATGTCAGTGAAACGGAGTTGCGGGGACGCATTTCCATTCTTTATGGAGACACCAAGGCCAATCAGATATTCAAACGCTGGGACAGCCTTAGGGAGGCGGAGAATCCTGATTTAGTACAAAAGGAACAGGCCGCCTTCAAGGCAAGGATGTATGACATATCCGAGTTCATGAAAACGTTCAAGCAGCGCTTTTCCCTATGGTTCTGCGCGAACAATCTGCAGAAATCGGGCGAAGAAGTGCGCAGGATTGCCGGAACCATTTGGCAGGGGCGATTCCATAGCGTGGTTGTCGAACCGACAAAAAAGGCGCTGACAGCCGTATCGGCATACATTGACCTTAATCCTGTCAGGGCCAGGATTGTCAGTGACGCGAAGGCATACCGCTGGAGCGGATATGGCGCGGCGAAGCGAGGAAACGTCCAGGCGATTGCCGGGCGCAAAAATCTCGACAGCAAAACATACGACGAAATAATCGCCGAAAAGCAAGGCGGGTTCGCCACAAAAAGGGCGGGCATGTCCGTAGGCGCGGCCTTGGGGTCAAGGGAGTTTGTAACCACAACGTTGGCCGCAAGTGGCGGACGATTGAAGACTGAGGCGCGACCACTTGCCGACTCTGGGACATTGGCTTTGCTTTGCACGGCCGAACGACGACAAAAGAGCGTTTGAAAAAACCGGGGAATCCGGGGTGTGAGGAATGGGGGAATGGAAGGGATGGAAGGGGACAGACCCTTCTAAAAGGCAAGGGCAAGTAGAAGACAAGCAGAAGCAGGGGGAGTCGCTAAGGGCTACCAGGATAGGTAAAGATTGCGGAGTTCAAGGGTTGCGCCATCGGCGGGGTCGTATTCGACATCGAAGGAGACGGGTTCCGTGCCATCGCCTGGAAGAAAGTCGCCGATGCGGAGCGGAACGCTTGTTCCATCCGGGCGGATGACGGAGATGGCCGGCG
>Ga0326513_10002379_pt1 | contig 13910 bp, 13 predicted proteins | sample 2_2465_0518_D_FD_203654 | JGI IMG/M metagenome (GOLD analysis project Ga0326513, IMG submission 203654) | Bovine rumen microbial communities from UC Davis, California, United States - 2_2465_0518 | ecosystem: Host-associated > Mammals > Digestive system > Stomach > Rumen | place: USA...
TGTCACAGAACAGCCCGGCCAGACCATGGGCGCTTACTGGATCACAACGCGGCTCTGCGAGCACTAAAAGTATACGGTTCCCGCAGCCGATAGCGTATTTTGTAAACTCACTTCCTCTGGGAGCGTGAGACTTTCAGAATGTGTCACAAAAACCCTTCTTAAGTGGAAATCCCACTTAAGAAGGGTTTTAAAATACCTGTGTATTCTCTTTTTCTACATGAATTACGGACTGGTGCGACCCAGTTCAGCAAGCCTGGTTCAGCGCCCAGTTCAGCGGCTTAGTTCAGCAAGCCTGGTTCAGCGCCCAGTTCAGCGGCCTAGTTCAGGAACTCGTTCATCCCGATCATCACGATCTCCCCGTTCTCATTGAGCAGGTCCACTTCTCCCTGTTTTCCCCAAGAATAGAGCTCCAGCGCTTCGCCGGAATCCAGGCAGAACAGCACGGAATCAATATACTCGTCCTGCTTGCGGAACTCGTCCGCGAATTCCCTGGCCATCTCCGGGAAATCCTCTGTGACCTGAACCTCGATAAAGACGATGGAGGTTCCCAGAATACTCGCGAAGAGCCTGTCCAGTGTGCTGGATGTGACCTCTTCCCTGATCGCTGACAGCGGGATCCGGTTGACCGAGAGCCTGAACACGGACTGGTCCTGCATATACAGTTCCAGGCGGGTTCCGTCCGTGAACAAAATGATCAGGGGACTCGACAGCGCCGCAAAGGCAGGGATCTTCACATCGTCGTCCGAATCCTCCCATTCGGGCAGCAGGACCGACGAATAATCCAGCAGCCTGAAGCCGTGGATCACCTTGTTCTCAAGATTCATATGGACCAGCGCATGGCGGAGCTCCTCCGCCCCGATATAAACAGGCGCGTCCCAGTCCTCCAGCGTAAATCTGCTCTTCTCTTCCATCCCTGAGCCCCCCTCTTTTCGCCGTCTCCGGCTATGCTCACGTCTGTATTCACAAATCCCGGCGTCCGGCAGCTATCTTCCGCCGGTTTCCTTCACAAGGTCATCTGTATCTTGCAGCCCTCTTGATCAGCTCCATGTTTTCAAAAGCCTTCGGGATCTCCAGCTGTCCGCTCAGATTCCCCGTCGATCTTTCCTGGACATTTCCGTAAATGATATATTTGCTCTTGGTCTCCTCGACCTTCTTGATCTGCGTCGCCACATAGACGTTCTCCGCCTTGCTGCTGACTGTCTGATCGGAGATCTTATGGTACTCTACAGACCGCCTCCCCGCCATCACATAGCAGTTCTTGAGGGATCTCGTCTTCCATGAGCGGAGCATCCAGGCCGTAGGAAATACGAAAAGTCCGGGAACCACATATAGAACAACTACCGCCATAAACAATATTTTGACAATATTCGGGAGATTCGCAAACCCGGTGAACAGCCCCGAATTGATAGTTCCCATGAGCAGAACACCTACGATCAGGGACGGGAGCGAAACCTTGATCAGGATCGAGTAGATCCTTGCCGCACCGGATTCAAAGACGTCATAACTATATGGCAGTTTTTCCATTCAAATATCCTCCCTTGCTCGCGGAGGATTTATACGGGTAACCTCCGATGTTCCGATTATAGCACGACATACCGCATAGTGCTATATTTTCCCTCGGAACCCGCTGTAAACGAAAAAAGAGGGCCTGCATGAAATGCAGACCCTCTGCGGACTTGCTTATGCAATATCACAATTCTTGGTCACAACGACATCTACACCTGTTCCGCATACGTCCTTGACGACAACATCACCGATCTTGAGGGGCGCATGGGCGCGGACTTTGTTGATCTCATCCATGCACTGGAAGATCTTGTCCTTAGGAATATTTGCGCTGGTCTTGACGCTGGTCCTCTCCTTGGCGCCGCCCACGACCACTACAGTGGAAGTAACTGTGCGCTCAGGATGTGTGACTTCCTGACGGGCATACTTGTCACCGATCGCGCAGGTATTGCCCTTTACGCTGAAGACTTCCTCGCCTTCAAACTCAACAGTGATCTGGCAGCCCATGGGGCAGCCGATACATGTAAGATTTCTCTTTTCCATATTCTGCCTCCTTGTATTATTCTGCTTCGATCTTGATCGTAATGGTCTTCAGATCGGGCTTTTCGGCGATCTTCTTCTTCTGCAGAATGACCTGCTCCATTTCGCCGGGAGCCATGATCCTCTTTTTCTTGTGCATCACGCGCTCGTCGTCAAAATAGACACTCACAAAGGAATCCTTGAATACTGCGCCGACACGGAAACGGACTGTTAAGAGATCATCCATTCTCTCAGGATTGATCGTGCAGGGAACAGTGTAGCGTGCGCCTTCAACAGCCTTAAGCTGAATGATCTTGCCTGCTTCTTCGTCCTTGCAGCCGTTCTGGACATACTTGGCAGCATTCTCGCCTGCGCGGGTAGCTTCCTCGGAAACATAGTCAACCAGGTCATGCACGTGCAGGACGTTGCCGCATGCGAACACGCCGGGGATGCTGGTCTCGAGGATCTCGTTGACGACAGGACCGTTGGTTACAGGGTTGATGGAAACGCCTGCATTTCTGGACAGCTCGTTCTCAGGGATCAGACCTGTGGACAGAAGCAGTGTGTCGCAGGTGTATCTCTCTTCCGTTCCGGGGATCGGCTTCATGTCGGGACCGACCTCTGCGATGGTAACAGCGCTCACGCGCTCCTTGCCCTCGATGTCCACAACTGTGTGGGAGAGCTTCAGCGGGATGCCATAGTCATCCAGACACTGAACGATATTTCTCTTCAGACCGCCGGAGAAAGGCATCAGCTCTGCGACGACCTTTACAATGGCGCCTTCAAAGGTCATACGTCTTGCCATGATCAGTCCGATATCACCGGAACCGAGGATGACGACTTCACGGCCGGGCATATAGCCCTCCATGTTGACCAGTCTCTGTGCAGTACCTGCACTGTAGATACCTGCGGGACGATATCCGGGAATGTTCAGAGCGCCTCTGGGTCTCTCTCTGCATCCCATAGCCAGGATCACGGCGCCTGCCTTGATCTGGAACATACCGTCTGTGCGGTTCATAGCGGTGACAACCTTGTCTTCGGAAATATCCATGACCATCGTGTCGAGCTTGTACTCGATGCCCAGATCATAGACCTGCTCGATGAAGCGGTATGCATACTCGGGACCTGTCAGCTCTTCCTTGAAGGTGTGAAGGCCGAATCCGTTGTGGATGCACTGGTTCAGGATACCGCCGAGCTCTTTGTCACGCTCAATGATCAGAATGCTGTCTGTTCCTGCCTTTTTGGCAGCTACAGCGGCCGCGAGGCCTGCGGGGCCTCCGCCGACGATTACGATATCATAACTTGTCATGCCTCTACCCCCTTTGTTCTCTCGATCACAAGCTTGGAGTCTCCGCCGCTCTTGGTGATCTCGGTGAGAGGAAGACCAAGTTCACGATTGATGATCTCCATGGTACGAGGTGAGCAGAAACCTGCCTGGCAGCGTCCCATGCCTGCTCTTGTTCTGCGCTTGACGCCATCGAGGGAGCGCGCACCGAGCGGTCTGTGGATCGCGTCGATGATCTCGCCTTCCGTGACGGACTCGCAGCGGCAGATGATGCGGCCGTAAGCGGGATTCTTCTTAATAAGTTCGTTTCTCTCTTCGATGGAGAGGTCGGCGGGATTGAGGATGCCCTTGCGGGTTCCTACCCAGTCTTCCTTCTCCTCGGCATTCAGTTTCTCTTTCATCATCTGGCCGATGTACTCGCCGATCGCGGGGCTGGAAGTAAGTCCGGGGGACTCAATGCCGGCGCAGTCGATGAAGTGAGGAGCGTCCTCTACTTCGCCAAGGATGAACTCATGGTGATCCTCGTGGGCACGAAGGCCTGCGAAGGATGTGATGACCTGGCGGATGGGCAGGTTGCGGACGTGGTCGCCGGCCTTGGCGATCAGGTCAGCGATGCCTGCTGCCGTCGTGTTGTTGCCTTCCTTATTCTCGATATCCACAGCGGTGGGACCTACGATCAGGTTGCCGTGAATGGTAGGGGATACAAGGACGCCCTTGCCGAGCTTTGTGGGCTGCGGGAAGATGGTGTGGGACACGTGATTTCCTACTGTCTTGTCGAGCAGGCAGTAGTCGCCGCGCCTGGGAGTGATATGGATCTTCTTCTCGGAGACCATATTGTGGAAATAGTCGGCATAGACACCTGCCGCGTTGATGACATAGCGGGTCTTGTACTCGCCGTTATTGGTTCTCAGTTTCCATACGGGCTCGCCGCACTTCTCACATGTGTAGCTCTCAAGCTTCTCAACCTTAGTGTTGAAGAAGAAATCAACTCCGTTTACATTGGCGTTCTCAGCCATTGCGATGTTGAGCATGAAGGGGCAGATAATGCCGCTTGTAGGAGCGTAAAGAGCTGCCACTACTTTGTCAGAGAGATTGGGCTCAAGTTCCAAACATTCCTCTCTGTTGAGGATCTTCAGTTCCTTGACGCCGTTTGCGATTCCTCTGTCATAGAGGTCCTTCAGGCCATCTTTTTCAGACTCGTGAATGCAGACGACCATTGCTCCGTTTCTCTTGAACGGGATGTCCAGATCTTTGGCAAGATCTCCCATCATTTCATTACCACGTACATTAAAACGTGCCATCAAAGAGCCAACCGCCGCATCAAATCCAGCGTGAACGATCGCGCTGTTTGCCTTGGATGTTCCGCAGCAAACATCTTCTTCTTTATCTAATACACAAACATTGAGTTTGTAGCGGGAAAGTTCTCTTGCTACTGCGGATCCAGTGACGCCGGCTCCGATGATAATTACATCGTATAACACGGACTCATCTCCTTTCCATTTGAGTGCAAAAGGAGAGCGGCAGGATACCACCGCCCTCCCCTTTATAGCTAATTTACGTTATCAGGAACTATTTACTTAAGTGTAAAGGCAATCAGTGAAGTGCCATATAAAGCAGGGAAGCAACGATAGCGCCGCAGATAGGAGCTACTACCGGGATCCAGCCATATGCCCAGTCGGGATCCTTCTTGCCGAAGTTAGGAGCAAGAACCTGATATGCGAAACGAGGAGCAGCATCTCTTGCTGCGTTCATTGCGTATCCGGTAAGTCCGCCGAAGGAAGCGCCGCATGCTACGATGACGCCGTAAACAAGGATCCAGGAAACTCCGGAATCACCAGCCTCAGCAGGGATGGAAGCAAGTGTGAATACCAGAACGAAGGTTGCTACGAACTCAGACAGGAAGTTCAGAACTGTGTTGCGCATGGAAGGTCCTGTGCAGAAGCAGCCGCGGATGGTTGCATCATCAGCTGTCTTCTTGATCTGATCGCCATAGAGAACCATCAGGATCGCTGCGCCGACAAAGCCGCCGAGCATCTGAGCTACGATATATCCGGGAACCAGGCCCCAGCTCATGCCGCCACGCATAGCTGCGCCGATGGTAACTGCGGGATTGAAGTGTGCGCCGGACATAGCGCCGAATGAGAATGCGGGAACCATAACTGCCATACCCCAACCAATAAGGATATGAACGACTCCGCTGCCCTTCATTCCGGATCCCTCAAGGTTGACGTTACAGCAAACGCCATCACCAAGGAGAACGAGCATAGCTGTTCCGATAAATTCTGCAATGTAAGCTGACATAATTTTACCCCTTTCTTATAAATACATTAGTTTACTGTATTGATACTCTCAGCCTTTAAGACTGAACCGGATCTGCGGGCCTTACCCCCGGCCCGCAGTCCGTGAATATCCTAGATTACATTACTGATTCTAAGCCCCTCTTATAATCAGTCTTTTGCCCACTCGAGAGTCTTGCTGACAGCTTTCTTCCACTGCTTGAGCTCTTCTGCTCTCGTTGCGTCATCCATTGCGGGCTCGAACTCTTTGTCGAGTGCCCAGTTCTTGATAACATCCTGCTTGCTGCTCCAGAAGCCAACCTTCAGGCCTGCCAGATAGGAAGCGCCCATAGCGGTTGTCTCAACGCACTCAGGTCTCTGAACCTTAGCGTTGATGATGTCAGACTGGAACTGCATGAGGAAGTTGTTCTTGCAGGCGCCGCCGTCGACCTTCAGTGCGCTCAGCTTAACGCCGGAGCCCTCTTCCATAGCTGCCAGAACATCGCTGGTCTGGAATGCCAGGGACTCAAGGGTTGCACGGATCAGGTGATACTTGTTGACGCCGCGGGTAAGTCCTACGATAGCTCCGCGTGCATAGGGATCCCAATAAGGAGCGCCCAGGCCGGTGAATGCGGGAACTACATAGCAGCCGTTTGTGTTCTTAACTCTTGTTGCGAAGTACTCAGAATCCGGAGACTGATCAACGAGCTTAAGCTCATCACGCAGCCACTGGATCGCAGCACCTGCTACGAATACGGAACCTTCCAGAGCATACTCGACCTTTCCGTCGAGACCCCAAGCGATAGTTGTCAGAAGTCCGTTGTTCGGATACAGAGGCTTCTCGCCGATGTTCATCAGCATGAAGCAGCCGGTGCCATAAGTGTTCTTTGCTTCGCCGGGTGTGTAGCAGGTCTGTCCGAACAGAGCTGCCTGCTGGTCACCAGCTACGCCGCAGATCGGGATAGGGCCGCCGAAGAATTCAGGATCGGACTCGCCGAAGTCTGCACTTGAAGGCTTTGCCTCAGGAAGCATGCACTTCGGAACTTCAAGTCTCTCGCAGAGCTCATCATCCCACTCGCATGTATTGATGTTAAACAGAAGTGTTCTGGAAGCGTTGGAATAATCGGTTGCGTGTACTTTGCCCTTGGTCAGCTTGAAGATCAGCCAGCTGTCAACTGTACCGAATGCAAGCTCGCCTGCCTCTGCTCTCTCGCGAAGTCCCTCAACGTTGTTCAGGATCCAGCGAAGCTTCGTGCCGGAGAAATAAGGGTCAAATACAAGGCCGGTTTTGTGATAAGCGCTGTCAGCGATGTCAGGATATTTCTCCATCAGCTCAGCCTTCATATCAGCAGTTCTGCGGCACTGCCACACGATCGCGTGATAGACGGGCTGTCCGGTCTTCTTATCCCATACGATAACAGTTTCACGCTGGTTGGTGATACCGATCGCTGCGATGTCCTGATAAGTAGCACCAACATCCTGCATAGCCTTACGAGCAACAGAGAGCTGTGTCTGCCAGATCTCACTTGCATCATGCTCTACCCAGCCGGGCTGAGGATAATACTGAGTGAACTCCTTCTGCGCCATGCTGCAGATCTCGCCCTTCTCGTTGAAGAGGATACATCTGTTACTGGTCGTGCCTGCATCCAATGCCATTACATACTTTGCCATAAAATACCTCCTTCTAACTTTGCCGTCACACCCCCGCATGCCGGCAGTGTCCCCATTACATGAACCATACTTCAGAGCTTGTTGTCGAGATCGCCGTAGCGCCACTGGATAACGCGTTCATGACATCCTCCTTCTCCTGGATCAGTCCCCCGCAGATCACAGGCACCCTGCTCATGGAGCAGATCTTCCTGATCATCTTCGGAACAATGATACCGGGCAGGATCTCGATCATGTCAGGCTGGGTATCACGGTTCTGATGCGACTGCCTCTCAATATTGATGAGAGCCATGCTGTCGAGTACGAAGTACCTCAGTACTGTCGCAAGACCGATCTCCTTAGCATGAGTGATCAGATTCCCCTTTGTGGTGATGATGCCATCAGCCCTGGTGTACTGCCGGATATAATCCGTCGATACATCCTTGGGGCTAAGGCCTGTGACAAGATCCATGTGAACCATGGCGATCTTGCCGGAGTCCTTCACCCGGGCCACGATGTCGGGTATAGTGCATATATCCCCATATAATATAAACACTGCATCCACATCGGACTTCAAACACATCTCCAGCGTAGTGTCATCCTTGACTGCGGCCACGATAGGCGCCGCTTCGATCGCTTCAACAAATTCTCTTCCCATAAAGTTCCTCATTTTGCATAAAAAAAGAAAACACGACAATAGCAACAGGATCCCCAATAATCCCAATTACTGCCATATTCTCTCCTCTCTAGGCAAAACTTATATTTAACTTGTCTTTATATTACCACCATATTAGTTAATATGCAACATATAACCTAAAACTTTTTTCCATTTTTGGTCAAATTAACAACACTGTCAAATTTTGTCAGACAATACTTTTGTAATCGATTTCAAAAGCAAAAAAGTGACAAAAGCATATGTTTTGTCACCTTTTCGTTTAAATATATGATTTACTCTGATATCAGACGCCCATCTCCTTCTTGATCGCCGCCATCAGATCGTCAAATTCCTCAAAGGCCTGAAGCTGCGGATAGTCCTGCTTGATCTTATCGGTAGTTCTGAACAGGAAGCCCGCCTTGCTGGCCAGGATCATATCGAGGTCGTTGTAGCTGTCGCCGCACGCGATCGTTTCGTAGCCGATGGACTGCAGAGCCTTCACTGTTGTGAGCTTGGAATGTTCGATGCGCATCTTGTGGCCTGTGATCTCACCGTTCGGAGCAACTTCCAGGGAATTGCAGAACAGGGTCGGCCAGCCGAGCTTCTTCATCAGGGGCATCGCGAACTCCGTGAAGGTGTCGCTTAGGATGATCACTTGCGTGAAAGACCTGAGCTCGTCGAGGAATTCCTTTGCACCCGGGAGGGGCTCTATTTTGGCAATGACGTCCTGGATCTCCTTGAGGCCAAGGCCGTGTTCCTTGAGAATGCCGATCCTCCACTTCATGAGCTTGTCGTAGTCGGGCTCATCTCTGGTTGTTCTCCTCAGCTCCGGGATCCCGCTCACTTCTGAGAAAGCGATCCAGATTTCCGGTACCAACACTCCTTCCATGTCAAGACAGGTAATATACATCGATTCATCCTTTCTGTTGTTTAGTTGCGATAGAGCTCCAGAAATTCCTCCAGAGTCAGATCATGTTCCATAATATAGGACGCCGCTTCCCGCCCCACGTACCGGAAGTGCCACGGCTCGTAGATGATGCCTGTGATGTCTTCCTTGCCTTTGGGAAAACGGACAATAAAGCCGTATTCATCGCAGTGCTCACTCATCCACTGATACATCTGCGTGTTTTCAAGGCTCGAGTCCTTCATTTCATAGTAGCGGTCCGTAATGTCGCAGCACAGCCCCGTCTGGTGCTCGCTGGTGCCCGGCCTTGCGACGATCGTCTGCGCAACCGCCTCGCCGTACTCATCGACTTTCCTGTTGAACAGATACGTCTGCGTCGCGTAGCTGCGGTACCCGGAGGAGAGAAAAACGCTTAGCCCCTCAGCCCGCGCCGCTCCCGCCATCGCTTTCATATCATCGATGATGCGGACATCAAACTGCTGCCCCTCCAGGGACTCCAGTTCCGGTGTGTAGTCGCCTATGTCATTCCACGGATTTGCCAAAACATACATCCAGTCATCGGGATCGATCTCAGGGCGGTCCCTGTAGGGGTCGGCGGCCTCCGCCACTGCTTCGCCGACCGCCTCCGCCTGCTCCGCGATCAGGATCCCGGCTGAATCCACCACGTTTTTCGCGGTCCCGGTAAGATCATTCTCTGCCGCTTCCGCTCCGGTCCCCGCCATGAGGGACAGGAGTATGGCTGCCGCAATATATATCAGCCGCCTCATCCCAGGGGGATCTCCACAACTTCGGCCATCTTGGTGAGGCACTGCTCGATCTGCTCGGAGATCTCGTCCACCAGGCGTTCCGTGATCTCCTCGTTCTTGTCATTCTCAAGGCTCCTGTAAAAGGTATTCTTGACTTCGTCGCTGATCTTCTCTGTGCGGGACATGAAATACCCTCTGGGCACGATCTTCCTCATGGGGCGGGGGATCACCATGTTCATCATGGCCTCCTCCATCTTGTCCTTGCCCAGGACCAGCAGCATCAGGGACAGCATGGCGCCCGCCACAACACCCGAAATACCGCCGGAGATCAGCGCGACGCCGCTTCCGCCGCAGAGCAGGCCGATCAGGATGGAAATGATCGTATCGATCATCCACGTGAGCTCTTCCACCGCGAATACGTCCTTTGCGTCCACCTTGATGTCAAGATCCGAGATCGAGAGGAAGGAACTCAGGCTCAGCGCCCTGTAGGGCACGCCGTGCCGGATGCAGATCGGCATCGTCACTTCCTCGAGCTCATAGGAAATGGGCTTGAGCCACTGGGTGATGGGCCTCACCAGCATCTCCTGCACCTCCTCCGTGTGAAGGTAATTTTCGATCTCCTTTTCCATTTCCTTATTGATATCGGAGAGCCGCTCGATCTCCCCCTCCCGCCATCTGTCAAAGACAGGCATGGCCGCATTTTCCAGGATCGGCGTAACGAGCATGTCCACCGTGCTGTGGTAGAGCTCACCGATGTGGCTGGCGACGATCCGCTCCACAACACTCGATCCCACCAGATCGCGGATCTCCGACCTGAACTGGCGGAGCTCCTCGTCGATCCTGCCGCTCCAGGCAAGGCCCCTGCTCACTGAGAATTCCGGCTCCGCGCCTGTGATCACAACCGATTCCGGGAAAGCTTCCCTGCACCAGTCCCTGACTGCCGGAAGCCTCGAGACGCCGCCTGTCAGGAAAACAAGCTCCGGAAGATCTCCCTGGATCTTATCTCTCACTTCCTTAAGGCTGTTCATGAACACATCCTTGAAACTCTTGCCGTCCAGCTGCGGGATCCCCTCATAGAGGATGTGATTGGCATTTCTCTCATTCATGATGAGCTGAAGCCGCACAGGCTTCTCATAGCTTATGATAACTGACTGGATGCAGTCGTTCTCCCTCCAGTAGTCCTCGTCGGAGAAATACTTCTCCTTGAGCCTTCTGGCCGCGAATTCGCAGTAACTCTTCCATGGCGGGCTCTGCTCGAAGATCTCCCTGATCCGTTCTCCCCTGACCGATGCGTCCAGTGCGATGTTCAGGAGCACCTCGTCCATGATACCGCCGCCCAGCGCCACTTCGCCCGCCGTCTGCAGCTCCACTTCCTTGCCTCCCATAATGTAGGCAAAGTCCGTCGTCGAGGATCCGATATCAACTACCAGTACAGGTTTGGACAAAATATCGTAACCCACCTGGAAATGCTTGGACTGGCATGCGCTCACAAGGGCCGCGCGCGACTCAGATATGATGCGCACCGGCGGGTAACCCGCATCTTCGAAGATCTCTCTGTAGCGCTCTCTCGCTGTTTTGTCCCAGCCCGCAGGGCAGCCCACGTAGAAGCAGCACTCCTCGCCCTTGACGAGGTCGCCGCTCATATACAGCTCGCCGAGCACGCCCGCCGCAAAGGACTTGATGTCCTTCCTGCTGCCGGTGTCCGTCAGGAACCTGCTCTTGAAGCGGATCTTGCGCTCCACAGCCTCCGGATTGTAACAGGCGGCCTCTCCGATCACCAGCGACCCGTTTCTGAGCCTGGCATAGGCAGTGACAAAGCTCTTGGCTTCGCCGACCGTGAGGACGCGCGGTACTGTCACATCACTTCTATTCAGATAGGAGACGGCGCTCTCCGCGTCTCCGAGGTCAAAACCATAATAGCGGTCCATACTTGTCTCCTTTGCTGGCGCTTTACTGCGTCATAACCGCAAGTCCCTTGCGGATCAGCACGCCGTCCCTCACAAGAGCGGGGCGCAGAGTCGCATCCTGCTTGCCGGGAAGAAGCTCAAACCACTCCCTCTTGCCGCCGCCGTATTCCACGGTCTCCACCTGCTTGCGATGCAGGTAGTAGCGGACTGTGGAGATCATCTCCTGCACTGTGGTGTCGCCGGGATTCTCTTCCCGCTGGCTGTAAGAGATCTCCAGAATGCCCGAGAAAAGGTCTGCCTCTTCAGGGGAGATCCCGTTTCCGACGGATGCGGACAGCTGGTTCTTCTCATAATTGACGGCGTCCCTCGCCTCCTGAAGGCTCTTGTCCACCGACAGCACCACGGCTCTGAGGCTGCTCCAGACTCTCTCGGGATTGACCCGGATCTCCACCTGCTGCTCGTCATTTGCGCGGCTCGCCGCCGCTGAGCTGTTATTGTTATAGGAAAGCCTGCCGGCAAAGAACAGCAGGATCCCCGCCAGGATGGCCGCCGGGATCGAGCCCAGAAGCGCCGACAGGTTGAGTCCCTCGCCCGCTGAGACAGCCAGGCCCAGGACTGCTCCGGCCAGGAACAGGATCCCTCCCGCCAGGCACGCGATGGCCATCTTCGTCATCCTGAAGCTGCTCCCGGACTGGGATCCGCCCATGCTCTTGGACCAGATCCTGGTGTCTCCCGCCGCGCTCAGCATCGGGATCATCATTTTCGCGGCCTGCAGCATATACCTCGCCGCGTCTCTGACCCTCTCCTCCGTGCACTCCTCATTGTACCTCAGAAGAAGTCTGTCAAATTCCTTTTCCAGCACACCCTGCGCCTGCTCCGGCGTTCCGGCGCCCGCCAGCCCGCTCATCAGCTGCTCTTTGTCCGCCTCCAGAAACTGCATCATCTCCATATCGGATCCCCCCGCGTCTGTTTGCTATATCACGCATCTGCTTCTTATTATAATGATTATGATGGCAAATCGGAATCCCCAAATGTCAAAACAGCGAAGGCCAAGCCTCTCGCAGACCCGGCCTCAGAGGTCTCCCGACCGGAAAACGCCGCGCAGACCTCTGCGGTCCGCGCGGCGCTTTAAGCATTTACGTTTCTCTATATTCCGGCTTCTGTTCTGTTCCCCGCCGCGTCAGTCCAGATTGGAATACTTGGTCACGATATGTCTGTACAGGGTGCGCACCGCCGGCGCCATCAGCTGCGGGTTGATCGCCGCAAGGCCGATGATCCTGGCCGCGTCGGGCTCCATTCTGTACTGCCTGACATCGTAAGGGATGTCATTCATGACCAGCTCCGGCATGATGCAGATGCCGAATCCGGCCGCCACCATGACGACAGTGGCCAGGTCGTCCACCACATGGTATCTGGTCTGGATGTCGAGGTGGTTCTGCTTCATGTAATTCTGGATATCCGCGTCCGTGGACTCACGCTGTACGACGAAGCGGAGCTTTGCCATCTCCGAGATCGTCATCTTGTCGCCCGGAAGCTCTTTGACGAAATCCTTGGGAACGATACATAACAGCGGATCCCTGTAAAAAGGCACTATGTTGAGATCCCCCGCGCTGGAAGTGGAGAGAAAGCCGAAATCCACGATCCCGTTTCTGATCCAGTAGTTCACATCGTCGTAAGTGCCCTGGAACACTTCGATCTCGATGGCGGGATAAAGCTGCCCGAAGGATTTGATGATATCGGGCATCCAGCTCGTGCAGACGCTCGAGAACACGCCGACCTTCACAGTACCCTGCTTGAGGCCGTTGAACTCGGCCACAGCCTGCTGCAGGCTCTCCTCGCTGTTGAGGACCGCGTTCACATAGGGCATCAGATGCTCTCCGTAGCTGGTCAGAGTCACGCCCGCCTTCTTCCTTGTAAAAACAGAGAAACCCAGTTCTTTTTCCATAGAAGAAACTGCGTGACTTATGGCAGAAGGGGTCAGGCCGATGAGGTCTGCCGCCTTGTGAAAGCTGCCCGCTTCCGCAACGGTCTTAAAAATCTGATAGCTGAGAAGAGTCATAGGTTACCTCCATTTAGTTCATCCTTCTCTCGCACAGCGGTACTGGAGATCCTCCCATCTCTTGTCCACTTCCTGCTGGAAGAGTTCGATCAGCTCCTCGTTTCCGGGCTTAAAGAGATGCTTGAATCTGCCCTGAGGCCTGAGGAAATCTTCGATCGGAAGCTTCTTTTTGGGCTCGTAGCTGAGGATCCACTTGCCTTCGACCACCTCGAAGAGCGGCCAGTAGCAGGTCTCCACTGCGAGCCTGCAGATCTCCATGATCTCACTCATGTCATAGCGCCAGCCTCTGGGGCAGGGGGTCATCATGTTGAGGAAAGCCGCGCCCTTGGTGTAGATCGCGGTCTCCGCTTTTCTGTGCAGGTCTTTGAAATCCCTTGTAAGGGTTGTCTGCGCCACATAGGGCACATAG
>Ga0326513_10002380_pt1 | contig 13902 bp, 19 predicted proteins | sample 2_2465_0518_D_FD_203654 | JGI IMG/M metagenome (GOLD analysis project Ga0326513, IMG submission 203654) | Bovine rumen microbial communities from UC Davis, California, United States - 2_2465_0518 | ecosystem: Host-associated > Mammals > Digestive system > Stomach > Rumen | place: USA...
GCGAAGACCTTCAAGGCCCTGGACAGTCTGGACATGAACGCCCAGAAGTCGACCTTCAACGCCGAGAACGTCTACGAGAGCGACGAGTATCGTAGCGCTTTCTTCAAGACCATGCTCAACCAGAAGCTGAACGACGCCGAGACTCGCGCGCTCGCTCTGGGCATGGAGACCGCCGAGAAGCGTACCGACGCCTACAATACCGCGAGCAACAGCGCCGCCGTATTGCCTACCGCGACTCTGAATGAGATCATCAAGAAGGCCCGTACGATCGGCGGTCTTCTGGGTGAGTGTCGTGCTTTCAACATCCCGACGAAGATTTCCGTCCCGATCGGCACGCCCAGCACCAAGGCGGCGTGGCATACCGAAGCCGCCGCCGTCGACTCTGAGAACGTGACCGTCGCCGCCGTTACCTTTGACGGCTACGAGATCATGAAGGTCTTCTCGATCTCTGAGAAGGTGCGCCGTATGAGCGTCGCCGCTTTCGAGAGCTATCTCGTCGACGAGCTGACGGCTTGCGTCATGGAGACGCTCGACTACGCTATCGTGAACGGTAGCGGCTCTTCTCAGGGTACCGGTCTCGAGTCTGGTATTACGTGGGTGAAGACCGCCGGCGCGACCCAGAATCACGTCGAGATCGCCGCAAATGCCAGCTTCACCTATGCGAAGGTGATCGAGTTCGTGGCTCTTCTGAAGCGCGGCTACGCCGCCGGCGCGAAGATGGCGATGAATAACAAGACGCTCTATAACGTCTTCTATTCTATCCTCGATACCACCAATCGCCCGATCTTTATCGCCGACCCGAAGGATGAGTCGATCGGTAAGGTGCTCGGCTTCCCGGTCGTCATCGACGACAATATCGACGATAATACCGTCTATCTCGGCAACTTCGCCCAGTACTTCGGCTACAATATGCCCGAAGGTATCGTCGTCGAGTCTTCCCGTGAATCCAGCTTTAAGAAGGGCGTCATCGACTATCGCGCTATGGCAATCGCCGATTGCAAGCCGCTCGTTACCGACGCTTTCGTGAAGCTGAGCAAGGCTTCGGCGTCCTAAGTCGACGCGGGGAAGTAAAACCGTAGAGTAACCGTAGAGGGCTCGAGACGCTCGTACAGAGCCGCTCGAGCTCTCGCCATAGAGAGAAAGACGAGGTAATGAGATATGACGCTTGCAGAAGCTCTCAACGTCTTACACGTCGACGCCGGCGTGAATGACGAGCTTATCGGGAATCTGGTACTCGCTCTTCCCGGCTATATCGAAACGACTACCGGCTTATCTACCGCCGATCAGGTCGGCGAGCCGCTCGTACAGGCCGTAGAAGGGCTTATCTTGACTCAATGGTACTACGCCGATCACGCCGACGACCAGAGCTTGACGAGGACGATCAACGCGCTTCTCAAGGCTCTGTGTTTACGAGCGCGCGACCATGCCGAGTAAGTACGGTAACGCCAGCTTCTACCGCTCTCGAGCGTGGAGACGAGTCTCGGCGGCGTACATGAGTTCAAAGCTCTATACGTGCGAGAGATGCGGTAGGCCGGCTCAGATATGCCACCATAAGAAGTGGCTCGACGCTCAGAACGTCGACGACCCGACCGTAGCGCTCAGCTTCGACAACTTAGAAGCGCTCTGTATCGAGTGCCATAACGCCGAGCATGGAGACCGGCACGACGTGACGATCTTCGACGACGCCGGTAACGTGGTAGGCGTGAAAGAGCGCCCAGAGACGAAAGACCGCCAGAAAGATCGCGCCCAGATCGACGACGTGGTAGCTCGAGCGAGGGCTCTTCTCTCTGTGGTTTCAAGTGAAGAGGTGAGAATATGAGACGTAAAAAGGCTTTCGAGGATATCTTGAAGCGAATACCAGAGGATAAGCGCCAGATCGGCGCGAAGCTCATAGACGAGCTTACCTTCATGGAGACGACGCTCGAGCGGCTCAAGGCTACCGTCGCTGAGAGCGGCGAGATCGAGCACTTTGTACAGGGTAAGCAAGACTTCTATCGAGAGTCGCCGGCGCTCAAGGCTTACAATACGACCGTACAGCGCTACAGCGTCATGTATCGCCAGCTCGCCGATCTCATGGGCAAGAGCGCCGAGGCCGAGAAGAGTAACGCCGTCTACGACTTTTTGAAAGAGGGCTAAGCGTGAATTATATCGACGAGTATCTCGAGTCTATGCGCGCCGGTAAGTGCATTGTAGGCCGGCGTATACGGCGTCAATACGAGACGCTGAGCGAAGACATACACAACCCGACCGGCGGCTATATCTTCGATCAGAAGCGCGCCGAGCGCCCGATCGCGTTTATAGAGCGCTTCTGTAGGCACTCTAAGGGCGAGTGGGCCGGTAGGCCGGTACGGCTCGAGCTCTTCCAGAAAGCGTTTATCTCGGCTCTCTTCGGCTTCGTACATGAAACCACAGGAGAGAGACGATACCGTGAGACGATGCTCTACGTAGCTCGCAAAAACGGCAAGTCGACGCTTCTCGCCGGTCTCGCGCTCTACTGTATGATCGCCGATAACGAAGCCGGTGCAGAGGTCTACAGCGTCGCCAGCAAGAAAGACCAAGCTCGTATTATCTACGAAGAGGTCTGTAATATGGTACGCCAGAGCGCCGAGCTCGCCGAGATCACGAAGAAGCGCAAGAGCGACCTTTACTTTCCGCTTACCTTCTCGAAGATGCAACCGCTCGGACGTAATAGCGATACGCTCGACGGTCTCAATAGCTCGCTGGTAATCATAGACGAGCTTCACAGTATCAAAGATCGGAATACCTACGAGGTCATGAAGCAGAGCCAGAGCGCCCGACGACAGCCGCTTCTCGTCATGATCACGACCGCCGGCACGATACGAGAGTGTATCTTCGACGATATGTACCGCTACGCTTGCGGTGTTTGTGACGGCACGATCAGCGACGAGCGCTTCTTACCGATACTCTACGAGCTCGACGCCAAGGAAGAGTGGCTCGACCCGATGAAGTGGGAAAAGGCCAACCCGTCGCTCGGTCATATCAAGAAGATCGACGATCTTATCGCCAAGGTCGAGAGAGCCAAGCAGAGCCCGAGAGACCTTACCGGCGTACTCGTGAAAGACTTCAACGTGATACAGACCGTAGCGAGTACATGGCTTACCTTCGACGATATCAATAACGAAGAGACCTTCGAGATCGAGCGCTTCAAGGGCTACTATGCTATCGGCGGCGTCGATCTCTCTCACGTCGGCGACCTTACAGCCGCGACGCTTCTCTTCATGGACAAGAGCGAGAAGAGGTACGTCGTACAGATGTATTGGCTACCGAAAGACCACTTCGAGAAGCGAGTACAGGAAGAGAAGCTACCCTATGACAAGTGGTACGAAGCCGGTCTTCTGAGACTGTGCGAGGGCAACCAGATCAACTATAGCGACGTGACGGCGTGGTTTATCGAGATGGTAGAGAAGTACGAGATAACGCCGGCGTGGATTTACTACGACCCGTACAGCGCGGCATACTGGGTACAAGAGATGCAGAGCGCCGGCTTCTCGCTCGTCAAGTGCTATCAGGGCGTGAAGACGCTCTCGTTACCGATGCAGAAGCTCGGCGCCGATCTACAGGCGAAGAAGATCAACTACAACAACTCGAGCATACTCAAGTGGTGTATCACGAATACCGGCGTAAAGACCGACGTAAACGGCAATATACAGCCGATCAAGGCCCAGAGCGCGAAGTACCGTATCGACGGTCTCGCAAGTCTTCTCGACGCTTATGTAGGACTTACCGACCATTATCAAGAGTATTTAGATACTCTGTAGAGAGGTGGAGACTATGAAAAATCAGTACTTCCAGAAGGATAAGAAAGCCGAAGTCTTTCTCAAGAAAGAGCGATACCAAGACGCTACCGGCGTATGGCGCGGCGGCGGCTTCTACCCGATCTCGGCGTCTCCTCTGTGGTGTTATGCCAAACAGAATAGCCAGACGGTCGTCTTCAACGCCGGCGTAATGGGACTCAATGAAGAGAGTCGTCTCTTCGTCTTCAACTATAACCCCAAGATCAAGCAGAATATGTATATCCGGTATAAGGGTGCATGGTTTAAGACGACCAGAGTCGACACGCAGGACGACTATAACGGCGATATGTTCGTCTACGCCGACGACACGCCGGCGGGGGACACGCCCAGAGACGCCGATATCAAGCCGTACGACCCGACGAAGGTCTGAGACTTGAAACCACAGAAGAGGGCCACCAGCTCGGCGGCTCTCTGTTTTATTACCAGTAATACGGTAATACAGTAATTTCATATTACCACAAATACAAAAATACCACTTGACATAAGTAGCATATAGCTTTATAATAACGATCATGGTAGCTCGGTAAGCAAAGAAAGAGAGGTAATACGATAATGTTTAACAGCTTAACCGAGACTGAGTATTTAACCGAGTCTGAGATTGTAGAGCATCTCGATACGATCATGAGCCCGACCTTCCAGTTTAAAAACTGGGTAGAGCTGTTTATCGCCGGCAAGGTCGAGAAGATAGACCCGATCGACGAGGAAGAGTTTAACAAGCACTTCCCGACCATCAAGGCCGACGGAATGTTCCGTTATATGTTCTACAGCTTCGTCGCTGGTATGCAAGTCGGCGAAGCTCTCGAGCAGATGCTCGACGAGCTCGAAAAGAGTGAAAGCCCGGTCTATACCGAAACCGCTACAGCAACCGCCAAGTAACCGTAGTAGAAGATCAGTACGCCCGAGCTACCCTAATTATACCATATTCGAGGGCAATACGCAAGGAAAGCGAGGTATCGAACCGATGGGAAGGAAGCGAAAAGAAGAACTCGAAGACGACGAACCGATCGAGCTTCCAGAAATGAGCGCACTCGAAGCAGACCTTGACGCACTCGAGAAAGAGATCGAGGGACTATTTTCAGAAAGCGAGGCGAAAACGTGAGGATAATTACTCTAATCAACCAGAAGGGCGGTACAGGGAAGACGACGACCTGTATCAATCTGGGCGCGGCGCTCTCTCTCTGTGGTTTCAAGTGTCTACTCATAGACATAGACCCACAGGGCAACTTAAGCCAGAGCGCCGGCTTCGACGAGCTCAGCGACGGCGACGTGACGACCTACGAGGTACTTACCGGCGCGAATATTAACAAGGCAATCAGGAAGAAGAGCTCTCGAGCGCCGTACGACGTACTACCGACCGATATACGGCTCTCGGCGGCTGAGATCGAGCTCGTCGGCATCGATCGGCGTAATTACCTTCTACGAGACGCGCTCGTGAAGCTGAGGAAGCGCTACGACTTCGTCTTCATCGACTCGCCGCCGAGCTTGAATATCCTTACGCTTATGGCGCTCTCGGCGGCTACAGAGGTCATTATACCGGTACAGGCTCAGTATCTACCGCTCAAGGGCGTAGCTCAGCTCAGAGATACCGTAGAGCTCGTCAAGAGCCGTTTCAACCCAGAGCTCGAGATCGGCGGTATATTGCTTACCTTCTATGACGAGCGACGCAACTTAGACCGAGACGTACTCGAAGCACTCGAGCAAGCTTTCGAGGGAAAAGTATTCAAGACGAAGATCAGCACAAATACCAAGCTCGCAGAAGCGCCCAGTCATGGCAAAGACGTAATCGACTACAGTATCAACAGCAACGGCTCTAAACAGTACCGAGCGCTCGCCGAAGAGCTTCTCGGACATGAGACCACAGAAAGAGAGGGGTAACTATGGCGAGGACACTCGGTAACAATCCGCTACTCAGGCCCGACCCGGCAAGGACCGAAGAGCCGGTACTCAGCGAGCGAGAGATCGAGATGATCAGAGCGGCTCAGAGTGACGTCGACGAGTTCACGACGGCGAGCTTCAAGGTACGCAAGACTCACCTTAAGAAGCTCAGAGACTACGCTTTCACGAACCGACTCGAGATCAAGGAAGCACTCGACCAGATACTCGGCGACTTCTTAGACACGATCGACGATAGCGAGCTCATGGAATACCCAGAGAAGCCGAAGAAGACAAGGAAGAGGGGGTAGCTCATGATCAAGCTCGAGACGACTACGGCGTACACAGTAAAAGAAGTCGCCGAGATCATGCACAAAACCCGTGATACGGTACTTCGTTATATTCATACTGGGCAACTGAAAGCCCAGAAGGTCGGCAGACCATATTATATAACCGATAGGGCGCTCACTGAGTTCATAACAGGCGAGAAGCCCGAGATGGTAGAGAAGAGGTAAGCCAATGATCATAGACTTCACGAGCGAAGAGAGCAAGGCTCTGAAAGCGCTCGAAGACGGCTACAAGAGACGCATAAAGGCACAAGAGAAGAAGATACTCGAGCTCAGGCCCGACGACCCAGAGCCCGACGAGGAAGCCTACGAACGCATACAGGCCGAGCGTATACCTGAGCCGACCCAGCTCAAGCCCGAGCCAATAGAGTATACGGAAGACGATATACCGGTCTACCGCAAGGAAGAGCTCGACGCATACCATGAGACGCCCGAGTATAAGGCTTACAGCGAAGCCAACCAGAGAGCAAACGACGCCGTAAGCGCGCTCTTCGACGAGTGGTATAACGCCGGCTCGGAAGAGTGGAAAGCCGCACGTATCGAGCTCGAGAAGCTTCATAACGAGCTTAATCTCGCCCGTACAAAGTTCATGGCCCAAGTCGAAGAGAGACAATTTTCTTCACTCGGCGACGATCTCGACCGTATACTCGAAGACGCCCAGCGCCAAGTCGACCAGCTTATCGTAAGCAATTACAGATACTTCGAGAAGCTCGCAAAGAAAGGATCCTTCTCTTCCAAGATGGTAAGAGTACAAGCCGACGGTAGCTTTCTACTTGACACCACAGAAGAGAAGGCCGGTCTGTACCGATCGCTCGAGCGGCATACCGACGCGCTCGCACGTAGTCGTAAGTATCTTGACATCTTAGAGAGGTACATAGACGACGCTCTCAGGAAGAGCGAGCTCGTCGGCGATACTGGTAAGCGCGGCGGCGAGGTAACGGCGAGAGCGTACGACGGCGAGCTGGTTATACGTCCAGACAAGTACGTGACGACCGTAGACCGAGTATCGTTTTTAGCTTTCTCAAATAAGCTCACCAAGGAAAAAGGCGTCGACGTCGACGCTCTGTACGACGTACCGCTCGACAAGGAAAAGAAGGGGAAAGTTTTAGCAAGAGCGGCGATAGACTACAACGAGCTTCTCAAGAATGGCGCGATAAAATCTATGCCCCAGCTCGCAGAAGACGACTACGACGTACACGACGCTATCGTGACTCAACTCTACGCCGGCAATCGCTCTATGACCTACGACATGATCTACAGGGCCATGACCGGCAAGGTAAGCGGCAAGGTAACAGTACCAGACGAAGCCCGTAGTTTAATCGACGAAGCACTCTCGAAATTTAAGGGCGAGATCAGAATCGAATACACACGTACAGACAAGCAAGGTAACACAGAAGTCTTTCAGGCAAAAGAACCGGTAGTAACCTTCCAACAAGGCCAATATTGCATCAACGGTAAGCTGGTGGACGGCGTGATCACAATCCCGGACGACCGAAAGTTTGACCCACCACTTCTAAGGTGGGCGCGCTTCAATCGTAACGAGATCGACACGAGGGATATCGCGCTTCTGGACGTACCGAAGATCAATAACGGCAAAGAGAGCCGAGCAATAAAGATGTGCCTATATCGCCGGCTTATCTCAATGAGAAATAAATTCGAGCGTGAAAAGAAGGGTAGGTACGAGCTTAACGACAAAGAGCGTACAATCCGTTATGACTACGTATACAAGGCTATCGGTCTCGAAGCCCCAGACGTTAACAAGCGCCGACTCGTCAAAGACAAGATAGATCGCTGTATGAAATACTGGCAGAAAAAAGACCTTATCGCGGGCTACGAACATAAGAGAGACAAGGGCAACAGTAACAACTTCTACGCCGTTATGGTCTCATTCGTGCCAAAGGTATAGGCCGGGGGGACTACCGCAAAACACGACATAGGACTACCGCAAAACACGACATAGGACTACCGCAAAACACGACATAAGGACTACCGCAAAACACGACATCGCCACAGGCCCCAAAAGAGCCCCAGAAGCCCCATGAATACAGGCTTTTCGAGCTATCCGTCTCAGACTACTATGTATGGTACTATGTATACCATGTAGATAATAGCGCAAGACTTTGCGCTAATTATCCTTACGGATAAGCGCAAGTACTTGCGTACACATGAGACCACAGAGGAAGACCGACAAGCTCGGCGTACGATCTCAACGTACGATCTCAACGTACGATCTCAGCGCACGATCTCAACGCACGATCTCGAGCCCAGCGCCCAAGAGGGGTAGGGGGACTCAAAAATCACGACGTGGCTCTGGGACCGGTGCGGGTACTTTTCAAGACCGCTCTCAGGGAATTTGTAGAGGGTGGGGTAAGATAGCGCAAGATCGGCGACCGATAGGACTCTCTTCTGTGGTTTCATGTGGAGATGCTCGACTATGGGGCGCGGGGGCGCGGAATTGAAAAGAGGTGTACGAGAATGGTACTACCAGCTCAGTTAGAGAAGCTGAGAGCCCGTAAGATATGGGTATGCTACCCGATGATATGGAACGCGAAGAAGCATAGCGGCGTGGGCGGCTACGATAAGCCGCCGATCAATCCGTACACGCTACGCAACGGCTCGACCGACGACCCGACCAGCCTATCGACCTTCGACGTCGCCGCCGCTCAGATCGGGAAGACGGCTACCTTGAAGGTAAAAGACCATGAGGGCTTCGTCTCTTGCGAGGTCGTCGGCGTGGGTATCGCTTTCGGCGGTACCGGTCTCTTCGGCGTCGACTTAGATAACGTCGTAGGCGAAGACGACATTTTAGGCCGTATCAGGACTCGAGAAGCCGCCGAGATCGTCGAGAAGCTGAGCTCATATACGGAAGTCTCGCCGAGCGGTCAAGGTATACACATTATCTGCGAGGGCTCTTTACCTGAGAATATGGGCTCGAAGGTAGCGCGGAAAAAGCCCGACGCTCTTACGCCGAGCTCGAATAAGGCCGAGTATCAACTCTTCGACTCTGGGTATATGACCGTAAGCGGCGACGTCGCCGACGACTATCTCGTCGAAGAGCGTACCGCTCAGATCGCCGAGGTATACGACAACTTCTTTCGGGAAGTCGCGCCGATCGAGACGCTCAGCAGAGAAAGACCGAGCCGCTCAAGGCCGAGTGTTTCCTCTCCTGTGGTTTCAAGTGGGTGTACCCGTGAGAGGTGGCTCGAGGAAGTACGTCGACTCAGCGACGCCGAGGTACTCGAGCGTATCTTCTGTAGCGGCTCTACCGGTGCTCGTGTGAAAGCTCTCTTCGACGGTGATACGAGCTCTCAGGGCGGCGACCATAGCGCCGCCGATCTCGCTCTCTGTAGCTACCTTTACGGCTTTACCGACGATCTCGATATGACCGAGCGACTCTTTCGAGCTTCTGGTCTTTACAGGTCGACCGGCAAGAGTCGCAACTACCTACAAAGGACTCTAAACAAAGCTACCGATAAGTCTCAGCCGTTAATAGGTCATATCGTGTTTACCGCCGACGAGAAGCGCGCTTACGCGAAGAAGAAACAACTCGAGGAAGACTTCGCTCGACGTAATGCTCGGCATAACTCAAGGACTGAAAGAGAGGGTAAGAGGAATGACAGAAGAAAGATATAACGAGATCGACGAGATGTCTATCGACCAGCTTAATAAGCTGAGCAACGAAGAGTATAAAGAGTACCGTCGACTGAATTATCTCAAGAAGACCGATAATACTACGGCGCTCAACGATCTCAAAGCCTTAGTATCGGCTCGCCAGCAAGGCTATACCGAGCTATGGCCGACCGGCTTTACTGAGTTCGATAAGAAGCTCGGCGGCGGCTTCATGGGCGAACAGCTCATTATGCTGGGCGCGATAAGCTCTCTCGGTAAGACGAGCTTCGCCTTGCAGATCGCGACTCAGATCGCCGAGCAAGGTAACGACGTATTGATCTTCTCGCTCGAGATGAGTAAAAACGAGCTCAACGCGAAGACGATCAGTCGCTATACTCATATCATAGCCGAGAAAGAGAAGACGCCGTCATATTATAAGCTTACGACTCAGGACATACTTATGGGCAACGTCGGCGATATTGTGTTTGATCAGGGTATGGACGCGAAGGGCCAGCTGTACGTCGCGGCTCTGGACGCTACAACGAAGATCGCCGATCATATTCGTATCTTCGTCGGCGAGAATAACGTAGACGTGGATACGGTGCGCGACGCCGTCGATCTTCATATCAGCGCGACCGGAAGAAAGCCTTTTGTTATCGTGGACTACTTGCAGATATTACGAGCAAGCGACGACGCTCGTACCACAGATAAACGGCTTCTTACAGATAACGACGTGACCTGTCTAAAGGTGCTATCTCGAGACTTCCGTATACCTGTAATGGTGATCTCGGCTTTCAATCGTACGAGCTATCTCGACCCGGTGAGTATGGGCTCTTTCAGAGAGTCGAGCGGTATCGAGTACTCGAGCGATATACTTCTGGGTATGCAGTACGACGGTATGGACTACAAGAAACATTGGTGTACGCAGTCAAACGGAAAACGGAAGCGAGTATTTGAGAGTACTCAAGATCATAATACCCGAGTACGTGATCTACTCGACCAGATGACCATACTCGGCGCGAATCCCGAGATGCCTTTATCAATCGAGCTTAAGATACTCAAAGACAGACTCGGCGTCAAAGGTACTCTCTACCTTGACTTCCAGCCGGCGTATAACTTCTTCCGTGAGAAGTCGGCGTCGACCTACGTCGCGCCGCAAGACTACGCCGAAGCCGACCCAGATGCTACCGACGCTTCTTCTGTGGTTTCAAGTAAAAAGTCTCTCGGTGTGAGATGAAGCAGTAATAAACTTAATGCGAGCGTATCCGGTAATACGGTACGCTCTTCTTTTTGATTTACTCGGTAATATGATATTACAGGGTATTGACAATAATAACGGCTTTATGATATAATGCGTAATAGAGGTAATATATGTAAGAAAGATAAGGTAAGCTTTATGGATAAGCCCGAATTACTGCGTATTGTACCGAAGATCGGTACTTCGATCGATCACGCCAAGATACAGATCAACGCGCCGCAGATCGCCGGCTTCTTACCTATCGAGACGCCGAACCATCCGCACATGACGACGTATATAGCGCTCGATAATATCGCGATGCTTACGGTACTCAATGAGGATGTGTGTTCTATACTGGGCGCTTTCCCAGTACCGAAGGTAAAGATAAAGAGAGACCCGAGTCTATGAAGAAGGTGTACCAAGTGAGTAATTCTAATCCCGAGTGGTGCAAATACCCAGAGCGTACCGACTGTCGAGACTGCCCGGATAGTCTTAACCCGAGACTCTACGACGGCGGCTGTAAATGGCTCTTCGGCGAGCCCGAGAGCTCGACGCCCAGCGAGAGCGACGCTCTGAGGGCCGACGATGAAAAAGAGGTGTCGACGTGAGTATATTCGACCGGCTTTTTAAGCGCAAAGTACCAGAGACGACGACCCAGCTCATAAACGAGCCGACCGGCGGCTTTTCGCACTACGCCGGCGACGCCTACAGTAACGACGTCTTTCGTGAAGCTGTGGACGCTATCGCTCGTAATGCTGGTAAGCTCAAGGGCTCTCATGTCGTCGCCTATCATGATCAAATGAGAACCGCCGGCGACGCTCATCTAAATCGGCTCTTGCAGACAAGGCCGAATAGCTACATGAGCTCGTACGACTTTCTATACAAGCTGACGACTCGGCTCTTTCTCTATAATAACGCTTTTGCGTATCTCGATCGAGACGAGCGCGGTAATCTGAGGGCGATATACCCGATAACGGCGACTCACGTCGACATACTGAGCGACGGCGGCGGCTCTCTCTTCTGTGGTTTCATGTTGAAGACCGGTCGAAAGGTGGTACTACCTTACGCCGATGTAATCCACCTTCGCCGCTTCTTCAATGAGAGCGACGTACTCGGCGAAGATAATAGCGCTATCATACCCGGTATCGAGCTCGCTCAGACCGAGAACGAGGGCATAATCAACGGTATCAAGGCCGGCGCTTCTATCCGGGGTATACTGAGCTTCACTCAGATCATGAGCGCGACGAAGCTCAAGGAAGAGAAGAGCGCTTTCATCCGCGACTATCTCAGTCTCGGCAACGAGGGCGGCGTGATCGCGGTAGACCAGAAGATGGACTACAAGCCGATCGAGCATAAGCCGGTAATACTTGACGCCGATCAGGCCCGAGAGGTCAAGACGAAGATATATAACTATCTGGGTGTTACCGAGCCGATCGTAAATAGCTCGTACACAGAAGATCAGTACGCCGCTTTCTACGAGTCGACGCTCGAGCCGATCGCGATAGCACTCTCTCAAGAGTTTACGGCGAAGGTCTTCAACGATCGCGAACAAGCTTTCGGTAATAGCATTATTTTCGAGTCTGGGCGGCTACAGTTCACGAGCAATAAGACGAAGGTCTCGCTTATCGCTCAGCTTGCACCGTACGGTCTTCTCACGATCAATCAGGCGCTCGAGATACTCAACCTTCCCAGCGTCGTCGACGGCGATAAGCGGCTACAGGCGCTCAATATGATCGACCAGAAGCTTGCGAGCGCTTACCAGATGGGCCAGAAGCCCGGCGAGAATGGAGACGATGAAGCATGAAAGAGATCAGGGTAACGGAAATACGAGCGAATACGCCGCCGGCAGACGGCGAGAAAGCTCTTATTTTGAGTGGGCGACCGGTGGTATACGGTACGCCGACTCGTATAAACGATATCGGCGGTAGCTATATCGAAATTATCGAACGTGGCGCGCTCGACGGCGCCGATCTTCACGACGTGCGGCTTCTGGTCGGACATGATACGAGCAAGATACCGCTCGCTCGGACGCCCAAGACCATGAGCTTGCAGATCGACGACGAAGGTCTCACCTTTGAAGCGACGCTACCCAATACCGAAGCAGGGCGAGAAGCCTATCAGGCCGTAGAGCGCGGCGACTTGCGCGGCATGAGCTACGCTTTCACTGTACCCGACGGCGGCGACTCGTACGACCCGACGACCAATACGAGGACGATCAAGCGTATAGCGAAGATACTCGAGTGTAGTCTTACGGCGTTTCCTGCTTACGAGTCTACTACCGTCTCGGCAGAGAGTAGGGACTCTCGGCTTCTTCTCTGTGGTCTCATGCAGAAGCGCAGAGAAGCGAAGATACTCTACAACCAGATCATGAGAGAGAGGGCTTAGTATGGCGAAGAAGCCTACGACCGAGTACGCTCGGTATACTTTCGCTTTCGCCGCCGATCTCCAGAAGCTCGCCGACGATAAGCACGTTAGAATTGTGTCGTTTAACACGAAGCCGACGTATGATCATGGGCGTAAAAGCTGTGATCTTCTGAGTGTGCGTTTCCTCGTTAATCGACCCGATCGAGACGAGACCAAAGAGCCGGCTCAGACGATCGAGGGCGTAGTCGAAGAGCTCGAGCATGAGCTCGAAGAGCCCGAAGAACCCAGCGCCGAGTCGCTGGACGAAATTAGCGCAGATGCGCGGAAAGAATGAGGTAATCCGTTATGAAGTTTACTACTGTGGCAGAAGCTTTCAACTTCTATCGTACCCAGAGCGTCGAAGCGATGCAGAAGCGCGCCGCCGATATCAAGAATGAGATCGACAGCAACGCCGACGCCGATCTCGACGCACTCAACATCGAGCTCAAGGGAATCAGGGAAGCTCGTGAGAACGCCGAGACCCGTAGCGAAGCCGCGAAGACCTTCAAGGCCCTGGACAGTCTGGACATGAACGCCCAGAAGTCGACCTTCAACGCCGAGAACGTCTACGAGAGCGACGAGTATCGTAGCGCTTTCTTCAAGACCATGCTCAACCAGA